>Ga0315334_10002060_pt1 | contig 12540 bp, 10 predicted proteins | sample M150034915metaG_FD_205555 | JGI IMG/M metagenome (GOLD analysis project Ga0315334, IMG submission 205555) | Ammonia-oxidizing marine archaeal communities from Monterey Bay, California, United States - M1 500m 34915 | ecosystem: Environmental > Aquatic > Marine > Intertidal zone | place: USA... | reverse complement strand
TTATTGGTAGTAGCCGGAGTGGACGTAAACGGTGGGTACGCCTTCGGAGCGGTACATGGCGAGGTTTTTGGCTTCGTCGTCGATGGCTAACGTTGGCTGATAGCCATCGGCCCGTAGGCCGGCCAATATGCGGCGTTTGACTTCAAAAGAAGCTCCGTGGTCGCCGTCGGTGCGCATGGCCAGCAGGTCCCAGCACACCCCGTGGCGTTCCATCCAATTTATGGTCAGGTCGGCCAAGCGGCCGGGCCGGGCGGTTACCAAAACCACTGGGTGCTTAGCGGCCAGTTGCGCCACCAAACGCACCCCTTCCATAATTGGCGGGTCATCAGCTGATGCTTCAAAAAAACTCAGCCAATCCTTTTTTGGGCCATCCAAATGGTACTGACGGCCCGAGGCATCGGAGAGCACGCCATCTACATCAACCAACACCACCTCACCGGGCGGTAATGGTTTTTGGTTTTCTACCCGATGCCCAGCAGGCATTAGTCCTCTTGCGGGTCGGCGGCCGCTCGGTCGCGGATTTCCGCTACTACCCCGGCATCAGCCAAGGTGGTGGTGTCACCCAGGTCGCGGCCTTCGGCGACGTCGCGGAGCAAGCGGCGCATGATCTTGCCGCTGCGGGTTTTAGGCAGGTCTGGTACCAAAAATACGGCTTTGGGGCGGGCCATGGGACCCAGCTTGGTGGCCACGTGGCGGCGCACTTCTTCGGCTAAGGCTTCGGAGGCTTCATGGGTGCCGCGCAGAATCACGTAGCCGATGATGGCTTGGCCGGTGACCTCGTCGTTGGCTCCCACTACGGCGGCTTCGGCAACTGCCGGATGATCCACTAGAGCGGACTCCACTTCGGCGGTGGCGATGCGGTGACCGGACACGTTCATGACATCGTCCACGCGCCCCAAAAGCCACAGGTAACCATCGGCATCGATTTTAGCTCCGTCGCCGGCAAAGTAGCGGCCCTCATAGGTCGACCAATAGGTCTCCAGGTAGCGCTCGGGGTCGCCCCAAATGCCCCGCAGCATGGCCGGCCACGGGTGGGTGATGGTCAGGTAGCCGCCGCCTTCAGAAATAGGCTGGCCGGCGTCGTCTACGACTTCGGCGAAGACACCAGGGATGGTGTGGCAGGCTGACCCGGGTTTGGTGGTGGTGACCCCGGGCAGGGGGCTAATCATGTGGCCGCCGGTTTCGGTTTGCCACCAGGTGTCCACGATGGGGCAGGTGCTGCCGCCAATATTTTCGTGATACCACATCCATGCTTCGGGGTTGATGGGTTCACCGACCGTGCCCAATACCCGCAGGCTGCTGAGGTCGTGGGCCTCTGGGTCGTCGGCCCCCCATTTCATGAAGGTACGTATGGCCGTGGGGGCGGTGTAAAGCTGGGTTACCCCGTAGCGTTCGATGATGTCCCACAGGCGGTCTTTGGGCCAGGTTGAGCGATCCTCGCTGGTACGAAACTCGGGCCGGGGGGTGTCGGGAGTGCCTTCGTACATGACCGAGGTGCAGCCGTTGGTGAGCGGGCCGTACACGATGTAACTGTGGCCGGTGACCCAGCCGATGTCGGCGGCGCACCAATACACGTCGTCGTCTCGGTTGAGGTCGAACACCGTTTTGTGGGTGTAGGCCACTTGGGTGAGGTACCCGCCGGTGGTGTGCATGATGCCTTTGGGTTTGGCGGTAGTGCCCGAGGTGTAAAGCAGGTACAGCAGTTGTTCGCTGTCCATGGGTTCGGCTGGGCAGTCGGCGGAGGCTTCGGCCATAAGTTCATGCCACCACAGGTCGCGGTTTTCCTTCATGGTGACTTCGGTGTCGCACCGGTTGACCACCACTACGTGTTCCACACAGGAGGCTCCAGAGTCTAGAGCAGCGTCGACGTTGACTTTGAGGGCCGAAGGCTCTCCCCGGCGGTAACCAGCGTCGGCGGTGATGACCATGCGGGCTTGGGCGTCTTCGCAGCGGTCCACTATGGAGTCCGGTGAGAACCCGCCGAAGATCACGCTGTGCGCTACCCCGATGCGGGTACAGGCCAACATGGCTACCGGCAGTTCGGGGATCATTGGCATGTAGATAGCTACTCGGTCGCCTTTTTCTAAGCCGAGGCCTTTGAGTACGTTGGCGAAGCGGCTGACCTCATCGAGCAACTGGGTGTAACTGATTTCGCGGGTGTCGCCGGGCTCCCCTTCCCAAAAATAAGCAATGCGGTCGCCGTAGCCGGCTTCTACGTGGCGGTCTAAGCAGTTGTAAGAAACGTTGAGTTGCCCACCTAAGAACCATTTGGCGTAGGGCAGTTCCCATTCCAACGTGGTGTGGAAGTCTTGATCCCAAGTGAGAAGTTCTCGTGCTTGGCGGGCCCAGAAGGCCTCATAGTCCAGGGCGGCTTCTTGGTAATCCGAGCGGTCGCCCGCTACTGCGGAGGCCACAAAGTCAGCCGACGGCGGGAAGGTGCGGTCTTCGACGTAATAGTTCTCAATGGTTGGTTCGCTCACAAAATTACCTTTCCTCGGTTAACCCGCCCGACCCTAGTAGACCCCTCACCAAGGCTCAACCAACCCAGAGTTCGTGCGGTGGGGACTGCCCCCACAGCACGACCTTTAGGGGGTTGTCCAGGTAAGGGTTTGGAAGGCGCCGAGACCGTCGGGGGCTAAGAGTGCTTCGGCTTCGCTGATGCGGCTGCGGGCTTTGAGGGCCGCTAGGTCGGCCACTCCGGCTCGTTGTTCCCAAATGCGGCGACCTTCCGCTACGAGGTCATCGACGCCGTTGGCTTGTAACCAGTCAAGTTGCGTGCCTACCTCCGGTTGGCCGGGGAGTTGATCCACCGCCACTTCGGTGGTGATGTCTTGGCTACCTAGATAGTCCAGCGGCGATCCACCGTACTGATGGTTGCGGTAGGTGCGTAACCAAGAGGACTTCTGGGCCATCTGGGCTGTGGTCGCGCAATAGTCAACAACCAGCAGGCTGCTTCCAGGCGCCAGTGAAGCCCAAGCCCCAGCAACCCATTGGGCTGCCGCTGCTTGGGTAGGTATGCGCTGGCCGGCCACTGGCGGCAAAGCAACCGGTGGGTTCACCGGGTCGCCCAGCACCTCGAAGAATTCATCTCCCTCCACCGTTACCTGTACCGGCCGCCAAGATTCTCCATCGGCCGCCAACACACCAAACGGCAAGTTGTCTAGCAGCTCGTTGGCCACCACTGCCCCAACAAGAGGCCCGGCCGGCATTTCGGCCAAGGCATCTACCCCATCAGGGTGAAGGGCCCGTTGAGCCGCCGAAACCTCTACCGTCACGTAGCGGCCGGTTGCCAGACACGCCGGTTGGGCCGCCAAAACAGCCCGAGCCAACGTCCCTGGGCCTGCTCCTACCTCAACTACCGTAAACCCATCAGGCTCCCCCATAGCCGCCCACCGTTTGTCCAACCACCGCGCCAGCACGGCGCCAAACAACGGGCCTACTTCGGGACTGGTAATAAAATCCCCCCGGCGACCCGCCGAACCGCCAGAAACATAAAAGCCAAAGTCGGGGTCGTACAGGCAAGCCTCAACCCAAGCAGAAAAATCTAGCGGCCCGCCAGCGCGGCACCGGGCGGCCAGCCGTTCGGCTAAGCCATTAATGTCAACCCCCGAGGGCCAGCAGGCTCACGTCGGTGAAGCGAGCCACTATTTGTGGCACCACACCAAAGGCCAAGGTAACGCCGGCGCAAATAGCCAAAGCGATAACCAGCGACGGGGTGGTGGGCACCGGAGCCAAATCGCCTTCTGGAGCGTCATCGGCCCACATGCGGCGCGCAATACCAGCGTAGTAATACAAGGCAATCACCGAGTTCACAGCAGCGATCACCGCTAAGGAGTAGCCCCAGAAGTCGCCGGCCGAGGTCAATACTCGGAACACCTCAAATTTGGCGAACCAGCCGCCCAACGGAGGAATACCCGCCAGCGAGAACAAAAAGAAGCTCATGGCCACGGTCAGCCCCGGAGCGTAACTAAAGGCCCCACCAAAGCTGCTGAGCTCTGCCGAACCAGTTTTGCGAGACAAGGTGATGATGACCGCAAAAGCCCCCAAGTTCATGGCAGCGTAAATAGCCAAGTAGGTCACCACGGTAGACAACGCTTGATCGCCTAACCCGGCGTGACCGGCCACGGCCAGCGGGGCGATAATAAACCCGGTTTGGGCCACCCCGGAGTAAGCCATGAGGCGCACCATATTGGTTTGGCGCAAAGCCACCAGGTTGCCCAAGGTCATAGACGCCGCAGCCAAAATCCAGATCAACGGTTCGTAGACATCGGCTCGACCGTAGAAACCCACGTAAAGCAATTGCAAGATAGCTACAAAGCCAGCAGCTTTTGAGGCCACCGAAAGAAACGCCGTCACCGGGGTGGGGGCGCCTTCATAAACATCAGGAGCCCAGGTATGAAACGGGGCCGCCGAAACTTTAAAAGCAAACCCAGCGATGATAAAGACAATAGCCAAAGTGGTGGCCGATGTTGAGGCCGCACCCGAAGCCACCGCAGTAGCGATCTCCGTGAGTTGGGTAGAACCCGCCAACCCGAAGAGCAGCGACATGCCGTAGAGCATGACCGCCGAAGCGAACACCCCCATGAGGTAATACTTCAAACCGGCTTCGTTGGAGCGGGCATCGCCCTTGCGCCAAGCCACCATCAAATAAGCGGGGATCGACAACAGTTCCAAGGCCACGAAGATCGAAATCAAGTCCCGAGAGGAGGCCATCATGATCATGCCCATAAGCGAAGCCAGCAACAGGCCGTAATATTCGTTTTCCCAGTAATCGCCTTCGGCCACATAGTTGGTAGAGAGCAAAATCACTACATAACCGGCCATTAAGAAAATAGCTTTAGTGATAAGCGCAAAGTCATCAACCACGTACGCTCCACCGAACAGCACTCGGTCGGCGCCACTGCTGGCCAAGGTAATGAGCGGAATGGCGGTAGCCAGCACACCCAACCCGGCCAAAGCAGCGGTAAAGGACCGGGCTTTTTCCAAAAAGATGATGTCGGCCAAGGTGATGAGACACCCGGCGGTTAACAGCACCAACTCGGGGGCCACCGCATGCCAATCAATGGCTGGCCTTTCAAAGGCCAAGGCGAGCAGTTGCGCAGTCACGGTCAGTCTCCGCTCACTGCGTGTTCATCTACCACATGCCCGCCGCTACCCAAGTTGTAAACCGGGGCGCAATGCAAAGCTTCGATATCTTCGGCCGACATTTCTTGGGTGTTTACTTGCAAACATTCGTTAAGCGAAGCATCTACCGCCCCATCAGTCACCCGGAAAATCAAGTTGGGGTAAATACCGATAGCTAAGATCAAAGCGATCATAGGGGTCCAGGCAATCCACTCGTGACGGGTTACGTCAGGAATATCTAGGTCAGCAAACTCTTCGGTGGGGGTACCAAAGGCGGTGCGTTGCAATAGCCACAGCAGGTAGCCGGCGGCCAACACGGTGCCCAAAGCAGAGATCACCATGTAAGTGCGGAAGGTCTCTACAGGCAGGCCGTTAGCCGGGTTGTAGGTGGACAAAATGGCAGGGAACTCGCCCCAGAAGCCAGCCAAACCAGGCAGACCCAACGAAGCCATAACGCTCAAACCGAGAATCCAACCCATACGAGGGGCTTTAAGCAACAAGCCACCCAAGCGGGCAATATCTAAGGTGTGGTAGCGCTCTTTGATCGACCCAGCGATGAAGAACAACATGCCGGTGATCAAACCGTGGGCCACCATGCCCATGATGGCAGCGTTAATGCCGAAATCAGTGAGGGTAGAAATGCCCAACATAACGAAACCCATGTGAGCGACCGATGAAAAAGCGATCAGGCGCTTCATGTCGGTTTGTGCCAAACAGCCCAAAGCACCGTAGATGATGCCCACTACCGCCAACAGGCCGATCCAAGGAGCCCACTCCACGGCGGCTTCTGGCAACACGGGAATAGCGATGCGAATAAAGCCGTAGGTGCCGAGTTTCAACAACACGGCGGCCAAAATGACCGAACCGACGGTCGGGGCCTGAGTGTGAGCGTCAGGCAACCAGGTGTGGAAGGGGAACATAGGTACCTTGATGCCGAAGCCCAACAACATGCCGCCAAAGATCCATAGTCCGGCGGTGCGAGAAATACCGTTCTCGGCTACTGCCTGGGCGAGGTCGGTGAGAACGAACGATTCGGCACCCGACAAAAAGTACAACGACAAGAAGCTCACCAACATAAGTGCTGAACCGAACAAGGTGTACAAGAAGAACTTCAACGAGGCGTAGCGGCGGTCTTCGCCGCCCCACACGGCGATCATGAAGAACATGGGCAACAGCACCACTTCGAAGAACACGAAGAACAGCACCAAGTCTTGAGCCATAAAGGTGCCGATCATGCCGGTTTCTAGAACCAAGATCAGCATCAAGAAGGCTTTGGGGTTAGATGGGGACGGGAAATGATCCCACGAGTAGACGATGCACAAAGGCACCACCAGCATGGTTAGCAACACCAACGGCAGCGACATGCCGTCGAGGCCCATGGCGTAGTGGCTGTTTATGACGTCGATCCACATGTGGTCAACGGCGAACTGCAGTTGCCCTGTGGCATCAAGGTCGAACTGCACTAAGAGCAGCACCCCAATGGCGGCCACCACCAACGAGGTGGCCAGAGCGATCTTTTTATGCAGATCCTCTTTTTCTTTGGGGACGAACATCATGAGCGCCACCCCCAACATTGGTACGAAGGTGGCAGCGGTTAGGCCCCAACTGTCAAGCAAATTTTCCATACTGGCCGTCTCCTAAACGATGACGATCAAAATCCCGGCGAGGACCGTGGCGGCGGCGAATAAAATCGCTGCGTAGCTTTGGACCTTCCCGGATTGAATTTTACGAAGTTCTCCGCCAGCCTCAGAAGCAAGATGCCCCGAGGTATTAACGGCACCGTCAACTAACAGTTGGTCAATTTTGTCGTAGACAAACTGACCAGACACCACCGCAGTTTCGCCGACTTTGTCGACGGTGCGGTCAATGACCTGTTGGTTGAAGCGGTAGACGGCACGGGCCAGCGGTCCCTTGGTGCCTCCGGCGATGATGCCGGTGTAGAGATGGTCGAGGTAGTACTTGTTCTCGAGCAGGTTGTGGCCCATTTTGGCCAGCGGCCAACGACTGGTAGGGCCGTTGCTAAGTTCGGTCAGGCTTTGGCCCGAGGCTTGGGCGGCGGCGTCTACTTTGATGAAGTAATACCAGTAGGCGGAACCTGCACCGGCCATCACCACCAGGGTGGAGAAAATAGCCAGCGACCATGAGGGTGAGGCGTGGCTAATGCCCGGGAAGTAAGCGGCCGCTGGTTCTACGTAATGGCCGAAGCGTTCTTGCATTGATTCGGGCACCAGTTGAAAGCCGGGAGGCAGGTTGAATAGCCCGGCCACCATGGCCAAACCGGCCAGAATCCACAAAGGCACCACCATGCGGGGGCCAGATTCGTGGAGTTCGCCGTGGCCGCGGAAGTCGCCAAAGAAGGTTAAGTAGATGACTCGGGTCATGTAGGCAGCGGTCAATGCGGCGGTCACCATGCCCATGATCAGCATGCCGGTGTAGGCCCCGTTACCGCCGGTGCCTCCAAAGAGGCCCCAACCGCCGGTGCCGGCCAAGATTTCGTCTTTCGACCAAAAGCCGGCCAACGGAGGCAACCCAGCCAAGGCGATAGAACCGATGACGAAAGTCCGGTAGGTCTGTGGCATGGCTTTACGCATGCCACCCATGTCGGATTTCATGTCGAAACTGTGCACGGCGTGAGCTACCGAACCGGAGCCCAAGAACAAGCAGGCCTTAAAGAAAGCGTGGGTGAACAAGTGGAACACGGCGGCTGTCCAGGCCCCGACGCCCAAAGCCAACACCATGTAACCCAATTGAGAAATGGTGGAGTAGGCCAATACTTTTTTGATGTCGCGTTGCACGAAAGCCAGCGAAGCACCGACCAAAGTAGTAAGCCCGCCCACTACGGCCATCAGGTTGATGGATGACCCGCCAATGGAGAACCCTTCGAAGAACACGCCGTACAGGCGAGCGATCATGAATACCCCGGCTACCACCATGGTGGCGGCGTGGATGAGGGCCGAAACAGGGGTGGGCCCGGCCATAGCGTCGGGCAACCAGGTGTGTAAGAAAAACTGGCCAGACTTAGACATAACGGCAGCCATAAGGCAGGTCGCCGATACCAACAGAGCGGTGTGCGATAACAGGCCCGAGTTGGCCAGCGTGTTGGTGGTGGCGATAGAGAACGAACCGAAAGCGTCAGGCAGCGCCGAACCAACGGAGAAGAACAGCACGGTGATGCCTACCAAGAGGCCCATGTCGCCTACCCGGTTGGTTAAGAAAGCTTTCAACGCAGCATCGCTGTTGGGTTTTTCTTCCCACCAGTGGCCAATGAGCGCAAACGAGCACACACCCACTAATTCCCAAGCCACCAGAAGTTGCAGGGTGTTTTCTGAGATAACCAGGGTCAGCATGGAGGCGCTAAAGAGCGACAAGAAAGCAAAGTAGTGGGTGTAGCGCCTATCGCCGCCCACGTAGTCGGTGGAGTAAATGTGCACCAATAGCGACACCAAGGTCACCACGAAGAGCATCATTACCGCCAAGCCGTCGACCAAAACGCCTACCGAGATGGTCATGCCGCCCACCTGGAACCAGGTCACGGTGTTGCTTACCGCCAGCGAGGGGTGTTCAGGGGCGTGCCCTTCGCCGTGGTCGGCCGCGTCGCCGTGTTCGGCCACGATCACTGCTTGGGTAATTTCTTCCCCGTGGTAGTTGTCGCGATGATCCATCCAAGCAGCGCCGGTCAACACGGCCAGAACGAAAGCAATACCGATGGCTGCTACGCCCAGTTCGGCGCCTTGGCGAGGCATGCGCTTGCCAAAGAACAAGATGCCTACGAAAGAAAGCGCCGGTATCAACGGGATGAGCCAAGCGTTGCGCAGCAACCAGGACCCGCCTTCGGTGATACCCAACGGCAAAACGTTTTCTGCCAATTCAGCGGCTGCCGAAGCGAAGATGAATAGGTCGGTCACAGCATTAACCCTTCATCAAATCGAGCTCAGTGAGATCGATGTTTCGACGGTTGCGGTACAAGAGCATGATCATGGCCAAACCCACCCCAACTTCGGCCGCCGCTACGGCAATCACGAAGAGGGCGAATACTTCACCGGCTAAGTTTTCGGTGAAAGCAGCGAAAGAAACCAAGTTGATGTTGACGGCGTTCAAGATGAGCTCAATGGACATGAGCACCATTACCCCGTTGCGGCGGGCCAACACGCCGTACACGCCAATAGCAAAAAGTGCCACAGAAAGCAGAAGGAACTGGTTCAGAAACATGTCAGTCCTTTCTGGCCACCACGATGGCCCCGATTAAAGCCGCCAGCAACAACACCGAGGTTGCTTCGAACGGCACGATGTACTGGCTAAAAATACTGTCACTAATGTCAGCGGTGGTGCTGGGTGCAGAACGCAACAACTCGGCGTCGCCAAAGGTGTCGATGAGCGCACCGCCCATAACTACTACCAACAAGCCGGCTACTAAAGAAGCCATCAGGCGGGGCTCTTTGTTGCCTTCTTCTTCGGTGCCCAGGGCACCCCGGGTCAACATGATGCCGAACAGAAACAGCACCACGATGGCTCCGATGTAAACCATTATTTGGGTTACGCCCACAAACTCGGCGCCCAACAAGATGAAGATGCCGGCCGCTCCAGCCAACACCAGCACCAGGTACAGGGCGGCGTGGACCACGTTGCGGGTGGTAACCAAACGCAAGGCGCTTACCACCATGATGACCGCCAAAATAGTGAAGGCAATATTTTGCGCTACCACTACTTCGCCGCTCAACAAGGGGTCAAAGTCGTTTACTTGAGCCAACAGGTTCACTCGGGCACCTGGGCTTTCTTGGCTTCACTGCCCTTTTCGTAGTCTTCAAACTCGGGCACGGTTTCCATCCATTTGCCTAACTGGTTTTTGTCGTGCAATAAGTTAGAAATTTTTAGTTCTGAGTATTCGTATTCGGGGGTCCAGAACAATGCTTCGAAGGGGCACACATCTACGCAAATACCGCAGTACATGCACAATGAGTAGTCAATGTCGAAGCGGTCTAGGGCGTTCTTTTTACGAGGCTTGCCGCCGGGGCGACGGGGTGGTGCTTTGTATTTGTGTCCTTCGATGTAAATACACCAGTCGGGGCATTCACGGGCGCACAGCATGCATGAGGTGCAGTTTTCTTCGTGGAGGGCAATGACCCCACGGGCTCGAGCGGTGGGAGCTTCTTTTACGTGCGGGTATTGCACGGTATGCGAGCCTTTGGTCAAGGTACGCACCATGGTTTTAAAGGTGACCCCGAGGCCTTTGATCATCCCAGGAATTCTGATTTTGGCCGCCATTAGAACACCACCTTCAAAACGCCGGTGGCCACAATGTTGACCAGCGACAATGGGATAAGCACCTTCCAAGCCAACTTTTGCAGTTGGTCCTCACGGAAACGAGGGTAGGTGAAACGGAACCAGAAGATTAAGAAAGCCACCAACAGCATTTTGGCGAACAATACGGCGGGGCCGATCACGTTAAATAAACCGTCTGTGGGGTCTAAGCCCGGCACGTACCAGCCGCCTAAGAACAAGGTGGCGGCTAGGGCCGAGAAAATACCGGCGGTGGCGAATTCCCCAATGAAGAACATTAAGAAACGCAGGCCGGAGTATTCGGTGAGGTAGCCGGTGACCAGTTCTGATTCAGCGACCGGCATATCAAAAGGAGGTTGGGTGAGTTCTGCTTGGACGGCGATCAAGAAGATAGCGAAGCCTAAGAACTGGGTAAAGATGAACGGGTTACCGATGCCGCCCCAGCCAAATATTTCGCCGGTGGCTTGGGCCATGACAATGTTTTGCACGTTGAGGGTACCGGCTTGAATGACCACGCCGACTACGGCCAGCACCATGGGCAGTTCATAGGCGATGAGCTGACCGGTGGCTCGCAAGGCACCCATCAAAGAATATTTAGAAGCCGAAGCCCAACCGGCCATCAAGATGCCGATAACCGAAATAGACGACACCGCTAAAGCCAAAAAGATGCCGGTATCCACATCGATGAACCACAGGTCGGGGCCGGCGGGGATAACCAACACCAGCAAGAAGGTCGAAATCAGCACCACGAAAGGCGCCAACTTAAAGATCAGGCGGTCGGCGGCGCGAGGGATGATGTCTTCTTTTTGCAAGAATTTACCGACCTCGGCCAGCAACTGCATCGACCCGTAAGGGCCGGCTTCCATAGGGCCCAAACGGCTCTGCATGAAGCTCATCATTTTGAACAAGAAGAGGTAAACCAGCGTGCCGGCGGGCAGCAATACGGCAGCCAGGCCGACCAACAGGCGGATAGAGGTTTCTTGCCAGTAAGCCATCTCGGCCAGAATCAGCGTCATCGGTCGATGTCTCCGAGGATGAAATACAGGCTGGCCAGAATGGAAACCACGTCGGGCACGTAGACCCCTTTAAGGAGCCACGGGGTAATAGACACGTTGTTAAACGAAGCCGAACGGATCTTGACGCGAAATGGGGTGAGGTCACCTTGAGAAACGATGTAGTAGCCCATAACCCCCAATGGGTTTTCGGTTTCTACGTAAGATTCACCGGCCGGCACTTTGATAATGCGAGGCACTTTGGCCATAACAGGCCCGGCAGGAATGCCATCCAAGATTTGTTCGATCATGGTGCATGATTCGCGTACTTCTTGCAGACGCACCCAGAAACGAGCAAAAGAGTCGCCATCGGGGTGGGTCCAGACTTTCCAGTCCAGTTCGTTGTGCACCAAGCCGATGCCTCCGTCGCGGCGAATGTCCCAATCAACGCCGCTGGAGCGAATGTTGGCGCCCGACAAGCCGTAGGCCAAGCCCACGTCGGCCGGGATAATACCAATGCCGCGGGTACGGGCTTGGAAGATTTCGTTGCCGGCGACCAGGGTTTCGATTTCGTCGCAGAAGTCGCGGATGCGGCCGAGCACGCCTCGGGTTTCTTCGATCCAACCCTTGGGCAGGTCGTCTTTAAGGCCGCCGATGCGGTTGAAGTTGGGGTGAAAACGCCCGCCGGTTACTGCTTCGATTTGGTTGAGAATGAACTCGCGGTCCCGGAAAGCGAAGAACACGGGGGTCACCGCACCGAGTTGCACGCCCATGTCGCCTAAGAACAACACCACGTTGGCGATGCGAGACATTTCGAACAATGCGGTACGTATCCACTGGGCACGAGGCGGAGCTTCAACTTCCATAAGGTTTTCGGCGGCCTGAATGAACGGCACCTCGTTGGCGAAACTCCCCAACCAGTCGATGCGGTTAATGAGGGCCGTGACCTGCGGGTAGGTGCGTACTTCGGAAAGCTTTTCGTAGCCCCGATGCATGTAACCCATCATGGGGTCGGCCGACATTACTTGTTCACCATCAAGTTTTACAATGATGCGCAGGGTGCCGTGAGTGGCCGGGTGCTGCGGGCCGATGTTGAGGGTCATGCCCTCGGTTTCAATTTCTAAGTTAACCCGAGCGTCGGCTGCTT
>Ga0315334_10002059_pt1 | contig 12542 bp, 10 predicted proteins | sample M150034915metaG_FD_205555 | JGI IMG/M metagenome (GOLD analysis project Ga0315334, IMG submission 205555) | Ammonia-oxidizing marine archaeal communities from Monterey Bay, California, United States - M1 500m 34915 | ecosystem: Environmental > Aquatic > Marine > Intertidal zone | place: USA... | reverse complement strand
GCCAGCCGCTCCAGCCTCCAACATGGATGTTTATGCTGTAGCTCCTGTGACGTGGGAAGATGCTTTGTATCTCACCCGCCCTGTTTGTTATTTTAAGTAGATCTTTGTCGGCTGGACATTTAAATACGCCAATAGATTCACCTACATATGGAAATAAGGGAGTGCTTTTCAGATATCTTGATTGGTTTATATATTTAGAAAGATTTAAGCTACCAGACATCCACGCATATGGTGCGCTTTTTTCTTGTTTCCAAGCGCTTGAGTATAATATTTTGTCGCCGTGGTCATCACTGAAAATTGAGTGGGCCATTTGTAGCTGTTTTTGATTGTTAATACATGCTGCTCTTTGAGCGACTGATTTAGCCTTGTTGATGGCAGGGAGAAGAAGAGCGACCAAGAGCGCAATGATACTGATAACAACCAGCAACTCGACCAAGGTAAATGCCTTTTTCATTGATAAGGTTTCCAAGTTGGATGATTGCCCCAGCTATCGTTCCAGTACCATCCCCATGAAGCATAAACTTTACCATCTATAGTGCGGTGATTCCCGGGCCTATTGTATCGGCCTATCCCGCCTCCGCCGCCTGACCATCTGTGATTATTAGGATCTGGCACAATTGCTCTTTGTCTAAGCCAAGCCAAATCTCTGTTGTCGGGGCTTACTATTTTATCCGTATTAGTTGTAGGGTTCATTGCCTCGGACGATATATTTATTGTATCCTCTTCTAGCCATCTTCTAAATTCTACATGCGCATCTACGAAAGAAACAACAGAACCGTTATTGTGATAAACTCCGGGCCAGTCTTGAGAGAAAAAACTCTCACCACCTTTGAGTGTTGGCGCTACTCTAAAGTTTCCAGCGTTAATAGATTGAGGTGGCATTTCGATAAAAGTAAACAATTGACTAGTGTTGCTAACGTCGTCATATTCGTGATGAATTTTGTATTGGGTATCTGACAGCCAAGGCCAACCAGACCAACCGCCAACAAACAGGTTCATGCTGTAGCTCCTCGGCCTAAGCTTTACGCTTGTGTTAAACCACCCAGCAGAAGTGGACTTATCCCCCGGACACCTAAATATCCTCATACCTGTGTAGTCCTTCAGGGGTGACCAGAACAATGGCCTTTCAGTCTGCCCCCATAGCCCGTTACCACTCATGCTGTCAGCCACCCACGCCCACATCCCTGTAGGCTCATTCCTCCACGCCGACGCATACGGGAACCTGTCTTCGTGATCCTCTGCAAACTCAGTAATAGCTAGGTTAAGCTGACGTTGATTGTTTATGCATGCGGCCTGCCAGCCCGTTTGTTTAGCCGAGCTCAATGCGGGGAGCAGAAGGGCTGCTAAGATCGCAATAATGGCGATGACAACAAGAAGTTCAATTAAAGTGAACCCTCTGGTTGCTTTCGCCGCAGTCAGGGTTTTTATATGCATAACTTTTTACTCTATCAGATAGTAGTACTATTTTGTATAATTTACACTAAAAAACGCGGAGCGGTGAAGGAGCAGCGATTGAAGACATGCCCCCCTAAACCATAATCTTTCTCATTGATTAAAAATTCAAAATAAGTTTCATAGCGTTTCATGATACGAGAGATGTGAAAGTGGGTCTCCGCGTATTGGCGGCAATAATGAGGGCTGATGGTTTTAATCATGGTGGCAGCATGAAAAAACTCATTTAAGCTGCGGCACCTAAAGCCTGTTTTGTGGTGACGATTGTATTCAGAAGGAGCCCCCCAATCTGTAGTTAAAACAGGGGTTCCTGAGAACCAAGCCTCTATCATAGACCACCCGCAAGGTTCCATGTATAAAGTAGGCATTAGTAGTCCTTTTGCTTTTGTTAGCAAGTGTTTTCTTTCGTTATGGCTGACCGTATGAATGAATTCAGCATAAGGATTGTCTTTAGGAAGAGTTGTTTTAAGTGTTTGGGGACCAACGAATTTAATTGGTTGTCGTAACGCTCGAGATAGCTGATCTGCTATATGTACCCCTTTACTGTCTACGATGCGCCCCAAAAACAACCAGTAGTCTTCTTTCTTTTCGCTAAATTCGAAGTCGTCAGGAGTAAACCCGGGAGGTATCACATGGTCAGTAGGGGAGGGGTGATTTTGCCCTGCGCCCCCTAGCATTTTGTGGAGATGAGCGTAAGATTCGAATACTCTGAAATGAGCAAAAAAAGAATTATAACCTATGCTGGGTTCGACAACGATCATACTATCTTTCAGTTTTTCACATGCGCTTTTATGCCCGATACCCCAAAAAGCCAACACGAGATCGTTTTTGCTGTGACGGCGTTTTAGTGCCTCGCGAGCGGCGTTTGTATTAAATTCTTCATGTAGTTTATTTTCTATTTTTTGAGGTAAAAAATCCTGCCACTTTTGCCCCTTGAAGTGATCATCATATGTGAGGTGGGAAATAACGCTAATGTGTTCGGTGCATAGCACCTTGGAGTCTGGATGGCCATAGTGATAAACAGTGTGTCCTCTTTTGAGCATTTCAGCACAAAACTTGTAAACTTTTTGGGTAAATGCGCAAATGGTGATTTCTTTGCGGGTGGGGTGTATTGGAATTGACAAGACATGGAATACCATTTCTTTTTATATTAGAGCGGACAAATCATTAGTCAAGTGTAATTATATACGAACATATGGCAACTAGGCGTAAGAAACCTAAAGTAACGGAAAAAATTTTGCCGATAACGGAAAGCAAGTATAGACTAAACTTTAAACATTTTGATTTAACAGATAAACAAAAAGATTTTTTACGAAAAGCATTCGACGAAACAACAAAAATAATGTTTATAGCAGGTCCCGCGGGATGCGCAAAGACATTCATGTCAGTCTATTCAGCGCTGAGGCTTTTTAATGAAAATAATGATTTAGATATTTTTTATGTTCGGACGATAGTAGAAAGCGCAGATAGGGGTTTGGGGCACTTACCCGGAGATGTGGAAGAAAAATTTCATCCATTCATGATGCCTTTAACCGATAAGATGCAAGAGATTTTAGAAAACACTCAAATTAAAATGCTTACAGAAGAAAAGATTATTTCAGCCGCACCCGTTAATTACTTAAGGGGCGCCAATTGGTCCAATAAGTTAATTATTGCTGACGAATCTCAAAACTTCACGCTTAAAGAGCTGGTGACTCTAGTAACACGAATTGGCAAAAAGACAAAAATGTTCATTTGCGGGGACCCACTCCAGTCAGATATTAACGGCAAAACAGGCTTCCGGACAATGTGGAAAGCCTTTAATAATGAGGAAAGCTCAGACGAGGGCATTCATTGTTTTGAGTTCACCACAGATGACATCATGAGAAGCGAAATTTTAAAATTTATAGTAAATAAAATTGAAAACATCCCAAAAATTAAAAATATATAAAAATGGCGACTATATTTTGTCCTGATTGTGGTGCGAAGACCGTTTATACTCTTAATAAGCCTAAGTTCTGTCAAATATGTGGAATTAAGGTTGGAGACGTAAGTGCCGCGGCAGAAGATACAGACGAAATAGAAGAGGAGATCCCCCACCTTGAGGGGCTCGAATACTCTATTGATATGGAAGACGGGAAAACAAGTCTAGCAGATTTATTCCAGAGTCCAATGGCTCCCGTTTCTCGAATAAGTGAGACGTCCCCCACAAAGGGGCGCCCAAAGAAACATACACCAGAAACTAAGGAAAATTTTCTTGCTCGATCTATGGCAGAATGTGCGTCATCAAGGCAGCAGCCTGCAATAACTAAGGATGGAGCAGAATGAAAAATACGAAGATAAAGCTGACGTAATAGATAACGAGATACGCAAAAGATACTACAAGTGGCATTTGCACGCCATTGCGTGGTTTGATTTTGATGATGTAGCTCAAATTATTCGCGCTCATATTTTTAAAAAATGGGAGCTCTGGGATCAGGTCCGACCCCTTGAGCCATGGGTGAATAAAATCATTTCGAATCAATTAAAAAATATTTTACGTAATAATTATTCTAACTTTGCACGGCCATGTCTAAATTGCGAGTACAACCAGTCGAAAGAGCAACGCAACGACCAAGTTTCAGCACTATGCGCTTTAACACCTAGCGGGCTCCAGTGCAACGAATGTGACCTCTTCGCAAAATGGGAAAAAACAAAAAAAAATGCATATGACATAAAGATGCCCCTTTCATTAGAGTTCCATGCTTACACCCAAAACACCCTCCCTTCAGATCACTTCGATATAAGCAGAGCAACATTCACGCTTCACTCTAAAATGGAGAGGCATCTAACTCCTAGGCACTTTTTTGTATATAAGATGTTGTTTATAGACGGTATAGACGAAGATGAGGTCGCACGAATCTTAGGATACAAAAGTAACGAGAAGGGAAGAAAAGCAGGATACAAGCAAATTAAAAATTTAAAAAATCAATACAAAAACATGGCAAAAAAGATTATAGACAAGGAAGATATTTTTTATGAGTAATTACGTTCTTTCAAAACAGGAGAAGGGGACTGGGATCGAGCTGTTTAAGGAGTTGGATGGAGATTTGAATGAGGCTGCGAAAAAGCTGTTTGATGATCCTAACGAAAAAGGGAGTACGATTCGAGGGCGAGCCTTGAGAAAGTTTTGGGTGGAAAAGGGATTTGAGTACCGAACCAAAGTCAAGAAGAAAAACAGTAGATATTTCTTACAAGATAGCGAAAAGGATTTCGTGCATCGCCATTATTGTGCAGAGATGACTAAACGGGAAATAGCCCAACTCTTATGGACCGAAGAAACGAACCATAGGGGCTTTTACGAAAGTGCAAAATTCATCGCATTATCTGATTTTATTAACAAAGAATTTCCCAGTATAACTAATCTTCGGGACGAAATAACAGGGGAGCGTTATGCGCCGCCCAAAATTATGACCACTGTGATCAAAAAGGTCAACAAGCTAGTTTTTAAGGAATTTGAAGTTGAGAAGATAAGCGTTTCAGATAGAAAATGTCTCGAAAAATTGTTAACTTATTTGTCTGCCCCTAGGTTCGTACAGGTTATCAACGCTTATCCTACAAAGCAAAATCGAGAGCTTTTAGAGTCGGAGTATATAAGGTCTACATGGGATAAACCCGATTTAACTGCGGATGAATTAAATTTATATATCAATGTCTGCATGGACTATATTAATCTAAAAGAGATCGAACAACAAAAACAAAAACTTAATTTGATGTTTGATGACACTGAAGGGCAAAATGATTTAACCATGCGCTTGACAGAGATGTTAAAAACTAAATCCGAAGAATACAACCAATGTACAAATCGTATTGATAAAATGATCGCTAAGCTAAACGGCGAGCGAGCTAAGAGGGTCGCTAATCAACACGAACGCAACGCTTCAGTATTAGCATTGGTGCATCTTTTTCAAGAAGAAGAGGAGCGTCGCATCATGATTAAAATGGCAGATATGCAAAAACAATCTGTCGAAGAAGAGGTAGATAAAATAGAGAAAATGAGCGAGTGGAAAGCTCGAGTTTTAGGTATAAAAAGGGAGGAGATCGTATAATGGAAAGGGTGGTTAAAAAAATATTTCCGTGCGCTGAGTGCAAAAAAGAGTTTGAAGGGAGGGCGTCTCTCCACAGGCACCTCAAACAACACGGGCTGTCTTTAGCCGAATACTATACTCTTTATTTTCCACGGACAAATAAGCTAACAGGAGAACCTCTCCCGTTTAAAAAATTTGAAGAGTATTTTGAGAGAGATTTTTCCACTAAACAACAACTTAAAAAATGGTGTGCGAAGGCCCCTCCTACGGAAGTGGGAACATACATTTTGTCTCTGATTGAAAAGAGGCAACTCAAAAAAGGGAGGCGCTACGCCCCTTTTCACTTAGAAGCCAAAAGCTGTTTTCTCCCAGATATAGACACTTACAGAAAAATATTTGGCAGCTATAACGAGGCAGTCAAAAAGGTTGGTTTGAGCCCTTTATACGGAGAGAGGTTGCCTAAGAATTTTTTTACTTTTACGCTACCTGAGGATCTGAGGATTGCCGTAGATACCCGTGAACAGTCCCCTCTTAGTTTTTCTTTTCAGGCTGACGCCCATAAGTTGGACGTAGGGGATTATACTCTTTTTGGTGATCATTATTCTTATACTTATGTGGATCGCAAGTCAGGATCTGATCTTCACGCCACCTTAAGTAATCAAAATTACGAACGCTTTCAAAGAGAATTGCAACGGGTCAAGGAGTTGGATTCTTACCTATTTGTAGTTATCGAGTCCACTCCGGAAAAAATGATTAAGGCAAGTAGGGCGTTTAAGCGAGCCGCAAATATAGATTTTATTTTAAAAAGGGTTAGGGATTTAAGTTACAGGTTTCACGGGCACTGTCAGTTTTTGTTTAGTGGAAGCCGAAAAATATCCGAAGAAATTATTCCACGGCTGCTTTATAAAGGCAAAGAAATGTGGAATACGGATATGCAATATTTTTTAGACCATGAGCTGGATAGAAGGAACACAGAATAGGCCCCCTCCGATATGTCGCTCGAATAAAGAGCTAAGAAAGATCGAAGGATTTCTCGAGGAAAGAGAGGCGAAGCTTGCACTCTATGAGTTCTTAAGGAATAATATGACCTTTACCGCAGAGCTTATGATGGGGATTAAGCTTTTTCCATTTCAGCATATGGCGGTTAAGAGTATGTTTGAGACAGATTACTTTTTAGGGGTATGGTCTAGGGGGATGTCCAAATCTTTCACCACGGGTATCTTTGCTGCCTTAGATGCGATCTTAAATCAAGGGGTGGAAATTGGTATACTCTCTAAGTCTTTTAGGCAGGCAAAAATGATCTTTAAGAAAATCGAAGATATTTCTATGCATCCGGATGCTGGCTTGTTTAAACAATGTATCACCAAGACTTCTAAGAGTAACGATGAGTGGCTAATGGAAATTGGTACGAGTCGTATTCGTGCGCTACCGTTGGGAGACGGAGAAAAGTTACGTGGTTTTAGATTTCATCGTATTATTATTGATGAGTTTTTGTTGATGCCTGAAAGGATTTATAATGAAGTTATTGTTCCTTTTTTATCTGTTGTGACAAACCCTACGCAGCGCGATGACTTGCATAAGCTAGAAACCAAGCTAATTGAAGAAGGGCAGATGGAGGAAATAGAAAGGCATATTTGGCCCAATAATAAACTAATAGCCCTGTCATCAGCTTCTTACAAATTTGAATATCTTTATAAGTTGTATCAACAGTTCGAGTTTAATATTATGCGAAAAGAGAAACAAGATAAGGCTTCTAGGTGTATTATGCACTTTTCTTATGACTGTGCTCCCGAGCAACTTTATGATCAAAACCTCCTAAAGCAAGCTAAAAGTACCATGAGCACCTCTCAGTTCGAACGAGAGTTTGGGGCTGTTTTTACTGACGATAGTGCTGGATATTTCAAAACCAGCAAAATGGCACTCTGTACGGTTTCGGACGGCGAGCCCCCTTCTGTTGAGATTCAAGGCGATGCGGACGCAGATTATATTTTAGCTTTTGATCCGTCGTGGTCCCAAACTGAGAGCTCTGACGACTTTGCCATTCAAATTTTGAAGCTAAACGAAGAGCAGCAGAAAGCAACCCTTGTGCATAGTTACGCTTTGGCGGGCACGTCTTTGAAGCACCATATTAGATATTTTCTTTATTGCTTGGAAAATTTTAATATTATTGCTATATGCGGAGATTATAATGGAGGGGTGCAATTCCTGCAAGCATGCAATGAGAGTGAGTTATTTAAACAAAAAAAGATAAAGCTAAAACAAATTGAAGTGCCTTTTGATAAACCAGAGGAGTATCAGGCCAATTTGCGTTCTTTTAAAAACGAATATAATAAAGATGACTATAAGCATGTAATTTTGCGTAAACCTACGAGCAGCTGGATACGTCAGGCTAACGAGTTACTGCAGGCCAATTTTGACCATCGTCGCCTTATGTTTGCCAGTCAGGCTATTGACGATCAATATGTGGCCCAGAAAAATAAAAAAATCCCAATTGAAGATATTATGTTTTTACGCAGCAAGGATACGGAGAGACAAAGCCCGGGAGCAAAGCAAATTGATTTTATTGAGCATCAGGCCGATCTGATGAATTTAACAAAAAACGAATGCGCCTTAATACAGATAACTACCACGGCCCAAGGCACTCAGACTTTTGACCTACCCTCTAACCTTCGACGGCAAACTGGCCCAGACAAAGCAAGAAAAGACTCTTATTCCGCTTTGGTACTTGCAAACTGGATGGCAAAAATCTATTTTGACTCGAAAAAACAACCTAAATCAAATATAATAGAAACATTCGAACCAGTGTTCGTAAACTAACTTTATGACCTTTCAAAGTCACTTTTAATCAAATCAGTGTAAAATCTAACATGGCAACAAGAAAATATACAAAGCGTTCCGATTATTGGAAAAAATTTGAGAAAAACTTTCAGTACCCTAATAATCCTTATGAAAGCTTGGCCGGGCAATCAGATACTTTTGAGCCTAAACTTGTAGGGGATTCTTTCTATGACTATACATCGGAAGCTTATAGTCGTGGAGGAGGCACAGGGGGAACCACAGATAGTAGGCGCAATAGTATCGCGATTCAGCCTAAGTTATATGCTTACAATAACATTCGTGCAGGGCTACTCCCTTTTCAATACGCTTTAGATGGCGTCAATGTTCGCGAAGCTATCGAGTTATGTCAAAAAGCTTACTGCAATGTAGCAATTTTTCGTAACTCTATTGACATGATGGCAGACTTTGCCAACTCTAGTCTTTATTTGGATGGAGGCACGGAAAAATCCAGACGTTTTATTAATTCATGGTTTAAGAGGATTGGTATTTGGGGGTTAAAGGATCAATTTTTTAGAGAATATTACCGTAGTGGAAATATTTTTCTTTTTACTGTAGACGGAAAGTTTAAAGCGGACGAATTTGCCAAGATCAGAAATCTCGGTTTGGTAGCGGAGACAAATAAAATTCCCATTAAATATATTTTACTTAATCCTTTTGATGTTGTTGCTCAGCGTACCACTTCTTTTGATGTTCGATTCTTTTCAAAACTATTGAGCGAATATGAGATTGAAAGGCTGAGGGACCCTAAAAATGAAGCTGACAAAGAATTGTTTAATGCTCTCCCTGAGAATGTTAAAAAACGCATTCGTAGTAATTCATGGACGCCAAGCGGTATGACCGTTCAGCTAGATCCAAACAAATTGAGATATGCTTTTTATAAAAAGCAAGATTATGAGCCATTTGCCGTTCCCTTTGGGTTTGCAGTGCTTGACGATATCAACTTCAAAATGGAGATGAAGAAGATCGATCAGGCGATTTGCAGAACAGTCGAAAACGTAGTTCTGATGATTACGATGGGGGCAACCCCTGATAAAGGAGGTATTAATCCACGTAACATGACAGCTATGCAAAACCTTTTTACCAACCAGAGTGTTGGGCGTGTGTTGGTTAGCGATTATACCACTAAAGCTGAGTTTATTATTCCGGATCTGGAAAAGGTTATTGGGCCATCTAAGTATGACGTTGTAAATAGGGACATTAAAGAAGGGCTGCAAAATGTAATTTTAGCAGAAGAGAAGTTTGCTAATGCCACTATCAAGGCACAGCTTTTCCTTCAAAGGCTCAAGGAATCTCGCGAAGCTTTTCTTCATGAGTTCTTGCAGCCTGAAATAAACCAAATATGTAAAAACTTTGGATTTAGAGGTTCTCCCCGAGCTCGTTTTGAGGATATCGATATGAAAGACGAGAATCAGGTTCAGCGCGTCATTACACGTATGATGGAGCTTGGCATTCTACCTCCAGAAGAAGGAATGAAGGTTATTGATACTGGGGTTTTTCCCTCTGAGCACGAATTAGAAAAAGCACAAGAGAAGTTTTTGGACGATAGAAAGAAGGGTTGGTATAATCCGCTAGTGGGAGGTGTTCCTGTTTTTGAGGAATCCGAAGAATTGGAGATTGAGGAAATAAAGCATCCTGAAAGCATGAAAATGTTAGAGAAACAGAACAACAAAACTCCAAAATCACCCGGAAGACCATTGGGGTCTAAGACCCAAGGGCGTAAGCCAACTTACCAAGGGCGTAAGGCAACTTATGCCGTTGATTCCATCAAAGATGTGATTGATGCGACTAATAAGTTTTATAGTGAAATCAACACAGAAGCAAAAAAGTTTTTCAAGAAGAAGCGCTTGAGTGCGGATCAAAAACAAGTTTTAGAGAAAGTATGCGAACTTGTTGTATCCGCTTGTGATCGGGGTGACTGGAAGAAAACCGCTCTTAGTTGTTTAAAGGATAATAAAAAATTATTGACTTTGAAGATCCTTGACCCTGTGATGAATATTAGCGCAGAACACGCTTTAGATGAGTATTCTTCGGCTATTTTATATCATAGTGCAAAGAATTCACCAAAAGATTAAAAAAGTGTAACTTAAGCAGTATGAATACGCCTTATAAATTCAAAACACAATTTGATTTTGAAGTTTTTGCCACAGATGATCTAGAAAACGAGCTAAGTATTAGCGTAGCTTCTTTAGATAATTTAAAACCTTTAATACCAAAAGGGATAGATCTAGACCGCAATATTGATTTGATAGGGGCTGCTTTTAATGCTGCTATAGTTAATCGTTTCAACAGGAATGGCGATGGCATCAGTTCTACTACAGCCAAAGAGCTTTTAGATTATTTTGTTCATAAGCCTACTAATATAGAACACAAAAAACAAAAAGTGGTGGGACATATCGTAAATGCCGCGTTTACGGATATGGAGAACGAGAAAATACTCAATACGGCAAAATTGGAAAACAAGGTGGACCCCTTTTATATTTCCCTCGCAGCAGTTATTTATAAAACCGTTAATCCAGAATTTGCCGAACTTTTGTTAAAAGCTAGCGATCCAGAAGATTTTGATTACAATAAAATTTCCGCAAGCTGGGAATTGGGGTTCAATGAGTATCATGTTGCAATAGGCTCTCAAAACCTTAGTGAAGCAGAGATAATTAGCGATCCTCAAAAAATAAAGGAATTTGAAAAATATCTTCGAGCAAACGACGGAAGTGGTGCTCTTGATGATGGAACCCCAGTTTATCGTTTAGTAGCTGGAGAGGTGTTTCCATTGGGAATTGGGTTTACAACAAAGCCTGCGGCAGACGTAAAAGGGGTCACTACCCACGAAAATCACGATCTTCTGATAGAAGAAGAGGAGGATACAGATAGCGAAGCGTCAATGCCCACCCTAGAAAAAATTCAAAAAAATATTTTAAAAATTTCCCAAAACGCGGAAATTAATGTAAAAAATCATAACAGTTTTAAAACTATGGACACAAAAGAATTAACTGCCGAGTTCGAAAAGATGCTCGATTCTAAGTTAGGCAAAAAGTCTGAGTTTTCGCAAGAGTCTGTAGCCAGCATGGCAACCGTTATTATGGATCGAATCCGTGAGAAGGATGCTGAGTGGAAGTTACAGCAGGAAGCAGCCGAAACAGAGAAGGCTGATGCGATTACTCGCGCTGAAGAAGCCAAAGCTAATATCGAGAGCTTTAAAACGCAGCTCGAAGAAGCTCAAGAGAAGATCTCTTCCCTTGAGAGCACCATCTCTACTGCGAAAGCAGAAGAGTTGTTCAATAGCAGGATGGAAAACATCGATTCCCAGTACGACTTGGAAGACAGTGATCGCGCTGTATTAGCCAAGGAAGTCGCTGCGCTCGAGTCTTCTGAAGCTGCTTTTGAAACATACCAGCAAAAACTTGGGGTTATTCTCAAGCATAAAGGTAAAGCTTATAAAGAGGAGCAGGAAGCTGCTTTTCAATCGAAAGTAGAACAAGAGCTTCAAAAGCGCTTGGCTACCCTCGATCAATCTAAAGCTTCTACCTCAGAAGAAGCTACAGTTGAAGATCTCGTCGAAAACGTTGAAGTTTCCGAGGAGCCCGCAATTGTGAATAATAACGAAGCGTCCTCGCAAGAGGAATCTCTTCGGGATAAGTTCATGAAAGCTTTTAATCCTGACACAGTTTCAGTAACATATTAAAACATTATGGCATTAAGATTATATCCATTCAGGCAATATAGCGATCACGACGTGATCAATATGTTTGCCAATCAAATAGTTGATGATAACCCATCAACTGATGGAGACGGTAGTGCTGGTGTACTCGTGAAGGTGCTGAGTGGTAACCTAAAGAAAGACGTGGTGGAATTCGCATCTTCCTCAAGTTACCTTGGTAAAACGGACTATCCATTCTTGGGTGCCGACAAATACCCTCAAGTTCCCCTCCGGTGCATCGCAGCAACAACCGGCGCTCCAGTATTAGGCGTCACGCTCAATCAGACGATAGCGAATGACGAGAACGGTGAAAAACTCATCTATAACCCGATCAAAGCAGACGAGCTTCAGGCCGTTCTGAGTGGTCAGGCAGTTCCAGTGGCGACAAGAGGTTTGTTTACATTCGATCAGACAGCATATACAGAAGGTGCTACGTTTATCCCGGGCAACGTTGCTGTGGTTAGTGCCACTGCAGGTACCATGGATGGTATTGGCGCCGGTCTGGTGAACTT
>Ga0315334_10002058_pt1 | contig 12542 bp, 17 predicted proteins | sample M150034915metaG_FD_205555 | JGI IMG/M metagenome (GOLD analysis project Ga0315334, IMG submission 205555) | Ammonia-oxidizing marine archaeal communities from Monterey Bay, California, United States - M1 500m 34915 | ecosystem: Environmental > Aquatic > Marine > Intertidal zone | place: USA... | reverse complement strand
AGCAAGAGAAGAAGATTATTTAGCTGATAAATTAAATTATCTATGGGATAATAAATCAGAATGGAATGAAAGAACTAAAGCATGTAGAGATTTAATATTTAAATTTAATTCTATTGAAAACCTTGGTTCAAAATTTCTAATAGATGTTATAGCAATAGGCAAAAGAGCTAACAAAATAAACGCCATAGATACTATAACTAATTACTTCCCTGAGGCAAAAGAATTGAGAGAACAAGGAAAAATTATTATGTCCTCAGCTAATGGGACATTAAAAAAGACACCGTTAATAGTAGGAGATGACGGGAAGCAACAAATTTATAAAGCTCCTGTAAATACACTGGAGAGTTTTTTTGCATAGTAAAAGAATAGTAGTAGATTATGATGACACCATTGCTCTTAATAAAAATAGAGATTGGGTGAACGCTGTACCAAATACCCCGCTTATTAATAAAATGAATAAGTTATATTATGAAGGCTGGACAATAGATATATTTACAGCAAGAGGTTCTATTTCATGCAATACTAGAAAAGCTGCATCTGATAAATATAGAGATGGTATAGAAACCTGGTTGACAAAACATAAAGTTAAATATAATATATTGTCTTTTGATAAACCATTAGCAGCATATTATATTGATGACAAAGGTATTAGTCCTGAATTATTTTTAGAGACTGATATAAGACCACTCAAGGGTGGCTTGTCAGGTTCTGATATTTATACTGATGGTACATTAGTTCATAAGACAGATGCCCGTTCACATATAGTTCACCAATGGTTTCTTGATACAAAAGCAGTTACTTGTGTTCCCCACGTAGAAAGAGTAGTGGGTGAGACAATTACAATGGAATATATCCATCACAATAAAGATTATTTTAAAGATAATCATTTTATAGCTTTAGGTTTAATTCAAGATACTCTTGAAAAATATAAAACCTTACCAATTAAAAAAGAATATAATTTTGTAAGTTATAAAACAAGGATTGTCAAACATAATGAATTAGCCAAAGGTTTATTTTCTGAAGTTGTATTTAGTTTAGGTCAATATAATCTTGACCAAAGCTTTTCACATGGAGATTTTGGTATAACTAATTTCTTATTTAATGAACATAAGTTATGTTTAATTGACCCAATACCAGATATGTTTGGATGTACTGAATTAGATGCAGCTAAATTTTGTGCATCTCTCTGGATTAATAAATATAAACCTGAGATATGTGATTTAGCATTAAATGCTATGTCAGTATATAATAATATTAATATGACAAAGTTTAGAACTTTGGTCGCAGCAGAAATGGTGAGAGTTTATAAGTATCACCCAAACAAGAATTTTATAGAGGAGTGTGTAAGCGATGTTTTTAGATAGAGCTAAAATAGCAAATGAATTAGGTATACCCGTAGAAGAAGTTAAAATAGGATTTACTTGTTCGACATTTGATTTATTTCATGCCGGACATATAGTAATGCTACAAGAAAGTAAAAGCTTATGTGATTACCTTGTTTGTGGATTATTAACCGACCCAACAATTGACAGACCAGATACAAAGAAAAAACCAGTTCAAACTGCATTTGAAAGGTATGTCCAACTATCCTCTTGTCGGTATGTTGATGAGGTTATACCATTCTCAACTGAGCAAGAAATAATTGATATGGTTTTATCTATTCAGCCTGACATAAGAATAGTTGGAGAAGAATATAGAGATAGAGACCACACCGGAAAAGGTTTATGCCCAGTTCATTATAATAAAAGAAAGCATTCATTTTCATCAACCTCACTGAGAAAAAGAGTACAGGAAGCTAATGAAATGGGCTAGCATAGTACCTCTTATTGGAGGTGGAACCATAGCAATGGAAAATGTATTTGGCAAAAGGCCAGCATACATGATGTCATATAGAGAATTTGCAAATCATGACAGGCATTTAGTAGAACACTATAGGAAACAATGCCGTGACCCTGAAGATGGTGAAAACTATGTTCCTTATTATATATTAGAAGAACCACATATCTATCATGGTCAACAACAAGGTGAAAATGGAAGGTATGTTGATGTAGTTAATACTATATGTCCATGTGCTGGTCTCTCTTCTTTAAATGTTGCACCATCAGGTGAAGCAGAAATAAATGATTATATGGCTAAGACTGCAAAGCACATCTTAGAGCAAGTAAAGCCTAAGGTACTATGGGGAGAAAATGCTCCAAGGTTAGCTACCAAATTGGGCAAGCCAGTTGTAACTAAATTAAGAGCCTTAGCAAAAAAGAATGGCTATACATTTTCTTTATATAAAACAAAAAGCATATTACATGGATTAAGTCAAGTACGGGATAGGTCATTTTATTTCTTTTGGAAAGGAGATGCCATACCTATGTTTGATTGGTATGATAGACCTAATGAGAGAATAGAAGATTTAATACGTAGTGTTAAATATGATTTGGCTGACCCTATGTCACAGTTAACTAATGAAAGTACACCAAGTAAAGATGACTTGCATTACAAATATATATTAGAAGTATTGCATAATGGTATGAGCCATTATGATTTTCAAAAGACACTAGAAAGAAGTGTTAATGTTCAAGAATATGTTGAAAAACATAGTAATTATAATGATTATGCAGATTGGTTAGAAGGTTTTGGTGAAAATGAAAAGGCACACAAAGCAAGAGGTATGCAAAATAAATTAGCTGATGGTGGTAATATAATGAGACGTACTACTGAAATCCCATGTGATTTTATTGGAGCATTTGTTGCTCACCTACCTTTTAAATTAGCTCACCCAGATGAAGATAGATATTTGACATATAGAGAGGCAATGACAGTTATGAAATTGCCAGAAGATTTTAATCTTATAGACCCTAAAAAGAATTTAAATCATATATGCCAGAATGTACCAGTAACTACTGCTGAGGATATGGCACATAATATTAAAAGATTTTTAGAGGGTGGATGTGAAATGATATATGATGACTTTGTCATACAAGATAATAAATCAAAATCATTAGAAACTGAACCATTAACTTTAGATAAATTTATGTAAATCTATTTACTTTGCCTTAGTTTTATGATATAATAGTATATTAAATAGGAGATATAAATGACAACCGATGAACGAATAGTCCATATTAAAGTACTTCGCCAAGAAGTAGAAACTTTAACTAAAAGACTCAGGCCTAACGGCACAGGGTATTTACATACTACTATTGATACACTCAATAGTAGAATTGATGAATTGATTAAAAATGGAATGATTGATAAATCATTACCACCCAAAGGCTCTAGGTCTATGCAAGAAAAATATGGTCGAGCGGTTGAGACAGTATACAACCCAAGTAAGGAGATATAAATGGGTATAATGGATAAATTACAGAAGAATTCTAGGATTAAGGAGACTGATACTCTTGACAAATCCAAGATTTTTTCTAATCAAGAGATGGTACCAACAAAGGTTCCAATGATTAATGTCGCTTTATCAGGCGACCCTGATGGTGGACTAACCGCAGGACTAACAGTATTGGCAGGACCATCTAAGAATTTTAAAACTTCATTTGGATTATTAATGGCGGCAGCATACTTAGACAAATATAAAGATGCTGTTCTATTATTTTATGATTCAGAATTTGGCTCACCCCAGCAATACTTTAAGTCGTTCGGTATTGACACTTCCCGAGTACTCCATAGTCCCATTACTAATGTTGAGGAACTGAAGTTTGATTTAATTAACCAATTAGAGAATATCGAACGCAAAGATAAAGTCATTATTATGATTGACTCTATTGGTAACTTAGCTTCTAAAAAAGAATTAGATGATACATTTAGTGAGAAATCCGTAGCAGATATGTCAAGGGCAAAAGCTCTTAAAGGTTTATTTAGAATGACCACACCATATCTCACTATGAGAGATATTCCATTACTTGCTGTCAATCACACATACCAAGAGATTGGTTTATTCCCTAAGGCTATTGTAAGTGGTGGTACAGGTATTTATTACTCAAGTGATAATATCTGGATTCTTGGTAGACGACAAGAGAAAAAGGGAACTGAAATTACAGGCTATCACTTTATTATTAATGTTGAAAAATCTAGATTTGTTAAAGAGAAATCTAAGATTCCTATTAGTGTTACATGGGAAGGTGGTATTGAACAATATTCTGGTCTATTAGATTGTGCAATGGAAGGTGGCTATGTAGTTAAACCTTCTATGGGCTGGTACTCTAAGGTTGATAAAAAGACTGGTGAGATAGAAGATAAAAAGGTTCGTCAAGCTGAGACTCTTAAGGAATCATTTTGGAAACCTATCTTTGAGAATACAGATTTTAAAGAACATCTTAAACGTAGATATGAAATTGGCCATGCCGATATGATTAAAGTTTCCCACTTAGAAGAGGGGTGGGATGAAGATTGAAACATTAATCCTTAGGAACTTAATGTTGAATGAGGATTATACTAGAAGTGTAATCCCTCACATAAAACTTAAATATTTTGAAGAACCTTATAGAGCTGTCTTTAATGAGATAGTTTCTTTTGTCAATAAATTTTCTAAGCTACCAAGTGCTGATGCACTAAATATTGAATTAAGAAATAACCCTAAAGTTGGTTCTGATTCTTTAGCTCTTATTCCTGAAATAAGTGTTCAAAAGGGAGAGGAAACTGTTGAATGGTTAATAGAACATACAGAAAAATGGTGCCAAGATAGAGCAATCTATCTAGCAATTATGGATTCAATTAATATTATAGAAGGTAAGCATGAGACTTTAGATAAGAATGCATTACCCGAAGTATTAAGTGAAGCATTAAGTGTCAACTTTGATTTAAGAGTTGGCCATGATTATGTTGATGATTCAGATGCTAGATATGAATTTTACCATAGAGCAGAGGAACACTTACCATTTGACCTAGTAAAATTTAATGAGATAACCAAAGGAGGCTTAGTTAATAAGTCACTGAACGTGGCTCTGGCAGGTACAGGCGTGGGTAAATCACTATTTATGTGTCACGTAGCAGCCGGTGCTTTAACACAATTTAAGAATGTGCTATATATAACTATGGAAATGGCTGAAGAACGGATAGCTGAGAGAATAGATGCTAACCTTATGAATGTACCCCTTGACCAATTAGAGAATTTGTCAAAGGATATGTTTGATAAGAAGATGCATAAGTTAACTGATAAGGGTGTAGGCAAATTAATTGTCAAGGAATATCCTACAGGTGCTGCAAGTTCTATTCATTTTAAAGCATTATTAAAAGAATTAAAAATTAAGAGAAACTTTAAACCTGATTTGATTTGTATAGATTATCTAAACATATGTGCAAGTTCACGTATGAAAGCTTTGGGTGGAGCAATAAATTCATATACTTATGTGAAGGCAATTGCTGAAGAATTGCGTGGCTTGGCTGTAGAGTATAATTTACCTATTGTCACAGCCACACAAACCACACGTTCTGGGTTTGCCAGTTCAGATATTGGACTTGAAGATACCTCAGAATCATTTGGTTTACCAGCAACAGCAGACTTAATGTTTGCTATTATATCTACTGATGAGTTAGAAGATTTAAATCAGTTAATGATTAAACAATTAAAGAATAGATATAATGACCCAACAGGAAAAAATAAAAAGTTTGTTGTTGGAGTTGACAGGGCTAAGATGAGATTATATGATGTGGAAGATACAGCCCAAACTTTAAATGTGCGGGACGACCCGCCAGTGATAAATAAATATGAGGATTTTAAACATGAGTAATTTATTAACAGCTGAAGGTTGGGGAAGTAAATATACACACCTAGCTAAGGAAATATCTACATGGAGTAAAGACCCAAGCACTAAAGTTGGTGCAGTAGTTATTGGCGAACATGGTCAATTGTTATCTCAAGGATATAATGGTTTCCCAAGGGGAATAAAAGATTCTGATGAGAGACTAAATAATCGTGAAAGAAAATATGAATTAGTTGTCCATGCTGAAATGAATGCTATATATAATGCATCTTTGTCTGGTGTATCTTTAAAAGATTCTACTTTATATGTTTATGGTTTACCTATTTGTAATGAGTGTGCTAAGGGAATAATTCAAGTTGGGATTAAAAAGGTTGTTGCTATGAGACCACAGATATATAATTCTCAATGGGATAAATCAAATAAGAATGCAGAAGCTCTACTTAGAGAAGCTGATGTTATGTATTTAATTGATGTAGAGGAAGAGTTATGAAACCAGGACCGTTAAAGTCGGCATTTGAAACAAGCACCAAAGGTGTTTTATATCAAGAATTTATTACATATAAAATTAATCTTAATGGTTGGTTGACTAAAGAAACAGTTACACGAAGCTTTAAACATGATGGCAATTACCATGACACTACACATCACTTGCCTTTGGTAAAAATTAATGAGTAAACTATCAGACAACGCAAAATATAAAGGATATAAGTATAAGAAATTCTGGGATGGATTGCCGGAGGTTGTCCATAGTAAAGACCACCCTCATGACTATGTTGATTTATTTAAAAAATTAAATCCTGTTGACCCAAAGACAGGCCACCCGAAGGATGATGATGAGTAAGACAGTAATACCTTATGTTATACGGAAAAGAGACCATAATAAAAATATTATCTCTAAGAAATATTTAAGTCATGGAACATTTAGATGTAAGCGTCATCCAAATTCTAAAAGATGCAAAAATGGATAATTGGAAAGAATGGTTAGCAACAATAATTATATTACCAATCTTTATAATTGGCTTTATAGTATTATATACTATGATGATTACAATAAGCTTAACAGCAATGATAATTGATTGGTGGATAGCAATACCATATCAAAGGAGAAATGGAAAAAATGAAAGAAAAAATTAAATGGTTTATAATTGGTTTCCTATTAATGATGGGAACACAAATTTTAGCAAGCACAATTAACCATAGTGCAGTAATACAAGACCACTATCGTGAAGTTATTTATTTAGAACCATATTCAGTTGAAGTATGTAGTAATGAACAAATAGTAGTTGGAAATCAAGCAGATGTTTTAAATGGTGCTATATGGGGAGCAATCTTCGGTGCAGTTGTTGGTGATGCCATAGATGATGAAGGTGGTAGAGTACCTGGAGCAGTAATTGGTGCATTGATTGGTGCTGAAGAAGGACAAAATCAAGGTGTAGTAACTACCACAGGAATGGTATGTAGGACTGAACAACATAAAACCTCAAAGTCAGTTAATGAGTATAGTCATTCAACTATTAGATTTGATTATGAAGGGTCTTATTATGAAATCGACTTTATTAAAAGATAACATACCATTTAGAAAATGGTCATTTGTTGACCAACATGGTAGGGATGATGAACATTGGTACGTCCGATTAGAGGGCGGAGAATTCAATAATGTCATTTATAGATATACTGATATTAAACTTAATGATAAAACTGAGTCTATAAATTTTGATTATGAAATAGTAGACTATCCAACGGAAAACCCTCATGGAATGCCTGCATTTAATTTGGCATTAGGAGATATATTAAAAAGCATATTAGACGACGCAATGGAAAAACAGGACTATGTGCTAGGTAAAAAGTAATGAACGTAAAAGAAACGCTGACAATTTTGTCAGAAGAGTGTGCAGAAGTTATACAAGCAAACTCTAAATTAATAAGGTTTGGCCCGTATGATGAAGAGCACGTAGCTGAATTAGAAAGAGAATTAGCAGATATAATGGCTATGATTATTGTCCTTGAGTATTATGGATATATTAAGATGGAAAACATTAAAGAAGGGATAATCCCTAAGCTTACAAAGCTAAAAAAGTATTCCAAAATCAAAAACCTGAATAAAATCATTAAGAATTTATAATTATATAAATAGCTTTATATCTAATATTATATAAGGCTATTTAATGTTATCATTTCAAAATCACATAGACGAGGCATCAGCTCTCAAATTTTATAACTTACTTCCTAAGAAAGTAAGGCATACAATTAATAGAATCAAAAATAGAGATAAGTATAAAGCCGCCTTGCTTATGATAAAGCACTTAAGAAAAGACCCTGATGTTATATCAAGAGGCTTAAATAAAGCTAGGATTCAAGGCATTGCTGCTGATTATTTTGGTTTAAATCATAGAGAATTATCAAAGGTATTAAATCGCCAAACAAGATATGAAGTAAGAGATTATAATATTGGTAAAGAGATAGGAAATCTACTAATGGAGTCTTATACAATAAATTATTCTAGGAAATCAGATATTAGTATGATAAAATATTCAGATGAGCAATTTGCAGAGATAGAAAGTTTATATAAAAAACTAGGAGCTGATTCTTTAATATTTGACCCTGGAAAGAAAAAATTTAAAGTTAATTCAGCTTTAGATGGTAAATATAAGTTAGGAGATTTAGAAGCTTCATATAAAAAGTTAGTAGGTCCTAAGGGTGGTTCATTAATGGTTTGGGGTACAGGCTCTGTTAAAAAGACATCAGCAATTGAATTAGCTTCTTTTGGTATTGCCACAGCCACAGACTTTTTAGAATTCTTTCAAGCAATTGGATTATTCATAAAAGTACCTTTGGATGCAAGTAATCTAAAAACCGAATTAGGTAAACTAACAATTGTTGGTGATTTCCAAATACGTAGTTATATTAAAGAATGGGAAAAGTTTATTGCTTATATTGATGCAGATAAATCAATGGGTAAGGATGTTATGATGCTTGTGAATGGTTCACACTATTACCGCGTTAAGGAAGCTGACTTTGGTAATCCATACGTGGTTTGGTGGGGTATTAGGAATTATTATACAGCTTTAAAAAGCAAAGAAGGTCTTGAAACAGATATTAAACCTAACACAGCAGATGTTGTCCTTATTGATGGTACACCAGCAGCATTATATAAAGCATTAAAAACTGATGACCCAGTTGTAACTAATGATGACACGGGTATGCTGTCATGTGGTGGTATTAATTGGTTCCAAATATCTTTAAAGAAAGCTGAGGGTGGTGCTAAACTTGGTAAGATTACAAAACTTCTTAAAGGTAAATATACAGTTGATGGAGAAGTCCAAAGCAATATGGATAGGGCAGGAGTATCTGATTTATTTACTGAAGAAGCATATGCACAATTATTGGCAGAAGGATTCTTTGGAGATGCCGCGGCCAAAATGAAAAAAATTGGTGGTGATGCTCTTAAAAAATTCAAAGCGGCCGCAGTTAATATATTAAAATTTGGTAAAAGACTTTTTGCTAATATAGCTAAGCTAGGAAAGAAATATGAGACCTCAACAATGAAGGATATTGAGAGGCTAACCAAAAGAAGTAAATACCTTAAAGAAAATTTAAATGAAATGTCTTCCACCGCTATGCTAAGAGCTATTGTAGAAGACCCATCTTTAAATAAAAAATATCTTGGTACTATTAATAGAGAATTTAATAATGTTGCAAAGGCTAAAAATACTAATGTTGTAAGTGTAAATATGCCAAGACATAAAATGACATTAGCTAATTTAAAAGCACCAGGTGCACTTAATTTTTTGGTAAGTAATGTCATATCATTCAAGCTTATTACTGATATTATTGATGATGTTAATAAGAATGGTATTGATGTTATTAATGATTTGAATAGAAGTATGGCTATGGGAGATACCAAATTGCCAGTTGTTAAAGTATATGGTAATTATAAAAAAGCTGATTATGATATTATTACTGTCGGTAAAATTAGTCAAGCTGCACCAGAGAGAGATGGTGGACCAATTAAAGTTTTAAAGGTTGCTATATTACCATTAGATAATTATTGGGTAATTAATATGTGGATATTTGCTGAGTTAAATAAAGGTATAGCAAAATACCATAAAGTAGCATTTAAGAAGAGTGGTTCTAGTGCATTCAATTATAATATTGAAGGTACAACAACTGTCCCAGAAGATAAAATAACAGAATTTCCAATGAGATGAATTTAAAAAGACACATACAAGAAGCTAAGAATACACACATGGTCCATATAGAAGATATGGTCATAGATGGTGGTGTGAAAGGAGCACGTGCGGCTATCTTTGCTTTAAGAGATTTGAGGGATATGTTAGGTGGTACTACTAATGACTCAAAAGAAATTACAGTTAAATGGGATGGAGCACCAGCTGTATTTGCTGGTATTGACCCAAGCGATGGTAAATTCTTTGTTGCTAAAAAAGGAATATTCAATAAGAATCCTAAAGTATATAAGAGCGTTAAAGATGTTAAAGCCGATACCTCTGGAGATTTAGCAGCTAAACTCACAGTAGCATTTCAAGAATTAAGTAAACTTGGTATAAGAAAAGGAGTCTACCAAGGTGATATTATGTTCACTAAAAAAGACTTAAAAAATCAAACGATTGATGGGCAGAAGTATGTAACCTTCCACCCGAACACTATAGTATATGCAGTACCCGTTGGAGCAGCTAAAGAAATTAAAGCAGCAAAAATCGGTGTAGTGTGGCATACTTATTATCAAGGCTCGACCTTTGAATCAATGAGTGCATCCTTTGGTGTATCCATTGCAGCATTTAAAAAACCTAGGAGTGTATGGCAGAAATCTGCTAGCTTCCCAGATATTTCTGGTCTTGCCACATTAACCAAAAAGGAAACAGATGAAATTACCACACATATATCCAACGCCGGAAAACTCTTTCAAAAAATCTCCGCTGGTGCGCTTAAAGACGTATCTACAGATAAAGATATTAATTTATTTATTAATACCTTTAGAAACACGAAAGTTAGAGCACAAAGTGAAATTAGCAACACAACAAAACACGCAGAAGAATTAGTCCAATGGATTCATGACAGATATGACAAAGAAATAGATGCTTTAAAGACCCAAGCTGGTAAAGATAGAAAGAATAATTCTAAGATTGCCGCACTTCAATGGTTTAATGATGCGAATAAGGCCGATTTAGTAACCATGTTTGACATGCAGAATGAACTTGTGTACGCTAAGAGGAAGCTATTAACGCACCTTGACAATATGGATAGTATAAATACTTTTGTAAAGACTAAAGATGGGTTTAGAGTAACAGGTGCCGAAGGATACGTTGCCATAGACCACTTAACTAACGGTGCCGTTAAAATTGTTGACCGAATGGAATTCAGTTATAATAATTTTAGTAAAAATATAATCAAAGGCTGGGAGACCGAATCACGATGAAAGAAAAACCAATAAATGTCCAACAAGCATTAGAACAAATGGGTAATAGACCCATACCATATACAGATGTTAATGAGGCTAAAAGGATAAGACCCATTAAAGGCCTTTGGACACCCAAACAAATGTATAAACAATTAGCAAATACAGAAAAAGCATATAATGAATTAAGACAACACACCGATTTTATATTCCAAATGGATGCTGATGTTGGTCCAAGTGGTGGTGATAATTCTGGAAAATACTTTGCTCAATATTCAATAATGACCAAAGCACTTGACGAATTTGAAATGGGTTTAGAGAGAGCTAAAAAAGTAAAACACTAATGACATTAAGAACCTTTAAAGAACATTTAATTAGAGAGGCGGCCTCAAAGACGGTCACGGTAAACTGGGGTCGTTTTAATCCTCCCACTATTGGCCATGAAAAGCTCTTAGATATTAGTATGTCTAAAGGTACTGGTGACCATAGGGTATACGCAAGTCAAACTCAAGATTCTAAAAAGAATCCATTAGAGTGGAAGACCAAAATTAAATATATGCGTAAGGTATTTCCTAAGCATGCAAGACATATCCTTATGGATAAAAAGGTTAAAACAATTTGGGATGTAGCAGTTGCTGCATATAAAGATGGATATACAGAATTTGAATTAGTTGTTGGTGATGATAGGCACCAAGAATTTGTTAAACTTTTAGATGATTACAATGGTAGAAAAGCTAGACATGGATTTTATGAATTTGATGTAATAGATGTTATGAGCGCTGGTGTGAGAGACCCAGATGCTGATGGCGCAGAAGGTATGTCAGCCTCCAAGATGAGAGCAGCTGCTGAAGACAATGACTTAATTGCATTTACCAGTGGTCTACCAAAAAGATTTAAAGATGCCAAAGGACTTATGAAAGCAGTTCAATCTGGTATGGGTATAAAGGAATCAAAATTTTATAGACAAGATATAAAATTAAGTCCAGTCTCAAAACTTCGTGAGAGGTATGCGGCTGGCAAACTATTTAATGTGAATGATGACATAGTAACTAATGATGGACAAAAAGGTACAATCAATAAACTAGGGAGCAATCACGTTGAGGTGAAACTGAGAGGAGATGGAAAGTTTAAAAACTTTTGGCTTTCAGATATTATTACTACATAGGAGAAAGATATGCCACTAGAAAAAGTAGGTTGGTTAGCTACTGGAACAGCAGACGCTGGAGGTATTGTAAGTCCAACTGGAGAAAGATTAGTTGCGGCTGCTTTAACTCAAGAAGAGCAAGATAAATTCAACGGTGTTAAACCAAAGAAGAAAAAATCTGAAGCTGCATCATATTCCAATAGGTCCTCAAAGGATGACTTAGAAGAGTATGGTAGAACTATTGGAGTTGAGTTTGATAAACGTAAAAGTAAGTCAAGTT
>Ga0315334_10002057_pt1 | contig 12543 bp, 17 predicted proteins | sample M150034915metaG_FD_205555 | JGI IMG/M metagenome (GOLD analysis project Ga0315334, IMG submission 205555) | Ammonia-oxidizing marine archaeal communities from Monterey Bay, California, United States - M1 500m 34915 | ecosystem: Environmental > Aquatic > Marine > Intertidal zone | place: USA... | reverse complement strand
CTTGCTTTCTTAAAGTGCTTGGATTCTCTATAGAAAGCTTTTCAGCTTGTGTTATTAGCTCTTCGGGTGTCTTCTTCTTGAGTTCTTCTAAATTCATATGTGGGATGTTTGTTAATAAGAAACGTATCTTTAATATAATAGCTTTTTATAATATTTCAAGCCTCATAATGGTTTAAAAACTACTACCAATATTATGCCTATGAGCAAAACGGTAGGTATTTCGTTGATTATTCTATAAAATTTAGGGGAGTAAGTGTTGTTATTTTCAGTAAATTTCCTCAAGCATTGGAATAAAAAGAAATGGTAAATGGTTAAAATAACCACAAACAGTAATTTCAATTGAAGCCAAAAAAAACTAAAATTACCCATTCCAATCGTATAAATCAACAGCATTCCAAAGATCCATGAGGCGATCATTGCGGGGTTCATAATATAAATAAAAAGTCTTCTTTCCATTACCTTAAAAGTAAACATCAAATCTTCCGATTTATTATTTCGAACAGCCTCGCTGTGATAAACAAATATTCTGGGTAAATACAAAAGCCCCGCCATCCAGGTAATCACTGCTATCAAGTGTATTGATTTAAAAAGTAAATATGTGTTCATTTAATATTTTCCTATTTTTTTAGCATACTTATAAAAGATCTTTGATAACTCTTCGTTTGCCTTATTCTTAAATATCATGTCATTTTTATTCATTAATTCAATTGGTCTTTTTGCATGCTCATGATATTTAAATTTATCTTTTCCTCTTGCTTGTTGCACATAAACCTTCCCAAACACTTGATCGACATTCGTTCCTATATAACTTTGAATAACAAAACCAATTCTTCTTTGATTGCTTTTATTAGAACCAGATCCGTGAACAATCGCTGGGTGATGCAGTGATAATTGACCAGCCTTGAGTATGTTGGGTGTTGTCTTGTCAATTGGTACATTTTCAACGGTTTGACCTCGGGTTAATAAATTATTTTTGTCGTATGTGTCCTTGTGATCTTTAATTTTTTCCTTATGAGATCCTGGCCACATTCGCATGCAACCATTTTCTTCATTTGCATCTGTAATTGCTAACCATGCTGTTACCCAATTATTGGGCACAAAACCAATATATTTTGCATCTTGGTGCCAACTTACAAAACCTTTGCTGTCTGGATCTTTTATAAATAACGTGGTCCCACCAACCAAAATATCTTTTCCTATAACACTTTCTACGGCATCCAAAATTTTGGGATTATGACAAACTTGATCAAAAACAGGTGATATATAATGAACATTGTTGCGGCCCAATCCAATTAATTCATCTGGCCATTTTTTTTCAATATATTCAATTTCTTTTTTAATTTTTTTTACTTCTTCAAAAGTTAAAACATCAACGGGTGCAACAAACCCATGATCCTCATAATCTTTAAGTTGTTTTGTATTTAATGAAGTCATTTTTTAAAATTTACTTTATTTCCAAGCATGGGCATTTTACATATTTATCAGGACACATTGCTGGTGAAACAAAATTACCTCGTGTTTCTTTTTGCAAAACTAGCTCCGCGAGCCCTTTAATAAAATTCTCCTCTACCCCTAATGCTGGTACTCTTTTGTAGAAACTGCAACCATTTTTTTTTGCTATTTTTTTATATTCAATATCTAATTCTACCAACGTTTCTGAGTGTTCCGAAACAAAAGCCACAGGGACTATAACAATACCTTTTTTTTCTTTAGAATATTTAATAATCACTTCATCTGTGAATGGCCCTATCCATTTTAAAGGTCCCACACGACTTTGATAACTTATTGTATGATCTAAATTTTCATTTTTTAATTTGCTCATTATCGCTTCGACTGTTTGTTCTACCTGTTGTTGATAAGGATCGCCTTTTTTTATTTTATTTTCTGGCAAGCCGTGAGCAGAGAAAATTAGTTTAAAATTTTTATTTTCTAAAGTTTTTATTGTCTTTTTAATTAAGTTTGTGTGGGATTCTATAAAGTTTTCTTCTGTTGGATAACAACAAATTGTTTTGGTTTTTATTTGGTAATTTTCTTTTTTACACAAAACTTTCCATTCGTTAATTGAAGATCCAGAAGTTGATGCCGAGTATTGGGGATAAAGAGGTAAAAGTATTATCTCTGCAGGATTATATTCTTTAACTTTTTTTATTACATCTGTAGCTCTTGGATACCAACAGCGCATGACAACAAAACATTTATAATCTCCTTTTGATAACAAACTATTTTCTAAACTTTTTGCTTGATCCTGAGTTAATTCAAGGATCGGGGATTTGTTGCCAATTTCTTTGTAAATATTTTTTGAAATTGGAGTCCTTCTTTTTGAGATGAGTTTTGCTAAAGGGTATCTAAAAATTGAAGGAATACTAATTATTGAGGGATCATTAAATAAATTAAAGAGAAAAGGCTCTATATTTTCTAGCTTATCGGGGCCCCCTAAATTAAATAGAATAACCGCCTTTTTCATTTTACTTTTTGTTTCTAACTATTTGGATCACATATTCGATCATTTCTGGTTTAATTTCTGGCAAAACACCATGACCCAAATTAAATATATAAGGATAATCTTTAAAAATATTTAAGTATTTTTCAGTGTTTGTTTTAACCATTTCTTTATCGCCTAATAGTATTTTAGGATCAAGACCTCCCTGTATTGGAATCCCATTTAATTTTTCTTTAATCCATTTTGGATTAATTTCATAATCTATACTTAGACAATCAGGTTTAACCGTAGAACAAAAATCAACATAGTTGCTACCTATTCCTTTGGGAAAACAAATTGCTGGAATATTTTTAGATTTGATGTGCTCAACAATTTTTAGAATTGGAATATAACAATAATTTGGTAACTCTTTTTTAGGTAATAAACCGGCCCAGGAATCAAAGATCTGTATTATATCAACTCCAGCTTCAATTTGTTTATCAATATGCAAACATATCATCTCTTCTAATTTTTTTAACAAACTATTAATTAAAAATTTATCTTTATTAATTTTAACAAAATCAAAATTATTTTTTGGAGACTCTTTGTGCAACATATATAACAATAGGGTCCAGGGTGCTCCAACAAATCCTATAAGTTCTTTTTCTTTTAGATTTCTCTTTGTTTTTTCTATTCCTTTGTAAACAGGAAGTAGTTTTTTAACAAAATCAATTGGGCTGGTATTAATTATTTTATTTAAATTTATTTCCTCTAAAATTGGTCCAAAACCCTTTTTAAATTCTACTTTTTGTCCCAATCCATAATTTATCATTAAAATATCAGAAAAAATTATAGCAGCATCAAGGTTAAACCTTTTTAGTGGTTGAATTGTTATTTCATTAACTAAATTGGGACTTAAACAAAGTTTTATAAAATCAGGGTTTTTTTTTCTTATTTTCCTAAATTCTGGCAAATACCTACCAGCCTGTCTCATAAACCATATAGGTGTATAAGAAGTCTTTTTTTTCTTAATGCATTCTCTTAATGTATCTTTCATTAATATATTATTTAAATAAGTTAGTAGTATTATTAGGGTATGTTAATAACGGTAATAATTAGTTGTGTACAGTTTATCCATAAAAACTGTTATTAATAAACATTATAAATTATTGATTTTATTATAAATATTAATTTTTGTTGATTTCTTTAATAATTTGTTAGTATTTTATTAACGTATATAACTTACTTAATTTATTGTTAATTTTTCTTAATAAGTTAGTATTTTTTTAAAAAATACACAATTTACATTTATATTTAAAATTTATTAACATCTTTATGAACAAATTTTACCAGATTTACCAAGTGTCGGATTCAACCGGAGAAACATTGGACAGAATTTTTTTAGCATTAAAAGCTCAATTTTCTAATTTTGATTGTAAAACTATCCATTATTCTTTTACAAGAACTAAAAATCAAATAGATAAAATTATTTCTAAATCTATATCAGAGGAAAATGTAATAATTTTATATACAATTGTGGATAATAATCTTTCTAAATATCTGGTTTATGAAGCTAATAAAAATAACATTCCTAATTTTGAAGTATTGGGAAATTTAATATCAGATTTTTCAAAATTACTTAAAAAAAAAGCAACGCGCATACCCAGCGGACAGCACACCTTAGACAAAGAATATTATAGAAGAATAGAGGCAATTCAATTCACAATGTCACATGATGATGGTAAAATAATAACTGATTTAGATAAATCGGATGTTATTTTAGTGGGTGTTAGCAGAACAAGCAAAACACCAACATCAATTTATTTAGCTAATAGGGGTTATAAAGTTTCAAACATACCAATCATAACAAATAAAAATTTACCTAATGAACTTTTTAATAGTTCTAAAAAAACTTTTATTGTAGGTCTTGTTTGTGATGTAAACAGATTGTTAGATGTTAGGAGAAATAGAATTCAATCTATGCATGAAGACAGATCGGTAAATTATACTAATGAAATGGAAATATCTAACGAGATAGAAAATTCGAAACAAATATTTAAAAAAAATAATTGGCCAATTATTGATGTAACAAGAAAATCTGTTGAGGAAACCGCAGCCTCAATTATAAAAACATTAGATATATTAAATTACAGATGATTAATAAAATTATCCTTGCATCAAAAAGCGGTGTAAGAAAAAAAATATTGCATAAAAATGGTATTCTCTGCGAAGTGTTGCCCGCTAATATTGATGAAGATCAAATCAAACAGTCTTTGATTGAAGAAAAAGCAACACCAGAATTAATATCAAAAAATCTTTCAGAGTTAAAAGCAAACAAAATAAGTCAAAAAATACCTGATCAACTGGTTTTGGGAGCAGATAGTGTCGTAGATTTAAATGGAGAACTTGTTTCAAAACCAAAAAGTAGAAAAGAGGCTTTTGACATACTTATGAAACTAAATGGACAAAAACATCAACTAATTAGTTCGGTTTGTTTGTCAAAAAATGGTTCTATGATTTGGAATTTTACTGACACCTCTAGCTTAACAATGAAACAACTTAATCCAGACGAAATTAAATTATATCTTGCAAAGATAAGAGATAAAGAATTATATAATTATGGGGTTTATCAAATCGAGGCTGGTGGGAAATTTTTGTTTTCAAAGATCGAAGGTGATGAAGATTCAATTATGGGTTTGCCAGTAAAAAAAATAAAAGAATACTTAAAAAAATATGAGTGAGAAAAATTTAAAATGAAAAAATATTTTGTTATAGGAAATCCAGTTGAGCATTCATTATCACCTAAATTACATAACTATTGGATTAAACAAAATAATATAGATGCTGTGTACGAAAAAAAACAACTTAATAAAAATGATATTGAAAAAACAATAATCGAAATTAAAAATGGAAAAATTGATGGAATTAATGTAACTGTCCCGTTTAAAAAAAATGTTATACCTTTTCTTGATCAGTTAACTTCTCTTGCAGAGCAGGTTCAATCAGTAAATACAATATATAAAATAAACAATAAAGTTATTGGCGACAATACTGATGTTGGTGGTTTTGAACTGGGATTAAATCATGTCAATTATGATATTAAAAATAAAAAAGTATTTATTTTAGGAGCGGGTGGTGTAACTTCTTCAATTATTATTGCGCTAAAGAGATTGAGAGTAGCTAAAATTATTTTAAGCAACAGAACAAAAACAAAAGCAGAAGATCTAAAAAAAATATACTCAGATTTAGAAATCATAAATTGGGGTGAAACTCCAGATTTTGACATGATAATTAACACTACCAGCTTAGGTTTGAAAAGTGATGATCATATAAAATTGGATTATGCTGGAATAGGACCTAATAAATTTTTTTATGATATTATTTATAATCCAAGTAAAACAAACTTTCTTTCAAAAGCAAAACAGTTTGGGAATCAAATTGAAAATGGCAAGATGATGTTTATTTATCAAGCTCAACTAGCATTTAAAATTTGGCATAAAATTTTACCAAAAATAAATAATAAATTATTAGATTGATGATTAGAATTGCTGTTCTAGGAGACATTGGTTCAGGCAAAAGCCATGTAGCAAAATTATTTGGTTACCCAGTTTTTAATGCTGATGCTGAAGTTGCTAAATTATATAAAAAAAGTAGAAGATGTTATAATAAACTTAGGAAGGCACTCCCTAAATATATAATTTCGTTTCCAATAAAAAAAAATGAGCTTACCAAAGCTATCATTTATAACCAAAATAATATTAAGCATATCACTAAAATAATTCACCCAGAGATTAGATTGAGAATGAATAACTTTATTAAAAAAAATAAAAATAAAAAATTTGTTGTTTTGGATATTCCATTATTAATGGAAAATAAAATAAATAAAAAAAATGATATTTTAGTTTTTGTCGAAGCCAAAAGAAGATTAATTAATATACGGCTTAAAAAAAGAGGTAATTTTAACTTAAAAGTTGTAAAAAGATTTAAAAAAATCCAACTTCCTGCTAAAGTTAAAAAAAGAAAATCTAATTTTGTAATAAAAAATAATTTTAAGAACAATTCTGTTAAAAAAAATGTTAAAAAGATAATTGAAAAAATTTTGCTAAATGCTTGAAATTATACTTGATACAGAAACAACAGGACTATCAATTAAAGAAAAACATAGAATTGTTGAAATAGGATGTGTTGAATTAAACAATCAAATTTCAACAAATAATGTATTCCACAAATATATTAATCCACAAAGACCAGTATCCGAAGATGCCTATAAGATACACGGGTATTCTGACCAATTTTTATCTGATAAAAAAACTTTTTCTGAAATATCTGAAGAATTTTTAAATTTTATAAAAAATAAAAAAATAATAATACACAACGCACCTTTTGATTTATCATTTCTTAATTATGAATTGAGACTTATAAAAAAAAAAGAGATTGATAGAATAGATGTAATAGACACTCTAGAAATAGCGCGGATGAAATACCCGGGCGCCCAAAATTCCTTGGATGCCCTTTGTAAGCGTTTAAATATTGACAATTCAAGAAGAGAAAAACATAGTGCTCTTGTAGATTGTCAGTTGCTAAAAAAAGTTTATGTGAATCTTGTAGACCAGAAAGAGCCAAAATTTAATTTAGAAAATGTTGAAGCTGTCGATTCAAAATTTGATATTAGTAATAAAAAAAATGTTAAAAAAATAATAATAGAGCCTAGCAAAGAAGAACTACAACTTCATAAACAATATCTTAAATCTCATCTAAACAAAAACTACTATTAGTTATTTTTTTTCTTTGTAGAGTTTTTCAAAATCAACTTTTTTGTCGATTTGTATATTTTTTATTCCACATTTGTTGAATAAGTAAACAAACGTTTCATATAATATAGGATACACTTCAGTAGGAACTTTAATTAGAATAATTTTTTCTAATTCTTTTTTGTTTTCAAAATTTTTTTCAATAGAAACTAAAGCAGTGCAAGTAATTTCTGAAAATATTTTATGTTTGACTTCTTGGTTTGGCGAGATTCTTAAAATTGTATTTACTTCAATTATATTATCTTTAAATGGATTACTTTTAATATCAAAATTTAAAATATAATTTGAAATTTCTTTATCTAACATAACGTACGCTTGAGCATTTGGAATTTCAAAAGAAACGTCTTTTATAAATTTTGATATAATTTTATAAGTCATTTAATTGTTCTTTTCCTCATCATCTTCTTTTTTTTCTACAATATTTCCCTCTATAATATCTTCGTAGTTTTTTTTTTTATAAAAATTGGAAGATATAGATCTAATAAAGAATTTTCTAGTTATAGGTATTATTAATAAAAATCCAAATAAATCTGTTAAAAATCCTGGGATGATAAGTAATAATGACGCGAAAGCTAAAGCGGCACCTGATATAATTTCATAAATCGGTATTTCATTTTTCATTAATTGACCAAAACCTGATCTAATAGCATTCAAGCCAGCTAATTTTGCAAAATAAATACCCGTTATTGCTGTAAAGAAAATTAATAAAATTGTATTAAGCGCACCAACCATACCTCCAACTTTAATCATTAAATAAATTTCAATTAATGGTATGCCGATTATAAAAAGGATTACAGCGTTCATTTGTCTTTTTGAATATATTTGCATACTATAGTAATTACGTATTATAATCAAAAAACATATGGGAAATCAGTTTGGGTTTATAGATATAATTTTGTTAGCAATGTTTGCTGGCTTTATCATTTTAAGACTTAGAAATATATTAGGTAGGAAAACAGGCCATCAAGGCAAACCAATGGGAAGATATTTCCCCAAAGGGATGGAAGTGCTCAAAGATATAGAAAACAATGAAGCTATAAAAGCAGGGCTTGTTGACGAGAATGAAAAAAAATCTTTTTTAAAAGGAGCAAATATAGCTTATGAGCAAATAATTACTTACTTTGCAAAAGGAGACAAAAAAGCTTTAAAAAGTTTGTTGGGAGAAAGAATGTTTGCTGATTTTTCAAAAGTCATAGACGATAGGAAGAAAAAAGAACTTAGGTACGAAACAACCTTTATAGGATTAAAATCATCAAAAGTAATAGAATTTAAAAAAATAGAAAATATTTATAGAGTAACAGTTAATTTTGTTAGTGAGATAATTACTTGTGTTAAAGATAAAAATAATCAGATAATTGAAGGTAACCCAGAGACAATAAAGACTGTTAGCGATGTTTGGAAATTTTCAAAAAATATGTGGAGTCAAGATCCCACTTGGTATTTAGTAGAGACATCAAATAAATAGTGAAAAAAAAGAACACTGTTTCAAAAAAAAATAAAAAAGATTGGGAAGATTTTACAAAACAAATTGGGGATATTCACCCAAAAGAAGATGATTTATTACAACAAGATATAATAATTGGAGGAATTAAAAAATTAGACTTACATGGGTCTTCATTAAATGATGCAAATCATAAAGTGAAGGAATTTGTCAATGAATCTTTCGAACAAGGATATAGGAAACTTTTAATTATAACAGGTAAGGGATCGAGATCTAAAGTAGATGAAAACCCCTACGTTTCAGAAAAATTTGGTGTTTTAAAATATTCTGTTCCAGAGTTTATTAGGAATGAAGAAAATTTAAATAAAAAAGTAATAAAAATATCAGTAGCAGAGAAAAAGCATGGTGGCGATGGAGCTATTTATGTTTTTTTAAAAAGTAAAAAAAATATTAAAGAATAAATTTTGATAAATCAGTATCTTTAGCAAGTTCTCCAAGATTTTTTGTAACATAATTTTTATCGATAATAATTTTTTCTCCGCCCCTGTCTGTTGCGGTAAAACTAATTTCATCTAATACTTTTTCAATAATAGTATGAAGTCTTCTTGCTCCAATATTTTCTATACTAGAATTAACTTCAGTTGCTAATTGCGCTATTGTTTCAATTCCGTCTTTTGTGAATTCAAGATTTACTTTTTCTGTTTCTAAGAGAGCTTTATATTGTTTAATTAAACTATTATCAGGTTCTTCCAATATTCTTCTAAAATCATCACTAGTCAAAGCACTTAACTCTACTCTGATTGGCAATCTTCCTTGTAGCTCTGGTAATAGATCTGATGGTTTAGCTAACTGGAAAGCGCCTGAAGCAATAAATAATATATGATCAGTTTTTATAGTACCATGTTTAGTGCTAACAGTTGTTCCTTCTATCAATGGAAGTAAATCTCTTTGTACTCCCTCTCTTGAAACGTCACCACCAATACGATCACTTCTAGCTGATACTTTATCAATTTCATCTAAAAAAACGATGCCATTGTTTTCTGTTGATATTTTTGCAGTTTTAATAATTGAATCTTGTTCAATCATTTTATCAGATTCTTCAGAAATTAATATTTCATGAGACTCTTTTACTGTCATTTTTTTCTTTTTTCCTTTTTTTATATTTTTCCCCAACATTTCTGATATATTTATCATTCCAACATTTGCTCCTGGCATTCCTGGAATTTCAAAACTTGGCATGCTTTGTGAATCATTAACTTCAACTTCAATTTCATTATTATCAAGATCACCATTTCTTAATCTTTTTCTAAAACTTTCTCTTGTAGCAACACTTGCTTTATTGCCAACAAGTGCATTTAAAACTCTCTCCTCTGCAGTTTGTTGTGCTTTTGTTTTTACTTGCTTTCTCATCCTTTCTTTTTCAATTGCTATTGAAATTTCTAACAAATCTCTAATAATTTGTTCAACATCTCTTCCTACGTAACCAACTTCTGTAAATCTGGTAGCTTCAACTTTTATAAAAGGAGCTTCTGCTAACCTAGAAAGTCTTCTTGAAATTTCTGTTTTTCCAACACCCGTAGGTCCTATCATAAGAATATTTTTTGGTAAGACTTCATCTTTCATATCACCTTTTAAAGCCTGCCTTCTCCATCTATTTCTAAGAGCAATTGCAACAGCTCTTTTAGCTGCGTTTTGACCAATTACATATCGATCTAATTCTGAAACAATTTCACGAGGAGATAAAGATGAAACCATAGATTTATTTTCTTTTTCTGTTTTGGAATCTTTCGTTGGTAATGGTGTAATATTTGTTTTTTGTTTCATTTACTTAAATTTTTTCTATAGTTATATTTTTGTTTGTGAATACACATATTTCAGATGCTACCTCGATTGATTTTTTTGCAATTTCTTCAGCAGACATTTTAGAATCCATCAAGACCTTTGCGGCTGCTAAGGCATAATTGCCACCCGAACCTATTCCTATAATACCTTCTTCTGGCTCAAGCACGTCTCCAGTGCCAGAAATTATAAAACTTTTTTCTTTATCAGCTATTGCCATTAAAGCTTCTAATCTTCTTAAATATTTATCTGTTCTCCAATCTTTTGCTAATTCAACAGCAGCTCTTGTTAGATTTCCCGCATGTTTTTCTAACTTAGCTTCTAATCTTTCGAATAAAGTTAAAGCGTCAGCAGTTGATCCTGCAAAACCTGCAATAACATTTCTTTTTTCAATTTTACGGACTTTTTTTGCAGTACTTTTAATTACTGTATTACCAAGGCTTACCTGGCCATCTCCCGCAACCACAACATCTTTGCCTTTTCTAATTAAGACAATTGTAGTTCCATGCCAATTTGAATTATTACTCATATTAATATTCTATGTGGAGATTTATTTAATATCTTCAAGAGCAAAAGTTCAATTTATCTATATATTCTTGAAATATTCATATACCCTGCTATTACAGAAACGCGATATGGCAAGAAAAGCTAAAATAAACAGAAAAACAAAAGAGACCAATATTGTTGTCGAAGCTAACTTAGATGGCAAAGGATCTTATAAAATAGATACCAAAATAGGTTTTTTAAATCATATGTTAGAGCAATTATCTAAACACTCTTTAATTGACCTAAAGATAATTGCTAAAGGTGACACGCATATAGATTTACATCACACTACCGAAGATACAGGAATAGCCATAGGAGAATGTGTAAAAAAAGCACTTCATTCCTCAAAGGGTATTAAGAGGTATGCGCACGCATTAATTCCTATGGACGAAACTTTAACTAGAGTTTCCATAGATGTTTCAAACAGACCATATTTAATATGGAAGGTAAAATTGAAAGTAGAAAAATTGGGAGAAATGGATACAGAATTATTTAAGGAATGGTTTCAAGCTTTTTCCCAAGCAGCTGGTATAACGTTGCATGTTGAAAATGTTTATGGAGATAATAGCCACCATATAATTGAATCTTGTTTCAAAGGGCTTGCAAGATCACTACGTAAAGCTATAGAAATAGATAAAAGAATTAAAAACAAAGTTCCTTCAACTAAGGGCGTTCTATAAAATAAAAATGTCCATTACAGTAATTGACTATGGTTCTGGCAACTTAAAGTCAGCAGCTAAAGCACTCGAGACAGCTGCTAATAATATAAATATTAATTCAAAAATAGTAGTTACATCAGATCCTAAAATAATTAAGGAATCAAAAAAAATAATTCTTCCGGGACAAGGATCCTTTAGAGATTGTTACTTGGGCATAAAAAAAATTCCCGGATTAGAAGATTCACTAAATGAATTTGTTTTGGTAAAGAAAAAACCTATTTTTGGTATATGTGTTGGTATGCAATTATTTGCTAAAATAGGTTATGAATCTCAGGAAACAAAAGGTTTTGGTTGGATCGATGGTGAAGTTAGGAAAATAAATAATATTAACAAAACACTTAAATTACCCCACATGGGTTGGAATCAAATAGAATTAAAAAAAGATTTTATTCTTTTTTCTAATCTAAAAAGCAGACCTCATATGTATTTTATTCATAGTTATGAATTAATAACCAAACAAAAAGATTGTATAATTGCTACTGCCAATTATGGCAATTCAATTATTGTAGCGATTGCAAAAGATAATGTTTTTGGGACTCAATTTCATCCAGAAAAAAGTCAAAAAAATGGTTTGAAAATTTTGGAAAATTTTTTAAAATGGGAGTTATAAATGATTATTTTTCCAGCCATTGATATCAAAGACGGTGTGTGCGTAAGGCTTATAAAAGGTGATTTTAGGCAAATTACTTCTTACGAAAATACACCAATTGATCAAGCTAGGAAGTATTCTCAAAACGGTTTTAATAATATTCATATTATAGATTTAGA
>Ga0315334_10002054_pt1 | contig 12553 bp, 13 predicted proteins | sample M150034915metaG_FD_205555 | JGI IMG/M metagenome (GOLD analysis project Ga0315334, IMG submission 205555) | Ammonia-oxidizing marine archaeal communities from Monterey Bay, California, United States - M1 500m 34915 | ecosystem: Environmental > Aquatic > Marine > Intertidal zone | place: USA... | reverse complement strand
ATCGGTGTCGTACTCGATTCCCAGAAGCATGTGTTGTGCTGATTCTCCATTAGGCAAAGCTGAAATACCCACACGGGTAACATGATAATCCTTCCCTAAAAACCAGCGCGCTTCCGGAAAAACAGCTTCCTGGGTAATTGCATCCAGAGACTTCAAAACAGGTAGAAATTCGGAGATCGAAAAAATCCGATTCTTGGGAATATCCGCATCCTCAAGGGTTCCTCGTTTAACCGTACGTGTCGCTTGCACCTCAAATAAAGTATCTATAGATAAAAACAATTCATGCAGAGGAATATTTTGGCGGTCAATAAACTGCAGAGTGATCCAAGGACCAAATCGCTTGAGAAAAACCCGGTCCCAGTTTTTTCTTGAATCCAAATCAATTAGGTCGTAAGAAGAAATAATGCGCTCCGACCACTGCCCGGGAAAATCAAAATATAATTGGATGAACTTCTCTCGAGAAATGATCAGGGGAAACCCAGGTGATAACCCTTCAAATAAATGTTTGAAGGAAGTTATACCCAAGGCCGTTTCTCTCTGAAGATCCAAGGAGGAGCGGATGGATTTTATTTTGGCTTGCGCTACCAAGGATTGACGGTCCCGCTCCCACATTCGGCCTAATTGAGGCCTTTGGTGGTTTTGCCATTTTAAGTAATAACCGACACTTTGTTCAAACAGGTTGGCATAAAACTCAAGGAAAAGAAACGCGGAAAGAACAACCAACATGGCCACGCCGTGCCACAACTTTCTAACACCAACAAATTTCACTTAATATTATCTCGCCGTGATTTTACTAATGCTCTATGTGAGTATTTTAAGCTTGTCTATCTTTTCTTGCAAAGCTTTTTTTATCCAGTTTTTTCCGACCTAGCTCTCGCTTCTCTCTTAGTTGGTTTACATTATTTTTGGAAGATTTTTTGGCTCTTCCTCTTTTCTCCTCTAGAGCGCAGACCTTTTTCAGATTCTACAATTTCGCCCATGCTGAATATGCATTTTTTTTGAAATTGGGGGGACATTTTTCTGAAAAGGGTTAAAATTTTTCTTTCAGAATCCTCTAAAGTGATCAACTCTTGACGTGAAGGGTTTTTAAATATCACCAACCCCTCTTTAAAGTTAACCACACTCACCTCATCGGAAGATAAATCTTTGTAAGTTTTTTGCACAGGGAAAATATCATTTTTATCAATTTGGGAACCCAATAATCGTTCTAAAGATATATTTCCTAGTTTGGAAATTTTGACCAACACCTGGACAGGAGCATCCCTCTCGCCAGCCTCATAACGAACATATGTCCGGAAACCCACTTTAAGGATTCCTGACATAATAGATTGCGTGCAACCCAATGCTTTCCGAATAACTTTCAGATTCTTCGCCTGAATAGACATTCAATCCCTCGCATCACAAAACTTTAAGCTTAAAAACATTATATGCCCAGCCTCTTGCCAAAACAATGCTGCTTTAGAAAGATTCCACATCAGTTTCAAAGGAAATTTAGATTCCTTCGCAGAGAATACAATATCTCCAGATTTGCTATTAACACTAACAACATTAAAACCTTGAAGAAAAACAGATATAGGTTTAGATAATTTTTAGAAAAAGAGGATGACAACTTAAATAATGTTTTTCCCGAGCTATTTAGTTATAGAGCGATGCAAAGGATATTCTTGTGCGATTTCAAAAAAGCACCAAAGGGGGAACAACAAGGCTGTATTGACCGTTTTATAGGTCTGGATGAAATTTACCAAATGACAACTGAAAACGCCACCGACCCAGAAGCTTATAAGCTAGCACCGGGAACATCAACATCCCAATCTACTATTCAAATGAACAATGCAAAAAACCTCGAGAAAAAAAGAAGAAATCATCATAGATGAAAACTATTAGCCTTTAACGAAGTTCTTTTGAAAACCACTGCCAAGGGAGATTTGAAAAATCAAACTGGATGAAAAAAACCCACATCCAACGCCAAAAGGTTTGTCGACTGGGACCCCCGTTATCGGTCTAAGGCTGGAAGATTTTGGCATCGCAGGAAATATACTTGATTTGCTTAAGAGGAATCACAAAAATCTCCTCTGAGGTTGTTACTTCAAAAAGCTCTAAATCATCACTGAAGCCATGCTTTGAAGTTGAATCAAGAACCAATTTCTCATTATCCACAAAAACAATCTTTAGCTGATACTGCATTCTTATTTCCTTTCCATTTGTTCAGTCACACCTTGATTTTCTGCCTCAAAAAATATCCCGCTTCCTGGAACTAATTTGGATGGGCAACCGTTTCAAACTTTTTGGATAGAGGATTCCGCAAATAATCTTCGACATAATTTTTCAAATAACCTTTTTCATATAGTTTTTTATTTGAAAGAACAGAGTTCACTCTATGGAGCACCTTGAAGCGCACCCTAGGAAACCGTTCCTTAAACTCGTCAAAGGAAACGCCAGAAATATCCCGTTCATCATTGGAGGATTTCTCCATAATAACACGGGGCAGATGCACAACCTTTTGAGAACTGATCCTTTTTGCAACATCACTAAAAGTTAGTAATGTCGTGCAATCTGAGTCTCCGCCCAGAGTATCATTTGGAACATAAAGAAAACGCGCCCTGCCCTGGCGAAACATTTTCAAGATCCGGTAAACATTCCCAGCCATTACGACCCAATCCTTTTTTTCCAATTCACACGCGTCAAAAGTCTTAATAATTTTATTTCGGTTAAGAAAAGACGTGATATCTGATTCCGTATGAATCATCTGGGTATTGGGAAGGTTCATGTCATAAATCCGATGAGATTCATTTGCTAGACTTTGTTTTCCCTGACGCATTAAGGCCGTGGTTTTCTCATCGATGTATTTTAAAGGAGTCAGACATCCCATCCATAACAAACAGTTTTTATTAATCTTTGAAATCGTCTTTGCGTCTTCAGACATGCTGCCCGGACCAAAAGAGTAAAAATTAGCAGACGTCACAGCCGGACCATCTAGCACCTCCAAAATCTGGTTGACCGATGGCCCCTTAGGCATCAATTGCTTTCTATGAGGACCCAGCGTGATCACCGAAAGCTCGAAGTTGATACGACCAGGATATCTTTCAACAAGGCGATTTATTCTTTTCGGATCAAAATAACCCACCGAGAACATAATGATATTTTTTCCCGTCTTCTCTAGAAATTCTTCAATCCAGTCCATAGCCCTAGGATGCAAAGCAAGATCTGTCCACTCCATATATTCGTTGCCACCCAAAACCCAAGACTCACCCTCTTTGGTGGGATAGGTCTGAATCTCATTTAATATGAACTCCCAATCCTCCTGAGTGGTGAGAGGCATATCGTATGTCTCACGATAGCTAAGATCCATTTCATAACAAAAGGTGCATTTAACAGGACAAGTTTTACCCAAGCTTATAGGAATTTTGTGATCCTTGATCTCTTTCCTCAAGATCCCATGGAGAAACTCCTTGCTTTGAATACTCACTGCCATTCCTTAAAAGCATTCATCAACGATTCATCAACATTCAGTTCCTGCCTCCCAGCATCATCAATGCCATTGATAAGTTTGTTGAGATGTACTGCCGCACAGCCCATGTACGCAATGCTTTCCTGCTGAAGTTTGTAGCTACCCGATTTAAGCTTAGCCCCTAGATCTTCAACGTGCTTTGAGTCTGACTGATGAGTCATTGCGGCTTTTTTAAATTCCTCAATAGACTCCCTGAATTGTTTATTTTCATGAAAAGAGATCCCCTTCTTCAGACTCTCTTGAGCACTGTGAACTTCTTCCGCTGTTAACGGTTTATCTTCTGCCATAGACTCCTCACTCATTGATTTTATAACAATTAGGAAATAAGACGGGCTTGAAATCCCGAGTATCAAACTTCCACATTTCAGGACAGCACTGAAGAAGCTATGGGGAAACCTGTCAACCTACGCACGCTATACTTTTTAAATGGGTATTGTAGCATTGACTTGACAGCAGCTGTCAAGCGATTCGCCCCAGGCATAAATAAATTTTGGAAGGGAAATGTGAACGGGCAAAATGACCCTCATTAAAGTCAAAAGGCATAAGTGGCACGGGTGCCCTATCGCCTCCCACTAAAATGGGCTTGCAATAACTACCGCCTACGCTTGCGCGTAGGATGGAGCTATTGCTATCTGACATCGAAACACATTAATGTTTCTTTTCAACACCCTCGGGGGCGTACTGGTGACCTTCACCATTAAAGTTTGACTCCATAGAACAAGAAGACATAACCAATACCAGCGAAATCCACATAAATGCAACTAAAAACTTTTTCATCCAGCCCTCTCCTCTCAAAAGGTTTCAGTTTCTGTAAGACTTAACCACCGTCCTTGAAACCGGTTTTTGAATAAGCGTTTTATCAATATTTAAACAACATTTCAATCATTTTTTGGCAAATTACTCTACAATGAGATCAATTAAAATCTTTATTTAAACCCTAAATACCAAGGTGTTGCCCTGTCCTCCTCTTTTGATATAGATATTTCAGGCCTTCAGCAAAAACTCAGCATGGCAAAAATTGGCCATCCGCTACGAATTCTGCCCCAAATTGACTCAACAAATGAGGAAATTAAACGGAATTTAGCAGCCAACCTCCCAGAAGGAGCAGTCGTCATTGCCGACCAACAGACAGATGGAAGAGGTCGACTGGGGCGTTCCTGGCACTCAGAGTTTGGGTCAGGCCTCTACCTTTCCACCCTTTTAAAACCTGATTTACCCCCCGAAAACCTGTCCCTCGTTACATTAATGGCGGGCGTCGCCACCGCCACCGCCATTCAGCATCTGGCACCGGTTAAACTCAAGTGGCCAAACGATATCCTATTGAACGGTAAAAAACTAGCCGGAACTTTATGTGAGTGCATTTATAAACCAGGGTCGATTCCTGCGGTGATTGTAGGTATAGGAATCAACCTCAACCACACATCCTTCCCCAAAGAAATTCAAGGTATTGCCACTTCCCTGAAACTTGAAACCGGAAAAACCATCAACCGCTCAGAGCTTGCCCTCAACCTTCTACAAAACCTTAACTCAGAATATATAGAGTTTCTGCAGAGAAAGAATAAGAACCTCATCCGCAAATGGACCGAACAATCGAACATGTTTGGAAAAACCATGACCGTCCATCAAAAAGGGAAAACCCTGTTGGGAACAGCAGTGGGACTCAGCCCACAAGGCAAGCTAATTCTGCAAACTCCTGAAGGTAAAAAACATGTTCTCGATTCTGGAGAGCTAATCGAGGCTACTAGCAAGAACCTTTAAGTCTGACTTTTTGGTCAGCAGTATACTACTGCTTATTGATCCCATACCTGATGGGAGAAAAACCATCGAACCCATTAAAAAATATTCACTTATTCCCTTTTTTATAAATGCCCCAAATACGGTATTGCCAACATCCGAATTAGTGTTGGATTTCGCAAGATCGCAGATACCATAGATTTACAGATATAATAATTTAGGCCAGTTAGGCAATATATTTTAAAAATCCAATATTTCAATTAAAACATTGGTTTATAAAGTGCAGGGGAAAACAAATCGCAAATCTTTGTAAACCTAGCAATTTGACCAGACCTCAAGAAAGTAGCCAAAATACTAAACTAAGATTTTATACAAGGGGGTTTATGGGTAATCGATTTAAGACATTGGAGAAAGAGGCTATTCGGTTAAAGAGATTGGTAGTAGATCTGAGTCGGGATAAGTCAATATTGAAGGGTTCTGCATCGGGAGTCTTATAAGCCCGGCACGACGTAGAGATATGGTAGAGAACGCCATGGAATGTAATGGGATATCCTAGAGGAAAGTATGTCGGGTGCTAGGTCAAGGGCGTAGTAGGCGAATCAGGTTTCCGGCGGCATAGGTGCGGATGACTACCAGAGAGTCCTGTAACAACTCCGCCAATATCAGGAAGGCTTTGGGTCCGCCCATCATTCCCACAGCTCTAACTGCCGCAGTGCGAACTCTTGAGTGCTCATCCTTCAGTGCCTGTTTTAGTAAGCGCTCCCGTTCCGGGATGTCTGCTTCGCCTAAAACCCGCGCCGTAGCGCTACGCACTCCAAAGTCCGGGTGCTTCAACAGCTCTTCAAATACTATCTGGCAGGATTTCGACTTCATTCGATTCAGAGCCAGTGCTGCGGACAGTTTCACCATTCCATCTTTGTCGGCGCATAGAGGAATTAAATCAGGCTCGGCTTCACGAAGGTTCCCCATTGCCAACGCTGCCGCATAACGTACTGAAGCATTATCTCGCTTGATCAATTCCCTTAGCTTCGGCAACATATCTGCAGTGCTTTTACCTTCGACCGCTTTAAGACTGTAGAAAACCATCTCCGGTTCAGCGTGATCGAACAACTTTGCCAGGTGAGGCAAAACTTCCTGTGTGCCTATCTTACCAAGATAACCGATGGCCTGATACCTGCGATCAGGGATAGGATGAGTGAGCGGGTCCAGCACATCCGAAAGGTATTTTCCTTCACCATGCTTGACCAATCCGGAAGAAGCCGCCATTCGAACCGGCACATCATAGGACTCTAAAAACATCCTCATCTCATCAACGATCTCAGGCCCGCCTTCATCTCCAAGCATTTCCACTGCCGCACTACGAACCCAAATGTCTGTATCATCCGTCATCCTGTGCGCCGCCTTCAAAGCATCGTATGGCGACACCTTCAACAACCCTTGCAAAGCAAACAAGCGTGCTGTGGGATAGACATCCTGCGTTGCCTTATTTAATAAAGGAAGCAGTGCCACATCTCGAGACTCTCCCGCTGCCCGGGCCGCTGCTGCCCGTAAAAAAGCCCGCTCGCTTTGATGGGCGATCTGCAAAATTTCAAGGCTAACGGCACGGATTTTTTTTACCACCAAGTCAGGTCGAGAGCCGGAGAACCCCGTCTGAGGAACCAGTAATAACATAATCAGCAGTCCCATTAATCGATAAATCATTTCTGCGGCATCCTCAACAAACAGGAATATCTCGCCGCCAAAGCCCGATAATACTCTTCATCCTGAATTTTTCCCCGTTTGCTATAGCCAAGAATTAGAACACGGCATTTTTCAATCAGCATCGCCACCACTCCATCCCTTTGTTCCTCATTGAGTCGGTTTTCTTTCAATAGTTTTTCCAATGCGTAAACCCGCCAGCGATCCATCCCCCAGAACTTGCTCGATAACTGGTCCGCGTGCCCACCTCGTTTGACGATCAGTTTTTCATCAATGAAATGGAAAGGATATTGCTTAGCGATACGCAACCATAAATCATAATCTTCACAAACCACCATGGATTCATCAAATCCACCGACCTCATTCAACATTTTTGTCCGCAATAACACTGAAGACGGACTAACTATACATAAAGGCAGGCAATATTGAAAAATTTCACCAGAATATTTTTGATGCTTTTTCATCTGGTTCACTCTGACGCCATTACGAACCCATATCTCATCCGTATAGACTGCATAGCAATTCGGGTGCTGATTAACCCACTGTACCTGAGCTTGCAGTTTGCCCTTTTTCCACAGATCGTCCGAATCGAGAAACGCAATCCAATCTCCCTGCGCCTGTTTTAAGCCACAATTGCGGGCGAAGGATACTCCTCGGTTTTTATCTAATCGAATAAATCGAATGTCTGGAAATTGGTTGACCACCTCGATCGTATTGTCTACAGACCCATCATCAACCACAATCAACTCAAAATCGGGGAAGTTTTGATCACGAACCGAGCGAATCGACTCCTCCAGGCAATGGCCTCGATTAAAAGTCGGTATAATTACGGAGATAAGCGGCCTAGGCATTATTTTTATTCTTTTCAGGAATCATAGTTGTAATTAATACAAAGTCAAATTTCAGGAGAATTTGCTGCATGTGTGCCCAACGGGTTGAAAGCCACCTTAAATTTAGTAAGGCACAAAAATAGAAGCCTATCACAACCCAAGTGTTGTTATAAATGGCTTGACAAAGAAGCAAAATTCTCCTAAAAATAAGGCCATTTCTAAAAAATAGCGAGTTTAAAAATAGGCTGCTAGCTAGGTATTCCTTAAATTAGGCAGTAACGGGGGCCAAACTGAAGAACTCGGTTTAAATTTCAGGGTTACTATGGAATTCAGGGACGTTACACAGAATTTAAAAAAAGATCTCGTAAAAGTCGAAAAGGCGATTAACGAAAACTACAAATCAGATGTTCCGCTAATTCCGGGAATAAGTGCGTATCTGATGAGTTGTGGAGGCAAACGTATCCGTCCCATCCTCACCCTTCTCGGTGCGAAACTGTGTGGACGCGAAACCGACAATACGGTTGTCCAGCATGCCTGTGTGGTCGAATATCTTCATGCCGCCACCCTACTCCACGATGATGTTGTGGATGAAACGACAGTAAGACGAGGTAAAGAAACTGTCAACGCCAAATGGGGGAGCGATGCCAGCATACTGGTAGGTGATTTCCTTATTTCTCGAGCTATTCTGATCCTGGCGGACGACTGTGAACGTAAAATCATTCAGGCCGTCACCGAAGCAACTAAAATTCTTGTCGAAGGTGGAATTCATGAATACGCCGAAGCTCGCAATATCAACGTTAACGAAGAGTATATACTCGATGTCATCCACCGTAAGACGTCATCTCTCATTTCTGTCAGTGTGAGACTCGGCGGGTTACTCGCTAATGCCACCGAACAGCAGGAAACAGCTATCATCTCTTTTGGTGATGATTTTGGCATGGCATTCCAGTTGATGGATGACGCACTGGACTATGATTCCGATGAAAGCGTACTAGGAAAACCAGTGGGAACTGATTTCAAAGAAGGGCATGTTACCCTGCCGCTGCATCATTTATATAGCAATGCAAATCGGTCATTGAGAAAAGAAATTGAAGGCTTCATCAAAAACGAGAACATCACCGAAAAGGATTTACAATATATCATTGGAAAAATGCACGAACATAAATCCATTGACTACACTGTACACCTCGCGCGTTTCTATATCGATCGGGCCAAGTCACATCTCAAGAAAACCGATTTCCCGGCTCCGCAATATATAGAATATTTTAACTCCGTGGCGGATTATATCCACAGTCGACACACCGCAACCGTTACTTCATAATCACCTACTAGGCGTGTAGTTGTAATATCTTCTCCCGTAAGTATCATGCCCGGGTGAGAGCTTCGCAGTTTAGGAGTTATTAGTTCTTACCGGAGTCAGGCGGACTGATGAAATTTATCATATTGTGTTGATGCCAACATACAAGTCATCATCTGGGGGAGGTTTTTGCCCTTTGACTCTTCGGGTTTTTGATAGGTTTTGCATAAAGTGGATATTGCATTGGGGACAGAACCACCCTTCTCCAGAGAAGATCCAGCACTCGTCTTCCACCCATCTCTGAGCTTCTTCCTTACTATCACAATACGGGCCTTTCATCTGGCAGTCCGGGGCGACTTTAGTGTGACACCTCACCGAATATTTGTTATTTATCTGAGCAAACAATGCAGGTTCCTTTTATCATTGACTATGAATCAATACACCAACAACTCTGAATGTTTTACCACTTTTTAAGTTGGCTCTGGCATTTTCTTTTCTTCCAAATTTAGACAACAGAGAACTATTTCCGTTTTCCAAAGAAAGAGAAGGGGCAGGCATCATTCAAAAAAACTGGGAGAATTTCACCTCCCACTCGAATACAACTCTAGATCATTCTCAGGTTCCCGAGACAGAGTAAAGTCAGATTTGCGATCTTGCTGAAAGTTTGAAAACATAACTTATCGAAAAACAATTCATTCGGTGGCATCTTTCGCCTTGATGATTAAGGAAAAGAGCCCATATTTAATGATATACTGTAGGCAATAATAATTACTCTGGGGTGCTAACTCATGAGACTCCTCAAGTTCCTCCTGATTACACCATTCATCCTGTTTTCACCTTTGCTTTTGGATTCAGCAAAGGCGGACATCATAGAAGACTGCCACTTCCTGTTCCGTCCATTTGAAAATATGGCTCACGGAATCAAAGCCCGTGGTGGAACTTGGGCATTATTTGAGAAACGGGAAATCTATCGAAATCATGCCATCATTGGGCTGCATGTGGACTCTAAAATAACCTCCCTCATATACACCATCAACTATGTGTGCGAAAGTCAGAAGCAGATGCCCATAAATCCGGTATCCAATCAAGTTGTACCTATGATGAAAGAAAAGGGCCTCGAAGGTTTCATTAAATATTATATGAACCTATCCCACCCTCTGGAGGAAGTAAAAATCTGGGCAGAATATGCGAATTATTTTGAAGCGCACAAAAATCGCAAACTTGATTTCAATCTGACAAAAAAAACTATCGAAACGGCGGGGACATTTTTTGAGCGTTATGTAGATATAGACAAAAGAATCAAATCGACTAATGATGTAGAAGGGGTTGTCAAGGAAGGAAAAGCAATTATCGACGACATCAAGCAATTCCACATTACAGATCCCATTTTAGCTCAGGTCAATGCTGAGAATTTAAGAATTCCTCACGCATCAACTCTGACTCAAATTGCTGATGAAATGTGACGTAAAGGAATGCTACCGATTCTCTGCTTTAGGTTGCACACGCTCCATGGCAGACACAATACCGGTCAATCTCACACCAAACTTTTTGTTAACCACTACTACCTCACCTCGAGCTACTAACTTCTGATTCACCAAAACTTCCAAAGGCTCGCCCGCCAATTTTGTCAATTCAATTACCGAACCCTGACCCAATTTCAGAAGATCATTGATCAGCATTTTACTTCGACCCAACTCAACGGTAACGGTTAAGGGGATGTCGAGAATAAGATTCCAGTTTTTTGTTTCACCACCAGGAGCGCCAGATTCACCGGCCGCATCTATATCTTTCTCATCGCCGTCAGCAATATCTTTCAGAGCTTCAAAATCCTCTTTTGCAGATTCGTCTTCCACAATTTCATCCTTCCCTTTCGATTATTTCAGTGATCTGTATGGCGTTATTTCCTCGTGAAACCCTTGAGAAACCTTTAAATTTAGGATTCTGTTCGACCTTTATAATTAATGAATCGGTAACATCGTTACCCAAGTTAATTATATCCCCAACTTTGTAACCCATAAGGTCCTGAGCAGTAATCTCAGCTATGCCCATTTCAGCAGTTAATTCAACTTCTGTGCTTAATAACTCTGTTCTGAGTCTGCGAACCCAAACTGGGTCTACTTCAATTTCTTCACTCTGGAACTGAGCTTTAAGTTTAGGAATCACCGGCTCAATAACCGAATAAGGTAGACAAATTATCAATGTCCCGGATATGTTTTCCATTGCTATCTCAAACAGGGTAACTAATACGAAATCTGTCGGGGGGACGATTGCCGCAAACTGAGGGTTGGCTTCGGAGCGGACAAAGGTTGTAGTTACTGCATGCACAGGCCGCCAGGCTTTTTCCAAATCATCAAGAACGCTCAACATAACCTTTTTGATCATTCTAGTTTCAATTGCACTGAAATCCCGACCCGTAATCTTGGCTTCCTTGACACCCGATCCGCCAAAAATAGTATCGACCACAGCAAAGACCAATTTGCTTTCAACTACAATCAGGCCATGACCTCGTAATGGTTCCATACGGAAAACATGCAAACTGGAAGGGACCGGAAGAGATCGCAGGAAGTCCTCGAGTTTGATTGTATCTGTAGAGATCCTGCTTACATCAACAGATTGACGCGTCAAAGTGGAAAATGTATTCCGAAACAATCGGGAAAACATCTGGTTAATGATATCCAGAGTTGGAAGCCGCCGGCAAATGATTTTTTCCTGGCTAGTGAGGTCATAAGGGACTACGCCGGAAACTTCTTCTGACGTTTCATCCGTTTCTGTACCAATTTCTTCTCCTCCGACACCTCTTAATAAGGCGTCAACTTCTCCCTGTGATAAACCCTCACTCATAACAAATTACTGCCTTATAAAATGCCTTCAACATGGTATCAATGAATAATAAATTCAGTAGAATATGCATCTTTAATATGACCGACTACCAGAAACCGATTCACATGCGTGGTAATTTCATCTTTAAGCTTAAACTTTCACTGAATGATAAACATCCTAAAATACTTTGATGCTCAACAGGATCAAACTTGAATCGTTCACCATTTGGCTATTTCCCTTGATCCCCACATTGACTTCGGGGGCGCTCAATTCAAGAGGAATCGTCACTTTAAGAAGGCGCTTACCTTCACCATAGGCCAAACTGACAACAAACGGATCCAGCGAAAACATAAAACTCAATCTAAGATCTCCTTCGAGCGTTTCTTCTATTTTTCCCCTTCAGCAGGCTATTCCTCAAAAAAGTTGGTATAGGCGTAAAACTAGCCTCGTCCACAATGAGCAGGCCAACCACAATACCGATAACCATATCCATCGATTTTTATCCGCCGGCTGCGTCTGCCGTCGTAAGTTCTTCTAATATATCCTCACCTTCTGCCACTATCGATCAACAAGTAGAATAATTTAAACCTGAAAATTTAGAGGCTTAGTTATTCCCTCTTAAGTTAAGCAATTTATGCGCCAAATAGGAACGCCTCCACACAAAAA
>Ga0315334_10002052_pt1 | contig 12564 bp, 6 predicted proteins | sample M150034915metaG_FD_205555 | JGI IMG/M metagenome (GOLD analysis project Ga0315334, IMG submission 205555) | Ammonia-oxidizing marine archaeal communities from Monterey Bay, California, United States - M1 500m 34915 | ecosystem: Environmental > Aquatic > Marine > Intertidal zone | place: USA... | reverse complement strand
ACAGGCTTGGCGGGGAGTGTGACCGTCAATCCGAAGTCGATGTCGATTGTTCGCCATCACACGACGGGCGGCATTTGGTAATCGACCCGTTGGTCGGCAACTCAGCAGACAAGAGATAGATTCCCGGTTTTGTCCGCCCTTTTCTGGGCTGTACGTGTGAAAACACACTTCCACTCTGGGAAGTGATACGATATGCGTGGTAAGTAAGACATTCGTTTTAGGATCCACCAACGTGGCAAGTGGAGCACCATGGCGGAAATACTGCTTGTGCAAGACAGCCCGGCGCGAGCCGTCGAACTCCAGATATTGCTTGAGCAGAGATCTCATCGGGTCAAGCATGCTGGGAATGGCAAGGACGCGCTTTCAATTCTCCAGAAACACCCCATCGATTTGGTTTTAGCTGGCCTTCATCTCAAGGAGATGAACGGGGCCGAGTTAGTCGAGGCTGTTCAGGCTCATTTTCCTGACGTTGTCGTGATTTTGATTACGCCCTTTCGTGCCGAAACACTGGCGGACCAAGCATTGCGAGCGGGAGCTGCTGGTTTCATTCCCCAGAATCATCTGCAAATGCTGCTGAACGACACTGTTGAAACGGCACTGCGGGTTCTTGCCAGCGACGAGTCGTTCGGTGAACTCGTTGGCTCGCTGCAAGAAAATTCCTTCGTTTTTGACCTTCCCAACGACTCTCGGTTGATCTTACCGCTTGTTGGACTTTTGATGCAGATGGCCGCTGGCATGCGTTTGCTGCCAGCGTCAGAACGCGTCAGACTTGGTACTGCTCTTCAACACGCACTCGTGAATGCCATGTACCGAGGGAATCTTGGCCTCGGTCCCTCAGTTACGCCTGGTCACTATGCTATCGTCCATCGGAATGCCACAACGGATCTGATCGAGAAGCGTAAACAGGCAGAGCCGTATAAAGATCGGCGGACTCATGTGATAGCTACTGCCAGCAAGTCAGAGTTGCGAATTACGGTTATTGATGGTGGCAACGGATTTAATGTAGAGAATTTCTTTGATGCCCAAACACACGTTCGCTTTGACAAAGAAGCGGGCCATGGTCTCGTTTTGATGGAACGCCTGACTGACGAACTCGAGTTCAATCTGTCCGGTAACGAAGTCACGCTTGTGAAAAAGGCTCGGCCTTTTTGATATCGCCGATCAACACTTCGTGGCCCTCAGTAGTCCGCGTTTTGATCGTCAACGGGAACAATAACCGGCCATGCAATTGCGACGTACTGGCAAACCGATGTTCTTTCCACTCCCTCATGGGTGTTGAGTCAGCGATTGCTCACAGCGCCCAGGTTTGGCGAATGTTGTGCCCAAGAGTCGGGATCACCGTGATATCGGCCAGGATGGAATTTTTGGCACCGCTGGGACACTTGGTCGGGACAACTGATTCGATTATTCTTCCGCTTGGACTCGCTCACCAGAAAAACTCGCGTCCACCTGACATACTTATGTAACTTCCGCGACTGAAACCACTGCACGCAGGAGACCCATGTATGAATGCTTCCAACCCCGCATCGGACGAATCACGCCGCATCACTGCCAACCTGACGATTGGCGGCTATTTGATTCAGCGACTCCGCGATTATGGGATCCATGACTTGTTTGGAATCCCTGGTGACTATGTCCTTTCATTTTACAGCGAGTTGGAAAAGAGTCCCATCAACGTAGTCGGCTGCACACGAGAAGATTGTGCTGGATTCGCCGCCGATGCGTATGCTCGGATCAACGGCATGGGCGCCGTGTGTGTTACGTATTGTGTGGGCGGGTTAAGTGTTTCAAATTCCATTGCTGGTGCCTACGCAGAAAAATCACCTGTTGTGGTGATTTCAGGTTCACCGGGCTTGAGTGAGAGAAAAGGTGGAGCCCTGCTGCATCACATGGTACGAGACTTTCGAACTCAAATTGAAGTGTTCGAGAAGTTTACGATTGCCGGGGCTGAACTGAGCGATCCGTTGACAGCGTTCTCCGAGATTGATCGTGTCCTGGATGCCTGTGACAGATATAAACGGCCGGTTTACATCGAATTGCCGCGAGACATGGTTCATGTCGTTCCACCGGTGGCACATGGGTATGCGAGACCTGTCTACGAAAGCAATGAGGAAGCCACAGCAGAAGCCGTCGGGGAAACACGCGATCGCATTGATTCTGCGAAGAAGCCAATCATTCTGGCCGGGGTAGAGATGCACCGTTTTGGATTGCAGGACCAACTCTTGAAATTGGCAGAATCAACCAACATCCCGATCTCGACCACGATACTGGGGAAGAGTGTGGTAAGTGAACGTCACCCGCTTTTTATTGGTTTGTACGAAGGGGCAATCGGTAACGAGGAAGTGACGAAGTTTGTTGAAGACAGTGATTTGGTGTTGATGTTCGGCGCATTCCTCAGTGATATCAACCTCGGGATCTACACTGCCAAACTCGATCCGGATCGATGCGTGTATGCGACGAGTGAAGAGTTGAAAATTTCTCACCACCACTATCACAATGTCGATTTGGGGAATTATATCAATGGTCTCAACGAATCGGGTTTGACGGTTGCCACGCGTGCCATACCAGCGACGCTGAAGGCTTCCCGCACGGTGGCGATCGATGACCAGACAGACGGCAGCCGTCCACTTCGAACCAGCAAAATAATGGCGGTGATCAATCGCCTCATCGACTCAGACACAATCGTCATTGCCGACGTGGGGGATTCGCTTTTTGCAGCAACCGAATTGAGAATTCACGACCGTGGTGAATTTCTGAGTCCGGCATACTACGCGTCCATGGGCTTTAGTATCCCGGCGGCACTAGGTGCTGCTACTGCTCGTCCCGAACACCGGGTTGTCGTGCTGGTAGGAGACGGAGCATTTCAGATGACTGGTCAAGAACTCAGCACGCTGATCGCCAACGGCCATTCCCCAATCATCATCCTGCTGGACAATCACGGTTATGGAACCGAACGGTATCTGCATGCGGGCGATTGGAAATATAATGAAATCAATCCGTGGAATTATTCCGAACTTCTGAAAGTCTATGGTGGCGGGATCGGACACCGCGTTTCAACTGAAGGGGAATTCAGCAACGCTCTTGAAGTCGCCTGGAACGATCGCGTTCAAACGCACATGATTCACGCAAAACTGCTCGAGAATGACGCCAGCCAAACGCTCAAGAAACTGGCGGCGCGAATGGGTGAGCACCTTGGCTAAAAGTCAGCGTAGCGACCAACTGAAGCCTGACGGAGAGTGCTGTTGCTACCTCTCTGTTCAAGTTTTCGGGTTACCATGTTTTACGGTTGCCAAGTCAGCAACCAGAGAATCAATCTGCTTGATGATATGACGTGCCTGTAGTGGCTCAATCTGTTTTTGGCATTCTACCGCCTGAGTCGACCTGATCGAATCCTCTGAAAAATGCTTGATCAAGGCCACTGCATCAGCAAGTGACTGATACCGGCAAGCTGAAGGAATTAATTCCTGATAGCTCAAGCGATCGGGGACCACGGGAACTGCACCGGCCCAAATCGCTTCACAAATGGCGATGCCAAAGAATTCGTGAGCCGCCGTAGAGATCACGATGTCCATGTTGCCGAGTAGCGTCCAGTAATGATCCCGATTCTCGGCAAAACCATCGTGGACGATTCGTGCTCCATGCGTGTTCCGTATCTGCTGCAACGCTGAAACCTCTGCGCGGGGACGCGGTCCAAGCAGGATGATTTCGAAATCCACTTCGATGTCGGTTAGCAAATCCAATAATTCAGCAAACTGATTTGGGCATTTGTCGTGTTCCCACCTCGAAACCCAGCCCAATGTAAGGCGTCTGCTTTGGTTTCGCGACTCTGTGACGTCTGTGCAGAAAGCGGCTTGTGGTGGTGAGAACCCGGGATGGACCACGCGAGATTTTTGTTCCAACGTCTCAAGCTCATGCGGACGGCGTGTATCGGGCACGCGTCTCAGAAACGCCCGACTCGCGGAAAGAAAATCACTCAGGTGATACTGAGAATTGAACCAGATTTCATCTGCCGCAATGGCAGACAACAGATTTGTGTATCCAAAATGATGATCGACTCTGGCTGACGGCGAAATAGGGTAACTCCATTGGTTCTCATGAAAGTAAATCACCGTCGGTGTCGTCAGAATACGGGGGTCCCTCAGCAAACCCCGGAAAAGTGGTAGATCAAGCATGTCGCTGCAGAACAGCAGATCGGGATAGCCGACTTTGCCAATGAAGTCAGACGACCTTTGTGCCAAATCCAGTGGTGCGGACCGCATACGCCACTTCCAATGCACCGGTTTACCAGAGATGACGTTCCATTGATGGCGACTTGCCTGCACAACACCGTCAAGAAAATGACGATGGCTGCCGCCATGAAAGGGATCCAACGCCAAGACATTGAATTCGCATGAATCATTGGATTGAGACATGATTCCCCTGATGCATGGTTGCTGTGATGTTTACAGAACGCACTCAGGTTTTGCGAATCTTTTCACGGTTCGACTGAACCGTGGTTGTGGCATTTCGCGTGTCGATGACAAGAGGAGCGTATTGGACGATCAAATCGTAATCGAAAGCGGTATGATCGGTCGCTATTAGAATAGCATCAAGCGACTGCAGATAATCGGGGGTGAGTGACTGACTTTCCATCGCAGGCAGATCAAAATGCCGCATTGACGGTAAGGTTGGCACATGCGGATCACTGTAACTCATTTCTGCACCGAGATTGATGAACAACTCCAGCAAGTCAAAGGACGGAGACTCTCGCGGATCATCAACATCTTTTTTGTACGCAACTCCCGCGAGGCAGATTTTGCTACCACGGACTGGTTTCGAGAACTCGTTCAGAAACTCGGTTGTGCGTGAGACAACGTATTCTGGCATGGCTCGATTGACCTCGCCTGCCAACTCGATGAACCGTGCGTTCAAGCCTTGCTTCCTGGCTAGCCAGGAAAGATAGAACGGATCGATCGGGATGCAATGCCCGCCCAGTCCAGGGCCGGGATAAAACGCCTGAAACCCAAATGGTTTGGTTTTTGCGGCATTGATAACCTCCCAGACGTCGATGCCCATCGAGTCGAACAGAACTTTCAATTCATTCACCAAGGCAATGTTGACTGCACGGTAAACGTTCTCCAGCACCTTTGCTGCCTCGGCAACTTCACAATTGCTAACTGGTATCACACCCGCAACCGCGGCTTCGTAGAGCTTGCTGGCGCATTTCAGGCTGTCTTCATTGATTGCGCCGACAACTTTTGGGATTCCAGCTGCTGAATATTCCGGGTTACCTGGATCTTCACGTTCGGGGCTGTAGGCAACGAAGAAATCTTCACCTGCAGTTAGACCTCCTTGTTCCAGAATCGGAACCATCACATCACGCGTTGTTGTTGGGTAGGTCGTACTTTCCAGCACGACCAATTGGCCCGCCCTAAGAACCGAAGCAATGTACTCGCAAGTTCCAATCACGTACTTCAAATCGGGATCGCGGGCGGCATCCAAAGGCGTCGGAACACAAATCAACAAAGTATCTGGTTCGCTCAGTCGCTGCATGTCAGTGGTGGCATCAAACAGATCCTTACCCAACCAGTTTCCTATCTTGTCGTCTGCAATGTGTTTGATGTAGCTCTTGCCCTGCTTTAATGAGTTTACCTTCGCCTCATCAATGTCGAATCCTAGGCATCTGTAGCCAGCGGCCGTGAAGGCATCGATTAAAGGTAGTCCCACATACCCCAATCCAATGATGCCCACCGTGCAGGTCCGGTTGCTGATGGAGGAAAGCAGGTTACGACAGTGTTCGGAAGTCACGAGAAGGGCACTCTTTAAAAAGAACAGAGAATCGTAAAGTCAATCCGGATTGAAAATATATGAAATTCGACCAAGCGAGACCTTTTCGGATCTATTAACAACTCAACTCGCAGATTTGTGGCTGTGTGATTCAGCGTCCCAAATACGCTCAGTCATTTTCTTAATACCGTCGAACGCGAGCAACCAGCACCGTACCTATCATCACCAGAATCGAATTCCCCATCCAAACGCCATAGGGCGGTAGATTACCATCCTTTGCCTGTTCGAGCCCTAAGATGAACAAAGGGTAGTAAACGAGCAGCGTTGGCAGAAAACAGATCCCAAACGTTGACCAATAGTCACTGGTCTTGGCAATCATTGCCAGCGGAGCTCCGACGAACACGAAGAAAAAACAACTAAAACCCCATGCCCAACGCCGCCATGGCTCCGTTTGCAATCGAACGAGACGTTTTCGGTTGCTACGCAAAACATCTTCTCGCTGCTGCCCCTGCCCGCCTGCGATTTCATCAAGCCGGCAAGTCAAAATACTGAAGCCGGTGTGTGCGGCAACCTCACCCACTGCGATGTGGTTACGATTATCCTGCGCGACACTTTCCTTTCCCAGAATATTCAGTGGTAATTCGCTGGGACTTTGCTCGCTGATGCTTCTGCCAGTCAGGGCCTCCGCCAAGGGGATGGGGAATTCTCCTTTCCGCGGAATGATGCCATGGAAATCGTTTCCCGCTTCAATTTGAGTGTCGACCACATAGAGCACCAATTCTTGCGTCTCGGGATTCAGACGCAACTCTCCCTCACGCGCAGAGAGTTTGATCGGGACCTTCTGTCGACCATTCTGAATGCTCACGGAAGGTCGGATCATCTTCCGGCCCACAACATCCTGCACGTGAATCGAGAACCCGTGGCCTGAGTCGTAATAACGTTCGTTTTCCAAAAATCGGTAGGCAATGTCTTCAATCGACATCAAAACGACCTGATTGATACCGGGCCGTCCCCATGAGACGGCCAAATCAGACACATACACGGCCACCGGGCTCAGCAAAGCTGCGAACACGAATGCTGGTTGCAATAACTTTAAAGGCGAAATTCCTGATGCCTTGACTGTCGAAATCTCTCCGTCGGCTGCCATCCGTCCATACACACAGCAAACTGAAAACAGAGCCGTGGCGGGAAACGCAAACTGTAAGGAAATCGGCAACACGTAGGGCAGAAGTTGGATGATCGCTACCATTCCCAAACCACGACGCAGCAACTCGCGACCAACGCCGACAAAGAGGATCAGCATTGTCAGCGCAATCAAGGAGACCAGAAATATTTTTAGAATCTCGATCAGCACGTACCGCGTCAGGAGAGTCGGCATGAAGTCCAGCGGGCGTCGGGGAAGCGGGGAATTTGCGAATTCCAGTGTTAGAACCCGCAAAGATTCTGTACCAAAGCAACCCTGCCGTGGGGAGACGAAAACAGGGGCCTTTCGCCCTCAGTGCGTTAAATCCGGCTCAGAAGGCCTCGCCGGAGAATGACTGCGTAAGGCGGGAAAGATGTGTAAAATGCGGAAGCTTGTGATGGCAGCCCACTCCAGTCCTTTTGGACGTAGGCAATGCTTGCTAAACTCGCGTCGAATCTAGTCTTACCCCTACTGAGAGCTGTTATGTCCGATAGAAAGGGATCTGATTTCGCAGGATTGTCGGTCGCCATCATTACCCCCTTCGCCGATGGAGAGGTGGACTACGGGCGGCTTCGCGAACAGGTTGAATTTCAAATTGCTGCCGGAACGACGTGCATCGTCCCGGTCGGTACCACTGGTGAGTCGCCAACACTCACGCATGACGAACATGATCGAGTGATCACTGAAGTGATCCAATGTGTCGCCGGTCGCGCAAACGTCATGGCCGGAACGGGAAGCAATAGCACGGCGGAAGCACTGCGTTTGACCCGCCGCGCTGCGTCCGAAGGAGCAGACGCTACGCTGCAGGTTGCTCCCTATTACAACAAACCTACTCAGGAAGGTTTCTATCAGCACTTCAAGGCTGTTGCCGAAGAAGTCGACATTCCTGTCTGCGTTTACAACATTCCTGGCCGCACGGGCAAAGAAATCGAGGTAGGGACGATTCAACGTCTGAGCGACTTGGATGGCATCACGATGGTCAAAGAGGCCACGGGCAAACTGGATCAATGCTCTGCTATCGTCGGAACAACAAACCTGACGGTGCTCAGTGGAGACGACTCATTGACCCTGCCGATGATGAGCGTCGGAGCAGAAGGTGTCGTTTCAGTTGTGGGTAACCTTGTGCCTGCACCCATGATCGAACTTGTAGCTGCAGCGGCGGCCGGTGACTTTGCCAAGGCACAGCAGCTGCACCACCGACTATTCGCACTTTGCAGTAAAATGCTGGGGCTTGCGACCAATCCAATTCCTGTAAAGACGGCAATGCAAATGGTTGGGCGCGATAGTGGTGACTTGCGGTTGCCGATGACGCCTCTCGATGCAGCTGAAGCAGCTCAGTTGCGGGAGACGCTGTTTGCATTTGGGATACAAGAGGCGAGTGCGGTCTCCTGATTCGGAGAATTTCTTAACTCGCGATGCAATATTTGATCGCCTTGGCAGTGCGATGCATGGTTTTTTGGCAACCGAGCCGTGGATTCATGGATCGCGTCTGTTTGGTCCGAGTCGCGAGTATGGTGACAGGACCACGGATCGGCAAAAGTCGAGGCTCTTGAGTCTCATTTGCAGCCATATCACTCCTGCTCTGGTTTGCGGATGCACGCTCGGTTGTCCCCGAAATCCGCGTTTTCTTAGGTGTACCGGTTCTGGGGCACTGTTCTCTGACGGGATTTTGTAAATACCCCCTGCTCAGCAATTGCCGGTTGTGAGTTTGGTGCAAATATCCTGGTGTAGCTTGAATGCGTTGCCCTCTCCCGTGTTGGAGACCGTTATAGTGAGGATTCAGAAGAATACCCCACCGCGTTTTTTGTTGGCGGCCTCGACAACACCACCAGCCGGCTGGTTTGCACGAGCGTTAGACTTCGATACATGCAGAGGTCTGGGTCATCCCGTTTTGATGGCAGCACCAGCGACAATTCAGAACCAAAACTCATTGGAGCAGCAAGATGCCTGTCTCTCGGCTCGCAATCGTACCCGCGATTCTATGTATGCTGATCGTAAATGCTTGGGCGGAATGGCCAACCTATTTAAATGGCAATGACCGGGCAGGTTACACCGGCACTCAACTCGAGATGCCATTGCAAATGGTTTGGCAGTACAAGACGCCTGCCAAACCGCAGATGGCATGGGAGGGCCCCCGGGACGCTCCCATCGAGGGTCATGAGATGCGGCATCGCGTCGACTTCGACGATGCCATGCAAACGGTGATTTCTGAGGGACGTGTCTATTTCGGCAGCACCGTCGACCACCGCATGTACTGCGTCGATAGTGGCACCGGTGAGGTCATCTGGACCTATTACACTGAGGGGCCTATTCGCTTAGCGCCTACGCTTGCGCATGGGAACATCTATTTCGGATCAGACGATGGCAAGGTTTACTGTCTCAGTGCAAAAACGGGGAAACCTGTTTGGGTGATTCGTGTTGGGCCCAAGGATGATCGGCTTCTGTCTCGCGGCGAGATGATCTCACGATGGCCGGTGCGGACCGGTGTCCTTGTTGACGGCAACACTGCCTATTTCGGTGCCGGTGTTTTTCCACACGAGATGATCTATCTGTGTTCGGTAGACGCGCTTACGGGGACGGTGATTTGGCGCAATGACACGATCAGCGAAGAAAATGCAGGTCGCAATGACCTAACACCTCAAGGCTACCTGCTGTGCAACGAGGACAACCTGTTCGTTCCCTCTGGTCGTTCTTTACCGGTGGCCATTTCCAAACGGGACGGCAAGATTGTTTTTCAGGAAACTTATTCATGGCGAACCGATGCCGGTGGGGTCGTTGGTGGCACGAAGGCATTGCTGGGTGACGGTCAGGTTTTTGCCGGCGGTCCTCACCACTTTCTTGCCATGGATCAACGCAATGGTGATGTCGGCGAGGCTTATATCAACGGGCGTCAAATGGTGCTCGCGGATGACCAAGCCTTCATTCTGACGGGTGAAAAACTCATTTGCGTCGATCGCGCAAAGCATTCAGAGGCAAGCAAGAAGAAACAGGAGTGGTTTCTCAAGGCTCGTTCAGCTGGTCGCGATCCCGCCAAGCTCGCTGAAGCGAAGCAGAAAATGAAGGAGTTTGCAGAAATTGGAATCTTGTGGGAGCATCCGACAACCTTTGATGCCGTACTGATAGCCACGCAGAACATTGTCGTCGCAGGGGGAATGAATGAGCTTGTTGCCTTGGATCGAAAGACAGGAAAGCAGCTCTGGACACAGAAAGTGGTTGGCAACGTCCGCGGTCTGGCGGTCGATGATGGCATCATGACCGTCAGTACGGACGAGGGACACATTTATGCTTTTTGCCCGACAGCCAATTTGCCTGCAAACGCTACCGCAACAACAGTCAGGAAGTGGCCAGCGGCGTTCGAGAATCCCTATCAAGCCAGCAGTGACAAGGGGCGGTATCAAAAAGCGGCAGCCGAAATTTTGGCCCGCAGTGGCCAATCGACTGGCTATTGCCTTGTTCTGGGCAGTGAGCAGGGGCAACTTGCCTATGAACTGGCCAGACAGAGCAAACTGACTGTTATCGGTGTCGAACCTGACAAAGCAAAAGCAGATTCTTCCCGCGCCTTACTTGAAAAAGCGGGGCTACACGGGACACGTGTGACAATCGTCAACGCGGCCTTGGACAATATTCCATTCAGCAATTATTTCGCGACATTGATCGTGTCAGATACGACGTTGCAGTCGGGTTCCATTCCCTGTGCACCCGCGGATGTCTCGCGATTCCTGAAGCCGTGTGGCGGCGTTGCCATGCTTGGCTGTCCAAACTCTGAATCAAGGGACAAAACGGATGCGACAGTCGCCGCATGGCTGACCGAGTTGTTTCACCAGGATGAAGGTGAACTAACCAGTGATGCACCATGGTATTTGCTCCGCCGCGGAAAGCTGCCAGGTGCAGGGCAATGGTCTCATCAATATGGAAACGCTGCCAATACTTCCTACACGGCTGACTATCGAATTCGCGATGGCTTGGGAGTCCTGTGGTACGGTGACCCAGGTCCGAGCGCCATGCTCAACCGACATGAAGCGTCCGGAGCCCCATTGTCGACCAACGGCCGAATGTTCATTCAGGGCTCCGACAAGATCATGGCCTATGACGCCTACAACGGAACATTTTTGTGGGAGTACAAAAATCCGGGCGCTATCCGCACCGGTGTTTTTAATAATCGCGAAACACACAATCTGGCAGCCAGCGACGATTATCTCTATGCGGCAGCCGGCAATACGTGCGTTGCCATCGATGCTGCATCGGGTGTCGTCGCAGCTGAGTATGTGACTCCTGAATCGAGTGATGGGGTTCCAAGGTCGTGGGCCTATCTGGCCTACGACGATGGGCAATTGTTTGGCACCAGCACGATTCGTGAGGAACTCGAAGCCCGACTGCGGCGGCGGGGTTTGACAGTCAAAAGTCAAACGGATGCAATTTTTGCGGTGGACACGAAGACCGGAAAAAGAGCGTGGACCTACCGAGGCGACAATATCCTTCACACGACCATCGCAGTCGGACCCGAACGCGTTTACTTCATCGATTCGTCAATCAGTCCCGAGGAACGCCAGCAACTGTACCTGCGCGACAAAGCCGAGTTGAAGTCATTGACCGGTGAAGCAGCTCTCAAAGCTGAAGCTGAGATTAAGAAACTGGATCTGCGTTTGGCGGTTGCGATTGACCGCCGCACCGGTCAGAAAATCTGGGCGAAACCAGTGAACGTCACTGACACAACGAATGTCAGTGCGGGGGGGGGAAGCCTGACGCTGATGTACGCTAATGGACATGTCGTTCTGTGCGGTGCAAACGCCAACGGGCATTATTGGAAACAGTTTTTGTCGGGTGAATTCGACCAGCGAAAGATTGTGGTGCTTGATGCGAATGATGGACGCGAGCTTTGGGCCAAAAATGCCAACTACATGAATCGCCCTGCCATCATCGGAGACGAGGTTTACGCGGAACCATGGGCGTTTAATCTGCACACCGGCCAACCCAAAACCAGCGCTCATCCGCTGACCGGAGAAGAAACGCAGTGGCGTTTCAGTCGACCGGGACATCATTGTGGTGTGATCACGGCCACGCCCAACATGATGTTCTTTCGCTCTGGATTCATCGGTTACTACGACTTGTACAACGACAGCGGTACCCGCCATTTTGCTGGGCAGCGGCTTGGATGCTGGATCAATGCCATTCCCGGTAACGGTTTGGTGATGATCCCGGAAGCAACTGCTGGATGCGTTTGCCAGTTTTCCATCGCCTCAACGGTCGTCATGGAACCCAAAACCGAAAATAAGTCATGGGGCATCTTCAGTGCCGTCGGGCCAACCACCCCTGTCAAACGGATGGGCATCAATCTGGGAGCACCGGGGGATCGCAAAGACGAATCAGGACAGGAGTGGTTCGGGTATCCACGCCCAAGTTCGCGTGGGCGACTGGAATTTGTGTTCAACCTCAAGCACCAGTTGGTTGCGGGAGGTAAGTGGTTCAGCCGAAATGCTGAAGCGATCGACTTGGGAACGACCCAAACACCGTGGCTGTACACGTCGGGTACCAGTGGGATGAAAAGCCTGGAGATCCCATTGCGAGCCAAGGACGACGGGGCGGCCAACTACACCGTGCGGATTTACCTTTCCTCG
>Ga0315334_10002047_pt1 | contig 12582 bp, 10 predicted proteins | sample M150034915metaG_FD_205555 | JGI IMG/M metagenome (GOLD analysis project Ga0315334, IMG submission 205555) | Ammonia-oxidizing marine archaeal communities from Monterey Bay, California, United States - M1 500m 34915 | ecosystem: Environmental > Aquatic > Marine > Intertidal zone | place: USA... | reverse complement strand
CTGAAACATCGGGTGTGGAAGTTACTGTAGTCGTCCATGAACCAGAAGATTGGTGGGGCGATTATGACGTTGGTCAAAGCATCGGAATGATGTGGGAATTAGAACAGGCTGGGGCTGAAGTCTTGCAGTTTTCCTCATCTTACAACTCTCCATACGCGTTCATTCATTCCAAGGTTGCCGTTAGAGACGATAGCAGCGTTTGGATAGGCTCTGGAAACTGGAAAGAGGCGTCCCTACCGTCTGACGGAACGGGAAATAGAGACTGGGGAGTAATTGTTGATAGCGTGGATCTCGCTACCATCGTACTCGAGCGAATGACATTCGATGAGGACCCATCGCAACTGCACGTCGAAGACCCTACGGTTTCCCAACCGCTTTCAGACTCCTATACACCTCCAACTGCATGGACCGGCTCAATGGATGCTGGAGTTGCTGTTTACGGCCCGATTAGTGGTGAATTATTGACTTGTCCAGACGACTGTATTCAAGGCTTGACCGGATTGATAGACTCGGCTGACGAAGAGATTCTTCTCTCGTTGCAATCTTTCGAAATGGATTGGTATTGGGGCTGGGGTCAAAATCCCTTGACCGATGCACTGCAAGATGCAGCAGACAGAGGAGTTCGTATTCGCCTAATTATCAATCAGCACTATGCCAATGATAACTCAGAGATTCGTGAGGCTGTTAACGAACTTAACGAAGATTGGACCGGGGATATTGAAGCGATTCTAATGAGCGAAAATGAGACCGTTACAAAATTACACAATAAGGGGGTAATTGTAGATGGAGAAAGCGTACTTATCTCTTCGATAAATTGGGGCGATAATTCAATTCTCCAAAATAGAGAGATGGGCTTAATTCTCCACTCTACCGCAATCACAGAAATTTACGAAGCATCCTGGTGGGAGGATTGGAATCGTCTCGACGATGTCACGGATACCGACCTAGACGGACTACCTGATAAGTGGGAAGTTGAGAATGGATTACAGCGTTCAAGGAGTGGAGATGAACTGCTTGACGGTGATGGAGATGGCCTAGTAAATAGTGTTGAATTCTCATACTTATCCAACCCAAATAGTAACGATACCGATGGTGATTGTATTCACGATGCAGATGAAATCCTCTGGGCAACTACTGAAGCAAATGTCAGCTCACACGATGCCCTTACACTCGCAGATGCCGATGGCGATGGTACAGATGATTGGGAAGTTATTGGCTGTGACCTCGCAAATGTCGACACTACCATTCCAGATGATAATACGACCGGAAATGGAACCGATGACAATTCCACAGTCAACGACTCCGATGAAGATGGTGTTATCGATTCTTTAGATAATTGTCCAGATACACCTGCTGGGGCAGCAACTGATATCGAAGGATGTACTGCTCAACAGAACAAGGATAAATCGATTATTGATAGTGAGGAAGGCGAAGATTCCAGTGGAATCGATTTCATGACTTGGTTAATTATCGCTTCAAGCATTGTCTTTATTGGGGCCACAGCAATTCTATTACTCAAGAAAAAGGAAGGTGAAGAGATGGATGACTTTTCTGCACCAGTGAAGGATTTCAATATTCCAGTATTGGATGCAGCACAAATGCCAGTACTGGATGGTTCTGCGCAAGAAGAGGAAGCCGGTCCAGATCTGAGTAGATTCCCAGGATGGACGCTTGAACAAGTTCAATCCTACATGGATGATGGTTGGACTGAGGACCAATTGGCGGAATGGTATTCCGAACAAATCTAGGGTTTACTCATAGAAGGTTGAAAAGGGAGCAGTATAGAGGAGCAAATGGTAACTATGGCATTCAACCGAGGAAACCCAGCGCTGAACAAGAGGTATTTCGCTCCATCCACAGGAACAGAGAGAATGACTCTCGATGGAACTATTCAGAAAACGCTCATCCTCATTGGGATTGTTTTCCTTGCTGGAGTAGCAGCATATTCGATTTCGATCAATAGCCCCGCTGCTGCGCTGGTATTCATGTTTGGAGGAATGTTTGGAGGGCTCGCAATCTTAGCAGTAATCATCTTCACAAGACCAAGTGAACCTCAGATTTTGATGGCTATCTACTCACTACTCCAGGGGTTAGTTGTCGGTTCAGTGTCCTATTTTGCCGAGAATCAATGGTTTGTTGATGAAACTGGTAAAAACGAGGGAATAATACTTCAAGCGGTTCTTGCAACAATTGCTGTATTCATCGTGATGCTTACCTTGTACCGATTTAGAGTCATTAAGCCAACCAAGAAATTCGTACTTGCTGTTGTATCTGCCACCGGTGCACTAATACTGATTGGTTTTGTGAGCATGGTAATGTCTTTCTTCGGAACTCCAATGCCATTTATTCACAATTCAGGACCAATCGGAATTGGCTTCAGTTTGGTAGGAGTTGGCTTGGCATCATTATTCCTGATAATTGATTTCGGTGCTATCGAGGACGGTGTCCAAAACGGTGCGCCGAAAAATATGGAATGGTACGGCGCTTTGGGACTTGTTATCACCTTGATTTGGCTATACATCGAACTTCTAAGATTGATTGCAAAACTTCGTGATTGAGATGAGTCGAACCCTCGAAGTCTGTGACCTCTCCGATTGGCGCGCTGGGGGCGAAAAGCGTTCTCAGTTCGTACAAAAGATGGGCGCAGCCTTGCAGGACATTGGATTCTTTGCTCTGACAGGACATGGGATTCCTCTGGAATACATTTCCTACTCTTATTCGATGGCTGAGGATTTTTTCCACCTTGGCCAATCGACAAAGAATGCTTATGAGGGCAAGGAAATCGGTAGACAACGTGGCTATACACCCTATGGTGTTGAACATGCAAAAGACAACCCTGCTCCTGACCTCAAGGAATTCTGGCAGACTGGTCGCACAACTGATACCCCTGGATTCCTAGCCAATGTTTGGCCTGGGGAAATCGAAGGATTTGAAGAATCTATCAATGGATTATATGTTGCAATGGAGGCAATGAGTAGTGAACTACTAGCTGCTGCAAGCCTCTACCTCGGAAAAGAAGAATCATGGTTGCCAGATATGGCGGCTGACGGTAATACTATCCTCAGAGTAATCCACTATCCACCATTGAGTGAAAACGCCCCTGAAGGTGCAGTAAGAAGCGCACAACATGAGGATATCAATCTCATTACTCTCCTTATTGGTTCGACCGCAGATGGCTTGCAAGTGATGGATCATGATGGTAGTTGGATTGCGGTAGAAGGCAATCATGACCATATCATCGTAGATAGTGGAGATATGTTGCAAAACATCACAAATGGTTTATTCAAATCAACGACTCACCGAGTAATCAATCCACCAGATGCACTTAGTGACCGCTATTCCATGCCCATGTTCGTTCATCCTCGTGATGAAATTGACCTGACACCAAGACCTGAGTTCATTGAGATGACCGGTGGTAAGGCACTCTACGAACCAATTACCGCAGCGGAATATCTTCACCAGAGATTGCTGGAAATTGGACTCATTTCCTGAGGTAATTCAATGGTTGATATTCCTGACATTCTTGCACGAAAGCGGGATGGAGAAGAGTTGACTCAATCGGATTTCAACCTCATTTGTAATGCAATTAACTCCGCGCATCCCGCACAATTAGGCGCTTTTGCAATGGCTTGCACTATCAATGGACTTAGCGAAAATGAAACGGCATTGCTAACTGAAGCAATGCTATATTCTGGCGCATCTTTCAAGCAAGAAAAAGGCAGGGTCGACAAGCACTCTACCGGCGGTGTAGGCGACAAAATGAGCATTATTCTTGCACCCGCTCTAGCGGCCGCAGGTGCTACTGTTCCAATGCTTGCGGGTAGAGGCCTTGCACATACAGGAGGCACCATCGACAAACTCGAATCCATACCTGGTTTCAATACTGGATTAACTCTGGAAGAAATGGAAGCATCTCATTGCTTTATTTCTCGACAGACCGATGAAATCGCCCCCGCTGATTCTGCACTCTATGCTACACGTGACATCACTGGAACCGTGCCGCAAATTGGATTGATTACAAGTTCAATCATTTCCAAGAAGGCCGCAGAAGGACTTGAAAAATTAGTGCTCGATGTCAAATGTGGCCGCGCCGCTTTCATGAAGACCGAGAAAGATGCTAGAGAATTGGCAGAATCAATGGTCAAAGCAGGCAAGTCGCTCGACATCGAGGTATGCGCTCAGATTACCAGAATGGACAATCCAATCGGGCGTTATATTGGAAATGCCCATGAGATATTCGAATGCATCCAATGCCTTCAGGGCCATGGCCCAGATGATACAATGGAACTTGTTTACATGCAAGCCGATGCACTTGGCTATGATATTCGACCTCATATCAAAGATGGAACCGCTTTGAGTGAATTCCGAGATATGTGTGTGAGACAAGGAGTGGATGAGATGGTGGCTAACATGTTGATTGCCGATCCATGGTCCGTACTACCAAAGGCAGAACTCGAAATGAAAATTCATTCAAAGGAAGCTGGATATATTACCGATATCGATGCATTGCTACTCGGTGAATGTATGTGCAGATTGGGTGCTGGAAGAACCGGCCAAGAAGAGAAACTTGACCATAGCATTGGTCTTGAGATTATTTTTCCCGTTGGCTCATATGTCAAGGAGGGTGAATGCATTGCAGTACTCGACATTCCATCTGGTGCTGATACCAGCCAATTCCTGATGATGTTTGAGGCGTTTAAGTTCGGTTCAGCACAACCAAAACACGAGCCAAGACTCATTGATACAGTGAAGTGAGATTTACGCCGATTGAGGGGTTCGAACCCTCGACCTTGGGATTAACAGTCCCACGCTCCACCAGCTAAGCTAAATCGGCAACTTCGCCGAATCACCCTCCCTATATGACGATGTCCATCGGGTGAGGTGCGGTTCACTCCCACTCGATGGTACCCGGTGGCTTGTGAGTAATGTCGTAGACGACCCTGTTTACTGCGCCCTTTACCGTATTGGTAATCCGGGTGCTAATCTTTGCCAGTACATCATGTGGAATCTCGGAATAGCGTGCACTCATGCCATCCATTGACTGAACTGCTCGTACAACGACAGTCTCGCCGTATGCACGTACATCACCATGAACTCCTACACTTCTAACCGGTAGAAGTGCCGCGAAGTATTGCCAGGGGATTTCCATTTTTCCGGCTTCAGCAGCCGCTTCAAATTCCTCTTCGACAATTGCACATGCTTCACGAACAACATGGACTCTCTCCAGAGTGAGAGGGCCAAGACATCTGACTGCGAGTCCTGGTCCAGGGAATGGTTGGCGGTCTGCTACCCTGATTTTTTGAACACGGGCCAAAGCTCTAACCTCGTCCTTGTAGAGATCACGAAGTGGTTCAATGACTTCAAGCGACATATCCTCAGGCAATCCTCCAACATTGTGGTGACTCTTGATGGTATCACGAACACCGCCACCGGATTCAATCCAATCGGGTGCAATCGTGCCCTGTATCAGATACTTGGCACCGACCTTTACTTGTTCTTCCTCGAATATTCGAATGAATAACTCTCCGATTACCTTGCGCTTTGCTTCAGGCTCAGTGACATCTTTGAGTGCCTCAAAATAGCGGTCCTCGGCAAATACTGTTGTGAGATTTAGTCCAAGTTCTGCAAGCATTTCCTGAATCTCTTGAGTCTCGTTTTTGCGCATCAAACCCGTGTCCACATATACGCAGTGAAGTTTGTCTCCAACTGCTTGGTTAGCGATGACTGCAGCAACTGAAGAATCTACTCCACCGCTACAAGCGATGATTGCGATATCATCAATTTGCTCCTTCATTGAAGCGGCGCTCTCTGCGATGAATGCATCACAATCAAACATCAATTTCCGCCTCCGCTCACTTCTGCATCCATTTGCTTTACGCGCTCGATTTGGTCGAGTTTGTTCTGCTTTAGGGCTGCTGCATAGTCAGCGTTGGACAAAGCTAGTATCTGCGTAGCAAGATATCCCGCATTGTCGCCACGGTCTACACCAACTGTTGCAGCTGGTACACCGGGAGGAAGTTGAGCGATTGAAAGTAGACTGTCAAGCGGAACTTTTCCACCGATTGGCACTCCAATTACAGGTTTGATCGTAATTGCTGCAACCGCTCCGGGTAATGCAGCCGCAAGTCCGGCCATCGCAATGAATACCTTGCATCCATCGGCTTCCGCATCGTGAACGATTTGCTCAACAAATGCAGGTGAGCGATGTGCGCTTGCTACACGTAATTGGTAACTAACGCCAAAGTGATCAAGAATCTTGGTGCACTTCTCAGCAATGGGCATGTCCGACTTCGAACCAAGCAGGATGGTGGCATCCATGATGTTGGGCCATCGACGGTGGTTCATCAAGGTGCCGCGGGAAAGGAACACTCGATTTACAGCAATTCTAGGGGGTTCAACATTCCATCTCGACGAATTACCTCCGCCGGATGGGGAGATGATTCAGGAATCTTCCACTCCCATTCTCCTGGGCAAAGCAAGTGGCCTCCAGACAAAATTGTGATCGGATTATTGTGGACCATTGTGCGAAATCGGTAGATGAATGCAGGGATAATCCACGCAGGTACATCTTGTAGATTCCAGATACCTGCCGGCCATTCCCTAAGGCGATTGAGTAATGTTCGAACCCGTTTGCGCTCATCGTTGAGTACATTTCGCGCCCGTACTTCAATCTCGATTGGAACAATACAGCCCATTACGTGCGCTTCCAATAATTTCTGAGCAAGTGTCACCCTACCTTGTCTTGCGGCAACACATGCCGCTCTTGCAAGACGAGGGCCTCTGTCTGAACCATCCAAGGATAGAATCTGCTCGAGGCGCTGGCGCTTTTTTGAATCGAGGCCGCACGCCACTAAATCGAGACTACCTCTCCAACGAAAAGGTGCAACCCAACGGTATTCTCTTTCAGGCTCAAGGAATCTCATCGCGATTCCCCTTATGTCCAATGGCTGTTCCAACATGACGCTGGAAACGGATGATTAAGGATATTCATTCTTCAGATGACCCGGGTGAGTGAATGTCAAACTGAATAGGTTCATCTGCCTCGATTAAGACGCGGCTACCTTCCCGTACACCACGAATAATGATTCCATCAATTCTCATTAACGGACGTGCAGCCCATCGCCTGTGGAAAATTTTAGCCCCTTCTATCTGTGGAAGTAATACCTGGGGGTCCCAATCCATTCTATACGCAGTTCCCGAAAGTGTGGAGAGTTTTGAGGCGAGTCGATAATTTAGAGTCCAACAGCCTATTGCCATAATGGCAACAGCAAATTCAGGCATCGGGAAGAAGAGAATAACTGATGTGAATGGGGACACCAGAAGATGGATCATGTCTATGCGACCTGGTACTAATTGTACCCCAATGAAAACTGCAAATAATGACAGCATAAGTCCTGCAGCAAGAAGACCAAGGGGCAATATTCCACCCCTTGTAAACAGGAAAATTAAGCCAGCAACCAATGGCAATAATGACCACGCAAGTGGAAATAGCATCTTCGGCCCAGCTTTTGGACCATCTACCTTTTCCCACCCCATGTTACTTGCGAGCGAGCCCTGTAAATTGAACTTGTTTCTAATTACAAATGCAATTTAATGAGTATGAAAGTGATTATTCCTCTTCGAAAGGATGTGCGAGCGTCAGATTTCGCGCAGCATATACCTCGTCAACCCTCCTAACGGGAGTTGTTGTAGGTGCCTGATGCAGAACTTCTGGGTCTTCTGCCAAGATATCGACGAAACGCTCAGCGAATAAGTCGAGGACTTCCTTGGATTCGGTTTCAGTTGGTTCTATCATCACACATTCTGGTACGATGAGGGGGAAGTAGACAGTTGGAGCCATGTATCCTCGGTCGAGAAGACCCTTTGCGATATCCATTGCTCCAACACCTGACTTTTCTTTGAGGGGAGCAAGTGAAAGAGTGAATTCATGCTTGACGAGATCCACTGGTGCACCATCGCAAAAGAGGTGGTCAAGACCGCGCTCAACAGCGATGTTCTGAATCATATATCTGAGGTAATTTGCATTGAGAACCGCATGCTCAGACATTGTTTTCAGTTCACGACCATAGCGTCGGTAAAATGCCCATGAGCGAATTACTGCGCCCGCATTTCCATGCCATTGCTGAACCTTCCCAATACTATTTGCAGGGAAATGCCACTGATACCACCATTCGCCATTTGCATTGGTCAGGCGGTCTTGAGGCATCACTGGTCTGCGTTTTACAATCGGACTTGGTAAAAACTCAGCAAGGTGTGACCTGACACCTATAGGGCCAGAACCAGGTCCTCCACCACCGTGAGGTTGACTGAAAGTCTTGTGAAGATTGTAATGAACTGCGTCGAATCCCATCAAACCCGGTGATGTGCGCCCCAAGATTGCATTGAAATTTGCACCATCGTAATACATCTGTCCACCAGCCTCATGGACAATATTCGCCGCTTCGGCAATCTCTGGTTCAAAAACGCCAAGAGTACTCGGATTGGTAATCATCATCGCAGCAGTATCATCTCCAACAACTGCCCTCAAAGCATCAAGATCGAGTCTGCCATCTTCTGCGGATGGGATTTCAACGATTTCGAAACCAGCCATAGCCGCTGAAGCAGGATTAGTTCCGTGTGCAGAATCAGGAACAATCACCTTGGTGCGCCCCAATTCCCCACGAGCTCGGAAATATTCCTGAATACAACGAATAGCAGTGAACTCCCCTTGGGCACCAGCTACGGGTTGCAAAGTAACTGAATCCATTCCAGAACAGATTCCCAACATCTCTTGCATCTCATGGAAAATGGCTAACAAACCTTGAATTTGATGCTCGGGCTGTAAGGGGTGGAGGTCAGCGATTCCGGGAATTTGAGCGATTACTTCATTCACTCTTGGATTGTGTTTCATAGTGCACGAACCAAGTGGATAGAATCCAGTATCAATTCCAAAATTACGATTTGAAAGCCAGGTGTAATGGCGTACCATCTCAGGCTCAGACAACCTCGGCCAACGCGGAGCAGATGACCTTTTCATGGAATCAGGTAATCTAAGTGAGTCCACTGAAAGGATTGGTTCAGGCTGAGAATAACCCTTGCCTTCAGCTCCATAATGCTCGAAAAGATGGCTCACTGAACCACCCCCTGTGCCTTGCTGGAAGACCATACTGCCAAATGCGCAGCGAGAAGTTCGATTTCGGCGGCTCTAGTTTGGTCTGTGCATGTCACTAGGAGCCAGTTCTTTCGACCGGGGTACCATGCTGAAAGATCGAAACCACCAATCAAACCATTTGATTCGAGATATATCAAGCACTCAGAAGCACTACCGGGCAATTCGACAACAAACTCGTTGTAATGAAATAATTCTGCATGTGGTAATGCGATTGTTTCAACCTCTGACAACTTCTCTTTGGCCATTTGCATAGCAGCCATATTTCGACATGCCAAATGTTTGAGCCCCTCAGGACCCAATAACGACATGTGCATTGCACCCATTAGTGCAATCAGTGTTTCATTAGTACAGATATTGCTAGTTGCTCTATGCCTGCGGATATGCTGTTCTCGGGTAGACAATGTGAGACAGAATGCCTCCTTTCCATCGACATCGACTGAACGGCCAACTATTCTACCGGGCATCTGGCGCAAATATGCCTTTGAGCATGCGAAGATGCCGTAGAGTGGACCGCCATAGGTAATTGGTGAACCAAGGGCCTGACCCTCACCAACGACGATATCAGCACCATAATTTCCCGGAGCCTCGAGCATGCCAAGACTAGTCACTGAAACACCAACAATAAATGCGGTATTTTCACCAATGATTTCCTTGACTGAAGACAGACCGCCATCGATCAATCCTAGGGGATTAGGCTGTTCGACATAGATACCACAACTACCTGCTGCTTCTTTCAATGAATCGAGATCAAGACTTCCGTCAGAATTGTGAGCGAGAGATCTGATTGTTATTCCACCGCCTTGGGTGTAATTTTGAATAACCGATAGACGGGAAGGTGGAAGCATGTCTGAAACATATATCGTATCCTTTTGTGTGGCTTTACGCCCGTGAATTCTAACCGCACAGGTCAATGCTTCTGCTGCAGCAGTGGAGCCATCATAAACCGAAAGGTTAGCCACTTCTAAGCCCACTAATTCACTAATCAGAGTCTGGAATTCCCACATCGCTTGTAGCATTCCTTGACTAACCTCAGGCTGATAGGGAGTATATGCGGTTAGGAACTCACCTCTGTTAATCAATTGGAATACCGCTGCCGGAACATGATTGCGATATAATCCGGCACCAAGGAAATTCACACGCTCTCCAAGGGCGACATTCGCACCCAAAAGGCGACGAGCATCGGCGAGAATTTCTTCCTCGGTCTGTGGTGGCCGAAGCGGCAAGTCGGAGTCCATTCTGACTCCTTCTGGAATGTCTGAAAACAAATCATCCATCGATGACATGCCCATTACAGAGAGCATCTCCATCTCTCTTCCGAGATTGGGTAACTGGTCGACCATGGTCACGCCTCCAACTATCCCCCAGCGCGTACCGGACATGAATGTTGTCGGAGAAGGCCTTTGGGCCTACGGCCCCTAAACGAGTTCATGGCGAGGGTCGCGGCAGTAGTTTCGAACGCATGTGCACCCGACCCAAGAGTCCAACGGCACGCACGGTGGCTTGCTCAAGAAGGGCATGATGTGGTCATACATGCCTTCGATCGGGAACAAGTCCATCAAGCCGTGGAGGAGATTGATGGCTACACGATAAAACGCTACCACATCGGTACGTACTCGTATGGTGGAGGATTTTCCACATTACGGGGTAAAAGAAAATTTATTCGTTCACTAAAAATCAAGGCGGATTTCGTAATTTGCAATGACGCTGATACACTCTTACTGAAATTTGAAGGGAAACGAATCTTCGACATGCATGACCTTGCACATACTTGGCCACTTATGCAACGTAGGGGGCCTTTGAGAGTTCTAGCCTCAAAGTGGATGAAAACTCGAATGCTTGTTCGTGCAAAGAAATGTGATGCTGTAATAACTTCATCACCAGGATTCCAGAACTGGCTTGCCAACCATGACATTGAATCTACTGTTGTCACTAATCGTAGAGCACCCATCGAATGCCCATCGCAAGAAAAGTTGGTTGTAGGATATGTGGGCCGTATTAGAGAGATTGAACCTTTACTCCACCTCCAACTGGCAATGAAAGGAATCGATGGGTCAATAATCATCGCAGGAGATGGTACTTGTGCTGCTGCAATCAAGGCTTTGATTCCAGAAGCAACTCATCTCGGCGCTTTTACTGAAGAGGAGTTGGGTGGAATTATTCAGAAAATTTCAGTGATGTATGCAATGTATGACCCTGAAAGGGGGAACATTATGGAAGGCGCTTTGCCGGTGAAAATGTTCGATGCAGCAGCGTATTCAAGACCCAGTATAGTAAATGCAAATTGCCCGATGGGTCAATTGTGCGAAGAAGAAAGTCTTGGCAAGGCTGTTCAATACGGAGATATTGAGGCAATTAGAGAATCTATTTTGAAATTGCATGGCCAAATTGTGACGACGACACCTACGAACGAACGTTCGAAATTAATCTCGATATTTACTAGTTAAGTGACAACTCGGAATACAAAGTTGTTTCACTGCACATCTTCCTAATCAGATTATCTCGATCTTGACGGGACGAGATAATCTGGTTCAAAGTTAGCAACGGTGACCACTGGTACCAGAACCACGGGTCCTGGACCAAGTTGGTCTAATCACTAATAGCAATAGCAGAAAATTAGTTTCTGCGGCTGCTAATCATTGCTGCACCAAGTAGTGCTACAATGCCAAGTGCTGCTGTGAATCCTGGTAGGAATCCATCACCATCTGCGACCAAGTCTCCACCGGTACCATCGCCAAGTCCATTCACGGTTAGTGTTCCAGACTCGGTGTGGTGCCCATCAGTCCAAGTTACTTCGAAGACATAGGTGCCATCATAGCCTGCAGGGACCGCAAGCAAGAGACTTGCTTCAGCTTCAGCAGTTGAGGTATATGTGGAGGTGAGGTTCAAATCCGCATTGTGGATTGTAACTGTCATGTCCTGTCCTTCGGGATCCATGCACACGACATAAATCATGTATCGAGCATCGTCCATAAGGTCAATTGTGTAATCTCCACTCTCTGGAGCAGTGTCAATACCAGCTCTTGCTTCCATAGTGTCATCTGCCATCATTGCAGCATACGCATAAGCACACATTGGGAATTTATTCATATCCATATCTTCCCAATCGTCATCGACTGTGTCATCAGGTAGTTCCCCACCATCTGGCTTTTCAAGAGTGAAAGTAACTACTTCACTATCATCTGGACAGTCTCCTGTGAACCATGCATTATTGTATTCATCATATTCGAACGATAGTGCGCTCGCTGAATCAGTAATGCTGGATACACTCCAAGTTTCACTATTGTGAATCCAAATGCTATCGAGATCACAATCCTCAACTGGGTCCATACCTGAATCATCAGTAGAGTCATCCTCGTCATCGATAGTGAAGGTATGTGTAGTTGAATCCGCATATGGTGTAGCTGCGAAAACGACAACTTGTCCCATTACCA
>Ga0315334_10002044_pt1 | contig 12593 bp, 9 predicted proteins | sample M150034915metaG_FD_205555 | JGI IMG/M metagenome (GOLD analysis project Ga0315334, IMG submission 205555) | Ammonia-oxidizing marine archaeal communities from Monterey Bay, California, United States - M1 500m 34915 | ecosystem: Environmental > Aquatic > Marine > Intertidal zone | place: USA... | reverse complement strand
CAAACAAAAGAAATGGATGGCAGGAAACTATATAGATGATACTGATGTACTTTTTGTTGCTCCTCAAACCGGCGTTTATGAATTTTTTATAAGCTACAGATTACTGACGCCGAATTCTTCGTTCGAAGAAATATGCCTTTATCCTCAATAGAAATTTCACGTTTCGAAGTGAAGAAATACATTTTGATTATATTCATACCCTTTAATAGAAACACCATTACAACTATTTGTTTATGTCGGTAAAATCATTCTTCGTAAAAAACTGGATACATTTCGCTGTTGTTGCGATTTTCTTAGTCGCAATGCTTGCTTATTTTTCACCTGAATTCGATGGCTACGGTCTCAAACAGCACGATGTGGAGCAGTATAAAGGAATGTCGAATGAAACGCAACACTTCAGAGAGGATACAGGAGAAGAACCGTTGTGGACAAATTCAATGTTTGGCGGTATGCCGACAATACAAATTTCTACACTGTACAATGGCAATGTTTTTCAAAAGGCAACAATTTGGTTTTTGGGAGGAATCGGTGTTCCTGCAGGTATCTTTCTATTGCATTTAATAGGCTTTTATATACTCACTTTATGCCTTAAAATAAAACCCTTGATCGGAGTACTCGGATCCTTCGCGTTCGCTTTTTCCACCTATGAGATCTTAATTCTACAGGCTGGCCATAATTCAAAGGCAATTGCTGTTGCTTTAATGGCGCCCGTTTTGGGTGCGTTTATCATGGCGTATAGACGCAATTGGAAATGGGGTGTGGTGCTCTCAGCTTTATTCATGACTTTCGAATTATCGGCGAATCACCTGCAGGTAACCTATTACCTGGGAATATTATTATTCTTCATTGGGCTCTATGAGCTTATAGATGCCATACGGACAAAACAGTTAAAACAATTTGGTATTACCTCATTGGGAATTATAGGTGGATTTTTACTTGCTCTGTTCATTAATTACGGTAATATTTCCCTTACCAATGATTACGCAAAACACACGATTCGGGGCGCAAACGATCTAAGCATTCATCCGGACGGCACGCCAGCGAATAATACGGGGGGGCTCGATAAAGAATACATCACGAACTGGAGCTACGGCATGGGGGAATCTTTTACTTTACTCTCTCCCTACGTTAAAGGATCCAACTCAAATATACTGGCCAATATGCCCTTCCGTGAAATGCTGGAGACTTCAGACAGAACACTAACCGAGCAAAAACAAATATTGGAGGCGGCTTACATGATGCGTGATCAGAGAGGAGTTAACGCACGTCCTTATCTTCTTTATTGGGGGGATCAACCGATGTCTGGTGGTCCGTTCTATTTAGGAGTTGTTGTACTTTTTCTTGCCGTTTTAGGCCTTATTTTTTTAAAAGACCGCATCAAATGGGTTTTGTTTGGTGTTGCACTTCTCGCACTTATGCTCTCATGGGGTAAAAATTTCATGGGACTCACCGACTTTTTCGTCGATTATATTCCAGGCTATAATAAGTTCAGAACAGTTACAATTATTCTGGTACTTGTGGAGCTGTGCATACCGGTTATTGGGATGTTGTTCCTTCAAAAGCTGTATGAGAACAGAGCTAAATTCAAAGAACAAAAGAAGCGGTTCCTGATAGGGGCGGGATGCTTTATGGTGTTTTTACTTGCTGTTAAATTTATGGGCTTAGGGGATAATTATATGAACAAACAAGAGGCTGCTAACATGCAGAACCTTGAAGAATTAGCAACAGAACAGCTTTACAGTACAGATCCCAAGGAATTGGCAAATTATGGTATTGACGCTACCAATCAGGAGCAAATGGAAGGTGTGATCAATGCACAGGTGGAAAATTTTGAATTGGGCAATTTAGGCATACGATCATTTAGAGAAGAACTGTTTTCTTCATCCATGAATCGATCTTTGGTCGTGGCATTTTTTGCAATAGCGTTTATGGCATTATTTTTCTATACCAATATAAATGCCTACGTCATTGTCGGCGGTTTATTTGTTGTGCTTCTTGCTGATCTGCTTCCGGTTAATAGGATATATTTAGGCACAGAAACGGATAATAGGGGCAATTTCCTGCATTGGCGACCTGCACCGGAGGTGGCCTATCCTTTGAGCTCGATGGCGGAAGATCAGCAGGTAATGGATGCAGAGACCAAAGAGGATCCAAAATTAGAAGCAATCATTAAAAAAGGTGAAAAAAAGGGTGAGGCTAAAGCCGAAGATCTTGAATATGTTGGTAAGGATAAAAGACGCGTAATTGACTCGTATAAATTTGCGGCACTGAATCGAAACACCAATTATAGGGTTTTTGACGTAGCGGGGAGCTGGCAAAGCTCTCGTGCTTCCTATTTCCATAAATCGCTAGGTGGTTATCACGGTGCAAAGCTCAGGAACATACAGAACCTTTTTGATTTTCATATCTCAAGGTCCAATAATAAAATATTTGACATGCTCAATGTGAAATACTTCCTTCAGGGAGGAATAGCACAGCGTAATCCAGGAGCTATGGGAAATGCGTGGCTGGTAAAGGAGGTGAAACAGTTTGAAAGTCCCAACGATGAAATTAGGGCGCTTGGATCAAAGTTCCATCTTCGAAATGTTGGCAAAGGTCAATTGGTTGTCAATGGCGACATTGTTACGGAATCGGATGTTTTTGGAGCAGAGAGCATGTTATACATAACGAACAAAGATACACTCGATGTACCACTTTCAAATGGGTTGTCTTTAGGAATGAAAGCAGTATTTGTGAAAGACATTAATGGCCAGTCGAATTTGATTCCGGAGCAAACGCTTCAACTCGATACAGCAAATTCATTCAATTCGATGGTGGAAATAGAGGTGACGGATGGTTTTAACCCAATAACTGAAGCTGTTATGTTGCGATCGGAAGCTAAAAAATTAACGGCAAATAAGTATTCGGGGGAAGGAACGATCTCATTAATATCGTATGCACCGAATAATCTGGAGTATGCTGCGACGGTGAAGGGTAAACTACTGGCCGTATTTTCCGAGATATATTACAAAGATGGATGGATTGCTACTGTGGACGGGAAGGAGCAGGAAATACTTAAGGTTAACTATTTGCTGCGCGGGCTGGAATTGTCAGAGGGTACGCATAAAATAGTATTCCATTTTGACTTGCCGAATTTGAAAACTTCTAATACATATGCAGTAGCCGGCACGTGTCTGCTCGCGCTTATTATTTGCTTTGGACTTTGGAAGTTCCGAAATGAAGAAGAAGATAATGAAACTAATTCGGCAGATGTTGCTTAATGGCTCCGATTAGCTGACTTGAACGATTGCTTAGAGGAAATGCTTCCGCAATTCTATTTCTAGCTTGCATTGATAATTCAGGTGAGCTTGACTCCAGAGCATGATTGATATGTTTCACTAAAAGATCCGGATCTTTCTTGTTTAGAACGTATCCGGTTTCACCAATAATGAATGGCATTGCACCTACACTTGAAACAATTGGAATACAACCGGAAAGCATCGCTTCACATAAAGCATTAGGAAATCCCTCACTCATGGATAGCTGCAGGTAAAATCGTTTGTTCGCTATAAAAGAAGGCAATTCTTCGTGGGCCATATTTTCAACAAGGATTACATTTGGCGGTACTGTTTCATTAAGCTTGTTGCCACCTACAATGTAAAATTTACAATTCGGGAATTTTGGAGCTACTTCAAGAATCATGTCAATTCCTTTAAGCTTTTTTCCAAATCGAGAACTCAAATCGGCAGCAACCGTTACAAAGGAATTATCTTGTTTATCATTCGAAGGCTCCCATTTAGAAGCATCGTAACCGTTGTAAATTGTTTGATTCTGAGTTTTTGTTTTTGGGGCGTGAAACAAGTACCCTTGTTGGGGGAAATCATTTTCAGTATAGGTATAATCACACTTAATAATACTCTCTGCCACAGGAAGTAATAAGGTTGCTCGTTTCAGACTCATTTTTGTGAAAAACCGCAGGTATTTTTTGTGAAAGCAACCGTATTGAATTGAGGGAAAGCTAACCGAATCGGTGCCTCCCATAATAACAATAGACTTCTTGCCAAACCATTTGCCTAAGCGCGTGGGTAGGTAGGATTGATAGCCGCCGAACTGTATGACCAATCCCTTTGCGCTCCAGATCCTTCGAAGCAGAAAAAAGAATTGAGCGATAAAAGATATAGGAAGTCGCGATTTTGTGGCGAGCTTAAAATGGAAAATAACGAGCTCAAATTCATTCGAAAGGATCGCAATATCTTTTTTTACAAAAGAGGAGAGCCCTACATGAACATATATGAGCTTTGTCTTCTTCATTAAAAGAATTTAACTTTTAAATTTTGAATAAGTTGAGATAATTTACTCTTATAATCATAGTCGGCAACTTTACCGTTGCGCACGAGCACAATATTTATGTAGTTAGAGATACCAGTATGGATAGAATAGGGCACAATACTTTCAACTTCAAATCCATGTGGGTAGGTATTGTTGAGAAGATCCTGCATCGACAATGATTGATCAATAATTTGAAGTAGTTCTGGTTTATTTCTGCGCATCCAGTTGAGCGAATTGGGTTCGGGTATATTGATCAGTACTTTTGCATCAGAAGTACATGATTTGGAAATATTGGAAAACAAATTAGAGTGTTCTTCCACAGGTATATGCTCTAAGACATCCGGAAATACTACAAAGTCAAATTTGATGTTCGAAGAAAAATTTTTCATGTCATCAACCAGGAATTGCGCATTCTTTTGCTCGTTAAATTGTCCTGCCACTCGAATACTCTTTGGTGAAATGTCACATCCTACAAAATGTCCCTTAGGTATAGATTTAATGATTAACCCGCTAACAGTACCAATTCCACATCCTACTTCAAGGACGTTTGAATTTGATTTTAATCCAATTGCTTTTAAATTTTTGTGTATTATTCTATGGCGTACCGAGACCCCAATTCTTTTCTGATTGTTCACGTAGGTGTCGTAAAATTCCTCTACTTCCACTTTGTCTGTCATAACTTGAACTTTGATTCGCAATATTAATTAGAATTCGCTTATGTTATGAATAATACACGAATATTTAATTGTTTTTATTCGATTAGAAGTTTGCTGTAATTCTGCAGAATTAACATATAAATTCTCGATATTTTGAATGGATGAAAGAATAATAAATTTAAATACGAAAGGATGATATGGGGTTGTAAAAAAAAACAATATTTTTATTCAGGTTTAATGTTCAATAAGATATAATTTGAATGAAGTATACAAAAAGAGTTGCCAGGAAGATTGTGATTCCGATAGCTATGGGATTACGAGCAGATAAGTTGGTCAGATGCTTTGGCGCATCAAGAATTCTTAATGTGATGTACCATGGTGTTGTTAAAAAAGACAGCAATTATTTTTCTCCAAGACATTTGGTGGTGGAACAATTCGAGGAACATTTGAAATATTATAAAAAAAACTTTGATGTTATAAGTGTAGAAGAAGCTTTTTTTAATATCCAGAATGGAGTAAAAACAAAAAACAATACAATTACCATATCATTCGATGATGGATACAAGAACAACCATGAAGTTGCACTTCCTTTATTAGAAAAGTATAATATTCCCGCCACAATTTTCGTTTCTAGCTTGTGTGCAAGTGATGGAATCGATAAGTGTCTTTGGTCGGAATATATAGCTGCACTCAATTATTACCATAGGGATGAGTTGATTAGGATAGGTAATTATTCATTTTCAAATGGATACGAACCCAATAAACAAATTACGCTAGTGGATTTTATCAAACAAGCATCTTGTAGGGATCGTGATGCTTTCATACAAAACCTAGTAGAGGAATATGATTTAAGAAATAAACTTGATTCAATTCCTGATGAAGTCTGGAAATTAATGTCAAAAAATGAGCTAATCGAACTTTCAAGGTCGAAAAATATTTCGATTGGTTCGCACGGTCATTTGCATTATAATTTTGGGGCCATTTCTATTGACAATGCCAGAAAAGACATGCTTTATTCAAAAGAACAATTAGAAAACACTTTGGATAAGAAAATAAATATGATAGCTTTCCCAGATGGCAGCTATAATGATGAAGTGAAAAATGTTGCGGAAAAATTGGGGTTTAGTCATCAGCTGGCAGTTACTTACAGATCTTCGACTGATCATAATGATAACAGAATTATGAACAGACATGGCATATCTTCAGGTACCACATTTGATTCAAACATGCTTTATTTGAATAGGGTTTTTAAAAGAAAAGGGATTAAGATAATATAGTGTTATGTACAAATTTGAAAGAATAACGGGCGATTCTTATAATAAGATAAGGGAGTTGTCTAAAAGATCATTCGGCATTGATCGATCCGAGTTGAGTATTGCTAATAAGTACAATACTGAAATGTTTGGCAAGATGAATATAGGGGTGTTAGCCGAAACGAAAGAAAATGAACTTGCTGCTTTTTACGGTGTTTTCCCGTTGGTGCTTGAGTATAAGGACAGTGAATATTTAGTGGCGCAGTCAGGAGATACTATGACTGCTCCGGAGCATAGAAAAAAAGGTTTATTCACAAAATTAGCGAAATTGACCTACGCTATCGCTGAGAAGGAAGGAGTTAAGGCTGTTTTCGGGTTTCCGAATGAAAATTCATACCCTGGATTTAAAAATAAATTAAATTGGATTTTTACCGGTGCAATGCAGCGGTTTCAAGTGAGGGTAAGAACCATACCTTTTTGTGAGGCATCCAATAAGTACAAGTTTTGGCGTCCTTTCTACCGTTCATTTTTTAAAGCAAGAATTCGAAAATACAACATAGTCTTATCTGAAGAAAATATTAAGCATTTTCGGTCGAATCAAAACGTAGCATGCATTAAGAAGGACCTGAATTATTTCAGATACAAGCTCTCAGATAGCAATAACAGATTGATTGGCATTGATGGTTTTCAGATGTTGGTTAAAACTGTGGCACACCTGCAAATTGGGGTAGTGGGTTATTTTGATAAACATAGAACAGAAGATTTCTTACAAGTCGTCAAACGACTCTCGAGGAGAATGGGATGCCGTGATGTGATTTTTATTATGAGTAAAAACCATTGGCTATTTGATTACTTAATTGAAAAGCATGCTCATGAAGAGTCTTTGCCGATTGGATTTTATATGATTGATGAAGCTTTGGATCCAGGATTGATTGAGTTTACACAATCGGATTACGATACTTTTTAGTTTGAATCAATCATAGCGATTGAACATAAGAGGTCTCGTATGAGGAAAAGAAGATATTGGATTTACTTGCTTACAAATGCCCGGATTTCGAGCAAATGAACTTTTTCCACTGTGTTTGCTGTTACTGTAATTGATTTTGTTATTTTGTTCAGCTGATCTGGTTTGGGACTGAAAGTAACTTTAATTACGTCGGATTCACCGGGTGCAATGGGACCTTCCGGTTTTTGCGGGGTAGTGCATCCACAACTGGCTGAAACGTCCTCCAGGATCAGTGGTTTATCACCGGTATTGGTAACTACAAATTCAGTAGTATTGTCCGTGTCTGACATTACATTACCAAAATCATGTATCATTTTGTCAAATTCCAGGGTAGTGGAGGTGGACAACTGAATAGCCAATCGCTTTTCTTCGTCTGATTTGGCCTGATCTATGGATTTTTTCAGCTCTTCATCACTGAGTGAGCCGTCCGAAATAGAAGATGTCACCTCTCCCGATTTCTTATCAATTTCAGTTGAATTCTCCCTGCATCCAAAAATGACCACAACCAATGCAACATAAAAAATTTTGTTCTGCATATTTACATTCAATTTATTGAGTACAAAAATAGAAAAAATTGGATTATTTAGCCCTGCTCAGGTCTGCTTTATCATATGTCCTTGTTTCCAAAATTTCAATCGCTTTTTGCAATATTTCGTTCGATTCATTATAGATCTGGTAGAACTCGCTGTATCCCCATAAATTTTGCGCCAATATTGCTTTCAATCGTAACTTTAATAATTTCTCACTCGTTTCGTATTCCGTTTGGTTGTGTTCTAATTCAGGATCTTCTTTTTCTACATAATCGAAGAAATTATCCATGAATTTATCGTCTACTTTGAAATTATTTTTAAAATCCTTGAATTCCGGGTATTCATTAAAAATATCCAATCGGTTTTTATTTACGTAGGTGAGCGTGAAGGCATTTAAATGACCTCCCCTTATTACTGCTCCATAATAATCACTTACTTCGCTGGTGTCCAATGGAACAAAGAAATCAGGCATAATGCCACCGCCACTATATACAGTTCGTTTTTTAATTAATGTTTTGTGCATCAGCGAGTCAGGGAATTTTATTGAATCTTGGGTCATGAATTCACCGTTTTCGTATCGGTCCAATAAATCATTTCTGTACGCATCAGCATCATCATAGGGCTTCTGAATAAAGCGACCGCTGGGGGTGTAGTAACGTGCAATTGTAAGTCGGATCTGTGAACCATCGGACAGGTCTATCGGTCTTTGTACCAATCCTTTACCATATGTTCTTCTTCCAACTACCAATCCTCTATCCCAGTCTTGTATTGCACCGGAGAGTATTTCACTTGCTGAAGCGGAATATTCATCGGTTAAAAGTATTAGCTTTCCTTTTTCCCATAATCCCTTTCTTTCTGAATTAAGATCGATTCTGGGTTGCGATCTTCCTTTTGAATAAACGATCAATTTATCTCCCGACAAAAATTCATCGGCAATATATTTTGCGGCATAGAGCAAACCGCCACCATTTCCCTGAAGGTCAAAGATCAGATTTTTCATTCCCTGTTTTTTCAATTCACGGATGCCATTTTTAATTTCCTGATGCGAAGATCGAGAGAAGGAATTTAGTTTGATGTATCCAGTTTCTGGGTTTACCATGTAATAGGTGTCAACCGAATTTACAGGAATGACGTCTCTGGTTATTGTAAATTCGATGAGTTCTTTCCCGCCCTTACGTTTAATGTCGACTTTTACTTTTGTTCCCTTGTCTCCGAGTAGTTTTTTTCGGACCTGAGAGTTTTTTAGGCCTATTCCAGCGACGTTTTCTTCCTGGATCACTAAAATTTTATCTCCAGCTAAAAGACCGATCTTTTCTGATGGTCCTCCGGGAATTGTAGCAACAACTACTAATGTATCGCGAAGTATCTGAAAACGTATGCCGACACCAACAAAATTACCATTGATCTTTTCATTTGCATCTTTGACCTCTTCTTTTGATATATAAGTGGAGTGAGGGTCCAGCTCTTCTAATAATGCTACTATTGCTGTATTGGTAAGTTCGTGGTCGTCTACTTCGTCGACATACATCTGATTGATGTAGGATATAACTTCGCTGAATTTATGCGCAGGTGTTATTTCGTTTGGGTCTTCCTGTGACCAGGCGAATGCTGTGGTAAAGAATAGTATTGTAATTACAAGAACCTTAATATGCATGGAGGAAATTATTTTAATTAATAGTTGGCAAAAATAGTGCCCTTATGGTAAATAACGCGAAACCTAGACTAAGGTAACGTATTCAACAGATAATTTGTGTAAAATGCCCCCATGTTTTGAATAAACAATGCTTTGTGGAATGAAATTAGTTACTTGCACTGTTCTGATGAGAATATTTTTGTTTCTTCGTTAAACGGGAAGAGGTATGAAAAGAATCATAATTATATTGTTTGTTGTATTTGATTGCATAGGGGTTAATGCTCAGGTACCACAATTCGATAAGCTCGAAATGCTTTTCGCCCAAAAACATTACAACAGGGTTTACCGTAAGGCGAATGGCCTTCTCGACAGGCCGGAATTTGATTTTTCTCTTTTACCGACATATTATAAGAGTATTAGTTTGTTTCAGCTTGCTCAGAATGCGCATTGGCTGAAACGACATCCTCAATCACTGGATAAAGCCGAACAGCTTTTCCTTGAGGTTAAAAGCTCAGAGCGAGGAAAAAAGGTATTCAACGCTCATATGTACGAGATTACATGGCTAAAAAATGATATGATCTCGTGGGCATCTGACTTAAAAAGAGCTGGAATGCACCAAGAGTTTGAGAGGGCGAATCGTTCGATTATAAAGATTTTTGGAGACCTTCAAAAGGTCGATATTCCTGGTGATATCACGCATGAAGTGATTAAAGAAGATGAAAGAATTGTAGTGAATGAGGTGGTATCTGGTAAGCGCGAAATTATAATTGCTGCTGCAAAAAAACATATTGGCACACCCTATAAATGGGCAGGTAATACGCCTTCTGGGTTTGATTGCAGCGGTTTTATCTGTTATGTGATGAAAGAACAGGGCGTTGCTCTTCCAAGAAGATCTTCAGATCAGTATGCCGAGTCTGAAAAGTTGAAGCAAAAAAATGTGCAAATGGGCGATATGGTTTTTTTTAATAATGGGTCGGGAGTTTCTCATGTAGGATTTGTGATTTCGAAAAAAGGAGCACCGATCGTCATGATTCATTCAAGCTCAAGTAAAGGGGTTATCATAACAAACATTGAAGACTCCGAATACTGGATGAAAAGACTTCATGGATTCGGGACTTATATGAACTAATTTCTAGAGCGAATTATTGAAAAACAACATGAAAATGTGGTTATTACATTTAGCCATAAAACAATAGTGTAGAGTATACTGGTTTCTATTTTAAAAAGAAACACAACTACCATTAATAGTGTCATGCAGAGAATTAAGAGCTTGTTTATGGAACCGCCATTTGTGGTTAGGAGCAGTAGGTTCTGACCTATGAATAAAGAAAGAAGTACACCAATATAATTCCAGACCGAGAACACTATATGTGGCCAGATAAAAACGGCAGCAATAAGTACAATCACCGAAGATGCAAACACCAATGATGGAGCGTTTATTTTTTTTGTTATTCGATGCACTACATCTGTTATGACTAAAACAAACAATACGGTAAAAGCAGTACCAAGATCGACAGTATGCTTTAACCAACCACTACCCAAGAATAAAACATCATATAATACATAGCCCACACTGCATAGTATTGCAACTATCAGGATAAGGATTATGCGATTGAATTTATGCATCTTTTGTTCTATAAAAATAACGAAATTTGATTGTAGTATTGTGTAAAATTGAAAAGGACGGAAATTACTCCGCCCTGATCTTATTGTACTCTGATATTGTGCTATTAAACTACTACTTCCTCTTCCTTATTTATTGGTTTACGGAACACTATTTTTCCGTCGAAAATGTCCATTACGATATTCTTGCTTAGGTCCAGCTTGTCTGCAAGTATGTTTTTCGAAAGTTCATTCATTACCTGTTTCTGAATTACTCGTTTAATTGGGCGCGCGCCATAAAATGGATCATAACCGGCTTCAGCTATCCAATCGAATGCGTCTTCGTTTATCATCAATTTTATGTCTTGTTTCAGTAATTTGCTCTTCAACTGATCCAATTGAAGCTGTACAATTTCTTTGATATCTTTTCTGGTTAGAGGAGTAAACAATATAGTTTCATCTATTCTATTCAGGAATTCAGGACGTATTGTTTGTTTTAACAACTCAATTACTTTGAGTTTAGCCTTTTTTGCGGTTGTGTCGAATTCACTTAGCTTAATATTAGTAAACGATTGATGGATCAGATTAGAACCAAGATTTGAAGTCATAATTATAATGGTGTTTTTAAAATTCACCGTTCTTCCTTTTGCGTCGGTTAATCTTCCATCATCAAGAACCTGAAGCAATAAATTAAACACATCGGGATGCGCTTTTTCAATCTCATCGAGTAAAATAATGGAGTAGGGTCTTCTTCGAACGGCCTCTGTTAATTGTCCGCCTTCATCATATCCTACGTAACCAGGAGGAGCTCCAACGAGTTTACTGACCGAGTGTTTTTCCTGGAATTCGCTCATGTCGATTCTGGTCATTGCATTTTCGTCATTGAATAAACAATCTGCCAGTGATTTTGCCAATTCTGTTTTACCCACGCCGGTTGTGCCAAGAAACATGAACGAACCGATCGGCTTTTTGTCGTCTTGTAATCCCGTTCTGGAACGCATGACAGCGTCCGATAATGCTGTTATGCCTTCTTTCTGACCAACGATCCTTTTCGATAGCTCTTCTTCAAGGCAAAGCAATTTTTCTTTTTCACTTTGGATCATTTTATTGACGGGGATCCCGGTCCATTTCGATACAACCTCGGCAATTTCTTCTGCATCTACTTCTTCTTTGATCATTTTAGTCGAAGATTGAATGGCCGCCAGCTCCGATTTTAGAGCGCTTAACTTTTCTTCAGCGTCCTTTATTCTTCCGTATCTGATCTCTGCTACTTTCGCGTAATCTCCCGTTCGTTCAGCTTGATCCGCTTCGAGCTTATATTCTTCAATATCTTCTTTATGTTGTTGAATGGAATCCAATATGTTCTTCTCCGATTGCCATTTTGCCCGAAACGAATCGCGTTGTTCGGTAAGCTCAGAAATCTCTTTTTGTAGATGCGATATCTTTTTTGAATCGTTTTCTCTCTTAATTGCTTCCTTCTCAATTTCGAGCTGCATTATTTTGCGCTCGAGCTCATCGAGCTCTTCAGGTTTCGAATTAATTTCCATTCGGAGCTTAGATGCTGCCTCGTCAATAAGGTCAATGGCTTTGTCTGGTAAGTGGCGC
>Ga0315334_10002043_pt1 | contig 12594 bp, 12 predicted proteins | sample M150034915metaG_FD_205555 | JGI IMG/M metagenome (GOLD analysis project Ga0315334, IMG submission 205555) | Ammonia-oxidizing marine archaeal communities from Monterey Bay, California, United States - M1 500m 34915 | ecosystem: Environmental > Aquatic > Marine > Intertidal zone | place: USA... | reverse complement strand
ACTATATTATCTATACCTAATTTTATAATATCAGCTTTTGAAAATTCAATTAATGGAGCTTTTATTTCGATTCTATTTTTTCTATTTAAAGCAGTTACGTCGTTAATACATTTTAAAAATTCTTTACTACCATCCCAATACCCAGCTTGACTGTCCACAAGCGCGGCTCCGTGATATACTGTTTCTGCACCAACAGCTTCTGCATATGAACAGGCGATAGATAGCATCATCATATTTCTAAATGGAACATAATTTACAGTTTGAGCGTCTCCTAAAACGTCTTTTGCGTGAGCGACCGGAATATTATTATTTGTAATAGATGAAGATGTTGCAATATTTTTAAAAAAACTAAGATCAACTCTATTATGATGTTCTATATTATCATAGCAATCAATTTGCATTTCAGCGTACAATAATTCTTTTTTATGTTTTTGACCATAATCATAACTTATTGTATATACTTTATCATAATACGCTGACGCTATGCTTAATATTACTGAACTATCTAAACCTCCAGAAATTGGTACAACAGCTTTACTCATCTTTTTGTTCTAAAATAGCAGTTTTATCTAATGATCTACCGTATCGGTATTTCTCACTTATAGAAGATTCTAACTTAGGTAATATAGAATTCCACGTCTCTTCGTCTTTGCGCCAATTTTTATAATATCCTAATTTCTTCTCTCCCATGCTATATGTAGAGCCATTTTGCTGTATGATACCATGAGCGACAGCAATATCTTTTAACCCGGAATATTTCTCTAATCCGGTCTTAAAATTTAAATATGCTTCTGCTTGTAGAAACGCCGGTATAAATCTATTTTTTACAGTTAGCATGCGAAGCGTTACTCCGGAGTAATTTCTACTTTCAGTTAACGCTTCGTCGTCGTCATTAGATGTATCTGTTCTCTCTTTTTTCGCGGCCATTTGAACTAATAAAGAAGCCATGTACATAGGCCCCGAGCCTCCAGCTTGTTGCTTTACTAAGGTAGGATGGAGTGCACCTGGATCAGCATAAGTGTGATTACTACATATAATGGTTGTGTTAGTCACGGCTGCTTTATATGTAATAATACGCATCATGGATTTAAGCTGTTTGGCCCGGAGGCCCATGTCCATGGCTCCTTTATTAGCTTCTGCATCACTAATTTCTTTTGATGATGCTAAATTGCCTAAAGAGTCTATTGAAATAATAAATTTTCCGTGCAGTTCAGGTTCTTTTTCTACTTCATCTAAAAATGCTACAAGTTGATTACGACAATTTTCAACAGTGTCAACTGGAACATATTTTACATTAGATACATCTAACCCGACATTTTCAGCGCCTTCTTTTTCAATAGCAATTTCTGTATCAAATATTATTGGTACCATGTCATGAGATTGAGCTTTTGCTAGAACTTTATTTAAAATAAAAGTTTTACCACATTGAGCTTCACCGGCGAAAATTGTTATTCTGCCTTTTGGTACTCCTCCGTAAAGTGAACCAGATAAAATAGAATTTAATACTAAACATCCAGTATCAATCCATTGTGTTACATTACTGAGAGTGTTCGCTTCTAATGTAGTAGCGTTATTGTTAAGCTTTTGTAATGCAGCAAAAGCTTTATCAACAAGATTTTTTGACATGAATTACTTATCCTCAAATAATGTCACTTCAGGTACTTCTTTTTCAGATAAAACCTCTACTGGAGGTTCTGGGTTTGGTTCTCCTGTGACATTAATTTTAGCATTATAATGTATTAATATTTTGTCAGAAATAGTAGTTTCTACTTCTGTATATTGAGAGTTTATATATTTAAAGATAGGTGGTTCTCCGTTAGAGAATTCAGTAAAGAATAATGGCATGACATCAACCTTCATATTGGAAGCATCATTAGGAGTTACCATAATCATTGCTGGTGCCTTTACTCTTAAAATTGAATCTGTCTGCTCGATTAGTTCTCCAAAACAAGTCCTACCTATACTATCAACGTATGTAACGATATCCATGTAATTATTATATTATACTTTTTTTAATTTGCAACGGGTAATTTAAAGAAATCAAATAAGTCTGTGTTTACTGCTTCTCCCGGTCTAAATGACTTCCAATTCACATTTTCGTAAAATCTATCTATTACACTATAGACAATCTTTTCAAACATTTTTTCATAATCAATTTTAAAATCTTTTTCAAATTCGGTTGGTAGGTCATATTTAAACCCTAATGAATTTAAACCGAATTTATTAGGGATCGTATAAAAATATCGTATTTTATCACCAGAACTAATACTTTCATATTTATTAGTAATATTATAATGCTTTAAAAGTTTGTTATAATATATAGAAGATTTAACATGAATAGGGGTTCCTTTTTTAACTTTCCAGCCTTTTGTATGTATACTATATTTTTCATAATTTTTAACTCCCATGACAAATGCAATGTCTTTTATAGGTAATGACTTAAAAATTTCATATGTTTCTTCAAAAATTTCATTTGTTAATTTTTGATTTTCAGTCATAATCATATGTTCAATAATCTTTTTTACATATGGTTTAATAGCGTTGGGCATTGTAGTTCTAACCACTTCAACACCGGTATATTTGAACTTATTACATACAACTCCTTCATCGTCTAACTTGTGTAATACGTACCGTTTTTTTTGTAAAAATATTCCTTTATCACAAATCGACTCTCTTTTAAAAATAAATCTAGGATCTTTAGTTAGTAGAGTTTCTCGTGCCCATTTTTCAATATGTATGTTTAAGTCGTCTTCTATGTCTTGTACGAGATTATATACCTCTTCGTTAATATTATTGTCTTTATGTAGTGTGATGCCCATATATTCGAGCAAGGGAGTAATGGTACAATATGAACTGTCTGTATCATTATAGATGATTGGGTCTCTTTTTTCGAGGTCTTTATCAGTTAAATTGGTTTTTCTTTTTATATAATTTCTTAAAATTATATTGCTTTGTTTTATGACATCACGACCAGTCAATGTGATCGAGCGAGCAATATCTCCATCTGCCATAGCTGATATTTTATTACCAAAATACCCATAAATACGGTTAATAAGGATTTTTAAAGTGAATTGCCAGATCCAAAGCTGATCAATTTTGAACTGAGTGTCTTTGATTTTTTTATTTAATTCTGCCTTTTTATTTTTATCTTTTTCCTTCTTAAGCTTTATTGATAACTGGTGTTTTTCCTCACGAGCCTCGTTCCATTCCTGCTTTTTTCCTTTTCTTATATCATAGAAATGATCAGTAATGCGAGGAAAAATTCCTTTTATTTTTTGTGAGAAAAGCTTCTTTGCCCTCGTTACTGCAATTTCATTCTTAGTACACCATTTATTAAAATCCCCATAAGACATCTCAATATCTTTATTATTAACAGTCTTTACATATACCTTACCATTATCAGTACCAACAATACTACCAACCTTAGTCTCTGGGCTTAAATTCAAAGCTATCATAGTACTAGGGTATAGAGAGTTCGCGTCAAATGATATAATATTCTCTTGAAACCCCGGTTTAGGCTCACTTACATATGCACCTTCGTACTTACCGGTGTGGGCGTCATCTTTTATAAAAGTTGGGATGACTCTAGGCGGATCTGACTTTCTTGCCTCTACAATAGCTCTACCGTTTACTGTACTAATAGTCCCTAAAGCTGCGTTAAACGGAGTTAAACCTACATACGACAGCATTCTTGCCAAGTCCATGTACATAAGCTTTGCTTCTAGTTTTACCAGTAGTCGTACATCATGAATATTATAGTCAACGAACTTGTCCCAATCCTCTATAGACAGTGTTGCAAGGTTAGTTTCTCCTATATCTACCTTGTTCTCTCCTAGTTCTATGTGAGCTATGTTATCCAGCTTATAACTGTCTTTCATGCCCAGACTGAAGGTTTTATACACATCAAGATAATCTAACATAGACACACCTTCAACTACATATTTCGACGTTTGCTTACCAAAGTTACCACGGTACACTCGTTGATAGATTGGCTTCATAATTTCATCATGGACTGGGGAAAATAATCGAGTTGCGTCTTCACCTAGTATGTTTCTAACTCGATTAATTACATACGGAATATCAAAAACTTCACTGGCCCACCCAGATAAAATATCAGGCTGCTCTTTGCAATAAAAGTCTAAAAATTTCTGTAATAATTCGGTTTCAGTCTTACAGTGAACATATTTTACGTCATTGGATTTTGGTTTATATTTGTTAATTCCCCATGTAAAATACATTTTTTCTACAGTATCATAAACTGTAATTACATTAATAGGATGACTCGCTTCCTCTGGTTTTGGAAACTCATCAGGGGAATATGTTTCAATATCAAAGAACCAAATTTTTAATGGGAATTTACTAAAATTATCATTTTCATGGACTTCCCAAAACCTATCAACTAAAAATTGTTGATAGGGAGAAATATTCTCATAAATTTTGTGATCATTAAGATCATCAATTTTTTTTCTTCTATCTAACTCACTATTAGCTACGGATCTACGCAGTTTTGTTCCATATAGTGATATTGCATCATATCGATTTGAATTAGTTTCAGAATAGAAATATGGTCGGTATGGGCAGTCAGTTTCTATTCTAGAGCCATTTTCATCCCATGTATAAAGCCGCATTACGCGTTGGTTTGGAATGTACGCTAAGTTTCTATACATTACTTATAGTATAGAGAAAATGAAACAATAAGTCAACTAATTTCGTTTAAGCGATTAAGATTTTTTCTCTTTGGATGACCGTACGGGAATGAGTATAATTCAGTGTAAAAATTAATGTTATCTTCCATCCACCGAGACTTCATATATTGTCGAGCTCGTTTTACTTCTTTAAAATATTTTTTGGAGTCTTTAGTTAGGATTTCTATTTTGTTTATTAAATCATCACCGGTTTTAAATTTATGGAACGCAGAATCATATGTACATAAATCTTGACAAATACTTGGTATACCTAGTGCACACGCTTCAATAAATTTTAAATCACTTTTTGCTTTATTAAAATTACTATCTTCTAATGGAGCATAAAACACTGTAGCGTTCATACTGTTTATATATTCAGGATATTTTACTAAATCAGTCCATGTATGATATTCGATTTTTTTTTGCTGAATTAAATCTTTTAGAGTTAGTGGGAAACCGCCTACGAATACCCATTGAAATTTATCTACTGTTTTTCTTATTGCGTCATTTATATGATAGAAGTCGTCTTTTTGTTTAATTCTATTTTCAATATCAAAATGAGCACCACTTCCACAATAAACCACTCGAGGTTTCTTTTTATATTTCAGATAATTATCTCTAATTTTCGCGATATCAAAATATCTATCCATCCAAAATTTTGGAATAAAATTAGGCACTACTGTTACATGTTTATTTCCTGTTTTTTCAATATAATACTTTTGCATGAATTTATTAGTTACAGTAATTTCATCACATAACTGCATAATTTCCATACTTGTTTGTCTTATTTTTGGATCTTCGAATGCAAATCTAAATTTATTATAATGAGGTATATCTTCTTTAAATATTATATCATCTATTTCGTATATAATTTTAAAGTTAAGCTCTTTAGCTAACTCATGTAACCATTTTATATAATTTGCTTGAGATTCAGTTGCTTGTCGTTGAATTCGAACTGTTTTAACTCCTTTATAAAAATTCTTATCTCCGATCATTACAGTACCACCTTGAACATTTGCTTTACCAAAACAATTAAGTAATAATTCAGGCCATATCATTCTCCAGTGACCACAACCAGAATAATCGGCATAAAAGTTTAATCCTCTAGGAAGATCCGGCGCACCGTGACCTGTTGGTTTCGGTGTACTAAGCCGCGGTAAAGTGAGAGACGGGTTTCCAACTACCGGTGGTGCAAATGGCAGTTGATTTGTTCTCTGAAAAGGTGTAATCATTATATAAACTTATTACTAATTATTAGATAAATCCACACGTGTAGTAATACTATTCTTTTTTTCTAATACGATAACATCACCAGTAGCGGCTTTAACTGATTCTTTTCTATGAGAAATAACATATATACTTTCTTTATGTTGATCTATTCGTTCTTTAATTATATTTAACACTAATTCTACTCCCTTTTCATCTAATGAACTATCTAATAATTCATCGAACATTAATAAGTTATATGCTACATCACCTTGTAATCTCCTCATATCTATAAATGTAAATAAAATAGCAAGGTCTATATTTTTTCTCTCAGCTCCAGAGAAATTAAAATAAGAACATTCTTCATTTTTTTCGTTAACGATTTCTTCTTCAAAATATTCATTAAATCTACATATACAGTTTGCATCCATTTTTTGCAAATAATATAATAATCGCTTGTTTAAAACATCTAAAATCTTTTTTACAATAAATGATTTTACACCTTCTTCTGATAGAATATATTTTACTATTTCTAAAATCTCTAAATCTGAATGTATATTGTTTGATGTTTGTTCTAGCTCATTTACTTCTTTTGTTTTAATTTTTAGTTTGTTATTTAGCTCTTTTATTTCTAAGTTAGTTTCCTTTTCTGTTACTTCTTGTAATTCTTTTTTATTTTTATTAAGATCAGTTTTAATATTATGAATATATGTTGTTGTTAATTTATTATTATTATGTACTGTTTTTATAGTAGATATATATTCATTAAGTTGTGATTCTGCAGAAAGATTACTCTCTTTAAGTTTAATAGTATTTTTTTGTTGTTGATGTAGACTCTCAATATCTTGTTCGCAATTATCAATATCCTTTTTAATTTTATTTTTTTCTTCTTTTATATGACTTCTATCTTGATTTGTAAGTTGTCGTAAACATATAGGACAAGTGTCTTCATCAGTGCCAATACTTGTAATTTGTTTTTTATAAAATTTTATTTCAGTTTGATGCTGAGTAGTCTTAATTGAGTTAGAATCAAGTTGTGTTTGTATTTTGATTAATTTATTCTTTATAGAATTTAATTTATCGTTACTTTTATTATATAATTCTTTATTAATAGGTTTTATTTTTAATGTATTAATTTCTATATCTTCATTTATACTTGTTATTCTTTCTTTAATTTTAGTCTTTTGCTCAGTAATGTTAATTAAAATTTTATCTTTTTGTTCTTGTAATAATTTTAAAATATTATTTGCATGATCAAAATCCTTTGTAATGTGTTCATATTTTTTTTGTACGTCATTGTATTCGGATCGAGCACTTAAAAGCATATCAGAAAAGATTTCTAAATTTAATATACCTTCGATGAATTTTCTCTTTTCAACTTTTTTTTGCGCCATGAATGGTAGTGTAGTATTAAGTGACATTATGACGCAATTTTGAAATACTTCCGGAGAACAGCTTAGTATTTTTTTTATCTTTTTGCTAGTGTTAGGTATAGTGCTTTCAGTTATGTCAACATCGTCAACGAGCAGATAACATTTTGTAGGTTTTAATTTACGTACAATTCGATAGTTATTTGTTTTATTGTTTTCGTTTATTGAAAATTGTACTTCTACACATGTATTTTTTTTGTTTATAGAGTTTACAACAAAATCTTTTGAAACTTCTCGTATTGTCTCTCCAAAAATAGCAAAATGTATAGCATCAGCGATTGTTGACTTACCAACACCATTCCTTCTATCTTCTTTATCTTTGTTAACTCCGGTAATTATATTTAAACCTGTTTGAAATTTAATTTCAATTGGCTTTTTTCCTATTGATAGGAAGTTACTTATTTTTATTGTATTAAAATTTATATACTTCATGCAAACTGATTATATAAATGTACGGTTTTTAACGTTACTTCGTTTTTATTGTCTATATCTAACGAGTCTATATATTCTATAATACATTGTTTGATATTCAAGTCACCAAGCTCGTTTGTTAGATGAACATCACCAACATTAAATTTATATAAATAATCTGTTACTAGTGAGAAAGGCGCTTCGAAATTTATTGATGCGATTATTTTATCAAGTAAATTTGTTTTAACATCTTTATCAATAATAATTTTAATAGCTAGCTTTGACCATCCTTTATCTTTTGCTATTTTTTTTAAGTTCTCTAATTGACTTAAGTTCGCTTTTACATGAATAGGTGATATATTGTTATTAATAAATTCATATTGTATATTTTCTTGATTAAAATCTAATATATAAAACCCTTTTTGATCGTCAACATCATTAAAATCCATTTCAAAAGGATTACCAGCATATATTATTTCTCCGTTTGAATATTTTCGTCTTTGTCGTTTATGAAAATGACCAGATAATATAAGTTCTGATTTTAATAATAAATCACACGACTCAACACCAGAGTCACATATTTTAAAACTATTAAAATTAAAATTTTGAATTTCAAAATGTCCTATTAATAGATCACAATTAGGTATGTCCTTTAAAGGAGTGCCCCACGGACAGAAGCTTACCTTTTTATCAAATAGAGTTAACATTGTAGGTTTATCGAATATAGTAATGTTAGTTCTATTGTTTAATATAGATAGTGAATGGACAGTTGAGTTATCCTTATAATATGCATCATGATTACCTGGAATCATGATTATGTCAAAATCATTAAATAAATCTAATAAAGTATTTGCAAAATAAAGTGACTTTACATTTATTTCATCTCTATAATGAAAAAAATCACCTCCAAATATTAACTTAGTAATCTCTCGTTGTTTTAACTCATTTGTGAACCACTCCGCCCATTCGAATGCGACATCGTGCCATTTTTCACTATTTTGATGTATACCTATATGTAAATCAGAAAAGAATCCGATTTTTTTGTTGCTACTCTCTAACATTAAATGTATAACTCTTTGTCGTAATCTTTAGCAGGAGCTTTATTTTCTATAGCCACATCTCTCGCCATATCTCCATAAACTTGCTCTTGATAGTCGCTAATTGTCTCTCTATATTTTTTTTCTTTTTTGATCCTGTTAATGAATGCGTGATAAGCAATGGTAGTGAAATAAGAAAACGGGTTTGACCCGGAGTCGAGATTAAATTTTTTATTTTTCACTGCGGCTACCATCTTTACTACAGCGTCACCAATCATTTCATCCTTATAACTATAATTTATAAAATTAGGAGAGTAACTTAAACCAACGGCAATTTTATATACTGATGTAGCTAGTTCATCAATTAAATCGTCAGATGTGTAATACTCTGTTAAAAGCTGTAGAAATTCCTTTGGATTAACGTAATATGTTTTTTTATTCTTTTTTTTTCGTTTTGGCTTTGGTTTCGGTTTTGGTTTCATAAAAGTGTGTAAAATTATAGTTTATACGTTCATTGTCATATAATGATAGTCTTTGCTCCATATGACGCTGGCCGTAGCGTAAATTATCCGCAATATCAAAAATTATAAGCTCTTTTTTATCAATATGCAACCGCAGTCCGCGGCCAATACTTTGTATTATTTTTATTTTTGCCTTTCCACCACCAGCGAACATTATATAATGTAAGTTTTTAATATTAATACCTGTAGAGAATATTTTTGATATAGCAACAACTATTATATCTTTTTTTTCTTCCATTAATGTTTGTATCTTTTCACGCTCCCGGACATCTACTTCCCCTCTAATAAAATATACTTGTTTAGTTTTACAAATATCTTTTAATGTATTAAGTAAAAATTCTCCATGCTCTATGTAATCAATTAATATTAGTGCATTATTATCTAATTTATTTGAAAGGTTTGCTAATAAGGTATTTCTAAAGCAACTTCTACGTATAAATTCATTCTCTTGCAAATAATATGCATTAGAGTTATTTCCATGATAAATCTGTGTAGAAGGAGTATCGTAATTTATCTCTAATACGTGTACTTTAGCAGGTACAACATAATTTTCATCTTTTAGTTCGTAAGCTTTTTTTTCAAATAATTGAGGACCTATTTTACCAAAAATATTCCATTTATCTAATAACTCTGGTGGTAAGGTACCAGTAAAACCAAAACGATGTGGAGTATTAATTTTTTTAAGAATATTGTTTATTTTATTTCCTCTTCTTAATTTATGTACTTCGTCCATTATTAAGAAATCTATATGTTTTATCCACGATATATCTTGCTTCGAACTCTGTAAAATACCTAAATTAGCGATAATAACGTTACGAGATAAATTTAATTCATTTTTTCCAGTATATTTGGTAGTAGAAAAGGAAATACCATATTCTTTAAAATCAGATATGGTTTGATTAGCTAATCCTAAATCTGGTACTATAACTAACCCTTTAAAATTTTTACTATAATTATTATAATAAAACTCTAATAACCCAGCCATTGTAAGAGTTTTACCGCCAGCGGTCGCTAATATTATCGTACCTCTCCCTATATCAATACATTTATTAATTATATCTTGTTGATATTCTCTATATTCTAAATTTAAATTATAATCAATAATATTATTTTTACGTAATGTAGGTATTAGTGAATTTTTTATTTCTTTTGAGAGGTCAATCTTTATATCTTTTGTTTTACAAAATTTTGCAATTTCTACTATCAGGCCGATGTCAGATTTACCTTGTTGAGTAATTACATATGTCCGGGGAGGGACAAACCTGCCAAATCTTCTTTGAAAATGTGCAGCTTCGTTTTTTACACTAAAGTGTTCTCTGATAATATCTAACTCAGGTCCTTGTAATACTGCTTGAGAGTTAGAATTTAATGTTATATTAATCATTGAGTTTCAAGCTTCATTAACTCTATTAAGTTTTTTATATCATTTGTAGCGAAGCTTATATTTTTATATATATTTTCTAAGAAACTAATGATAAGAGCTTCATTTTGAATTTTTTGGTCTATATTTTTTATTTCTCTTTTATTTTGTACTGCTTTTTCTGCTATAGATCTATTTACTCGAACAGGTTCTTTATCCTGATAGTCAGTTATATATTCATCGAGAAGAGAAGATCGCTTAAATTTTAAACTATTAAGCTTAATTTTATGATTAATTAATCGCGCAGACCATTTATGCTTATTAGCAATTAATTGCTCTTGAGTAGAAGTAACTTCTAGTCGGTCTAAATTTGTATCTATACTTGCTTCATCGAGATACTGATTAATAATATCACCAATCTCCATTTATTTATTATATTCTCTTATTGGAAAAGTCAACTTATTATCTCTTAAGCGATAAATATTTAATATGCCTCTTAAGTTATTTGATCAACTAGTTACACAATATCTCGATGAGTGTGGTAATTTGATAGCAGACAATACTGTTGCTTCTGCTGGAATGGCTGCTACAGGTGCTCAAGGTGCTGGTGAGTTTACTACTACTGATACATATGCTCCAGGTGACGCAAGGTTACCTAAAGTGTTAGGTGCAACTATAAAACGTAAAGGTAAGGTAAAACAGAAGCGCAAAAAGAAAAAACTTGCAAGGTCTAGATAAGTGATAAGTAACTATATATGCCTAACGCAGCCAAACAGAAAGGTAACGTTTGGGAGCGAGAAGTTGCTAAAGATTTAAGCGAAGTATTTGCTGAGAATTTTATGAGAGTTCCAAATTCTGGCGCCTATACAGGAGGTGCTAATTTTTACCGGCTGGATCAATTAACTGAATCTCAAAAACGTATGATGAGTGGAGATATCATGGTACCTCCGTGCATGTCTAGATTCAAGTTAGAATGTAAAAACTATAAAACATTTGACTATCATAAGTTATTCACTGAAAATAAAACATTAGATAAATGGATTAAACAAGTAGAGAGTGGTAAGTTATGGTTTCTGATAATTAAGGTTACTAGAAAAGGTAGTTACATATTGTTTCATAAAGATATTGCTCATTATCTCCGTTTTGAAAATTACTTGCGCTATACGAAGAATTATATTATAATTAAGTACGATGGGTTTTGGAAGAAGAATGTAAATGCAATTGAAAGACTTAACGAAGAATCTCCACCAGAGTTATAAGCTACCAGATTCTTTTTTTAATATAGTAAATTTTACACCTATTATAATTTTTATTAATGATTTGTGTATTAAGAAGGCGTCAGATCTAAAATGTGATTTAAATTTTAAGAACACTATTCATAAAAAATATATTTATCATTATTTTATATTAAATACGTGTGAAACGCTTATATTATTTAACGATAGATATAAACCTGTTATTTACTTTGATACGAATAATAAATTAAATGATAAATATTTACCAATACTCTCAATTTTTTTAAAAAATTTTCCTGCTTTAATAATACAGGAGAATACTTCTTTTAATAAATTTAAAACTAGTTTAAAATGTCAAGGCAAAAAAGAGGAATTAGCAGTATATCTTAAGCGAGAGCTTTATAAACTACAGTCAAAGAGATTTTATTTTAGCAAACTACAATATTTCTGTAAAAAATATGAACTTACATTTTTGAATAAAACATACTTCAATGACATAAGAAATAAGCTTTCGTTGCTATAAATAATTAAGATGAGCAAGTTTCTCAAAAAAATCGCTGAATTGACTAATAATGATAAAGCTCCAGAAACTGCAGAAGACGCTGCTTTAAAAAAAGCTGAAGATGACGAGCGGCAAGGTGTTGCTACATCTCAGCAAAAACAACTTTTACAAAAGAAACGTCAATTAAATCAAGCAATTGGAAATAAA
>Ga0315334_10002042_pt1 | contig 12597 bp, 12 predicted proteins | sample M150034915metaG_FD_205555 | JGI IMG/M metagenome (GOLD analysis project Ga0315334, IMG submission 205555) | Ammonia-oxidizing marine archaeal communities from Monterey Bay, California, United States - M1 500m 34915 | ecosystem: Environmental > Aquatic > Marine > Intertidal zone | place: USA... | reverse complement strand
GCGGCTGTTGTTGATAATGGAGTACCAGTCAGGGTTGGACTAGCGAGTGGTGCTTTTAAATCCATCTGTGTCTGTATGTTAGATGTTACACCATCTGTATAGTTTAACTCTGCTGTTGTTGCTGTTATACCATCAAGATGGTTTAACTCTGTCGCAGTAGACGTAACACCATCTAAAATATTTAGTTCTGTCGCAGAAGAAGTAACACCATCTAAAATATTTAGTTCTGCCACAGTTGATGTTACATTAGAGCCTGATATTTGTAATGTTGTTAGATTAGGTGTAATGGCAGTTGTGCCGTCTAACAAGTCATCTAGTGTGTCTAAGTTTGTGTTTATCTTCCCACCCCATGTATCTGCACTAGCACCCACTTCAGGTTTTGTTAATAAATACGTTGTTGTCTGAGTATCTGCCATTTCTTTTCCTTATTTTAGTAAGTTCCTTTCCACACACGAAGTTTGTCGAACTCTCCCGACAATATTTTTCGTTTCATAACTTCTTTTCGGGCATCTAAATCACCCCATTTAACACCTACCTCATCGCACCATTGTTTAATTAAGTGGACAGGTATTCTTCCTATTAATCTATTTTCACCAGTAGTACCTAAACCTTGTTTGTTTATTTGTTTAACCATATCAATGTATGGTTGGTTACTGTGCGTTTTTTGAACGATTATTTTATCGTTCTGTTTATCGTAATGCACCTTTTCGTTTATTTTCATTGTTTCCTTGTCTGTTGTCAATAGGGTGGGATAAACCACCCTAAAGATTAACTTCTATTACGAAGTTGTACAGTCAACTACCATACCTGATGCCGCTTCATTCTTACAAACAAGAGTTAACTCTGTCAAAACTTGACGTTTTGTAGAATCACCTGTCTTTGCAAGAGCAGTATTCTTAGTAGGACGCAACACTGCCGCTGACCACATATCATTTTGCATGATAAATACGTCAGAACCACGATTTTCCCTAGTAGGGGTAAATTCAACAGTCCCCCAAGGTGTGACATATACGTCTAGTGATTTAACAACTTTCTCGTCACCTGCTTGAACATTTGAACGTTGGTTGTTATTACCTGTGAATCCTAACGCAACATTCATCTGAAAAGCAGACAAATAAACAGAGTCGGGACGACCACCTGAAGACCATATTGATTGCATAGCAGAATCGAAGTCAGCTTGTGCAAATGCACTAGCCGTTCCGTCTGTCCTAGCATCCGTACCGTCACCAGTTGGGTCTGTACCGTCTGTGTTGTTAGCGATATTAGTTGTCATCCATGAAGGCGCACCTGCAAGTTCACGAGCAGTTGTTGAGTTACCTGCTACACGAGCGTTGTTGTCTAACAATGCCTTTTCAATGTCTAATTTTTGCTCTTTAGCAATCTTTAGTGTTTGATAAGCCATCTCTGCCGAACGACCTGCTTTATCAAGACCTTGGTCAGTGTCAGGTATAGACACAGCGTTCTTGAAAATTTGGGTGTAGTTACCCAAACGGCTTGTAGCTGTTCGTGCTTCTGCTGATGTTTCGTCTCCTTCCACATGAGCGTTTGCCGCAGAACTTCTTAGAGCATCTGTTTGCCACTCATGTAGAGTGTTAGATGCCGATGTTTTTTTAAGTGATGAGTAAAACGGGGTTTCTTCAGGCGAGATACTGTATATCACGTCTTCCAAATTCTCTCGAATGCCGTTCGCATCATAGCTGTCAAATGTATTGCTTGGTTGAGCCATTTGATTTCTCCTATATTATTGAGTATTTAAAATTAAACCAAGTGCATCTTCCATGCTACCTGATTTCTTGAGTTTTGCCGTTTGGCGTTTACGAACACTAACCTGTGAATCTGACATTTTCTTTGCTCCCGGTTTAAGGGTTGGTTTGGAGCGTTTCGACTTGACTATCGCTTTTTCCTTACCACGAAGTATTGCTTGGTATTTTAGAGCATCGTTTAACACTTGTATAGCCCTTGCATCCATTACTTGCCCAATTTCTTGGGTAGAATAACCATAATGCTCTTGACCACCTTGTACTAAACGTTCTTTTAATTTACCTGCCTTATCTGTATCAGCAAATTCAGGAATTACCTCTTGAAGACGTTGCATTTGGCTTTTTAAATAAACTTGTTTGGCTTGTTTTTCGGCCTCACCTTGTTGCATAGCTACTTGTTGTAGTTCTGCCATTTGATTATTATAAGCCCCCAGTTGTTCATCGTACTTTAACTTGTCTTGCATGTAACCGATTGGGTCACTCTCCAACAGTTCTTTCGGAGGTTCAGCTGGTGGTTGTGCAATACCACCTTCATTTAGTTTCTGAAATATATCAGATATTTGTTGTCTTTCGCTTAAAAGGGATTCATAAACTTGCTCTGCTTCTTTTCGTTGAAGAGCGGCTTGTTGCATCCCGTCTTGGACGTATTTCTGTCCACTATAGCCTTGCTTGAGTTCATCTAAGGATACCTGCTCTAACTTACCATTAACTTTAACGGCAATAAGGTCAGGCTCTTCTTGAACGGCATCATCTAACGTGTTATCTTCATAGTCCTGTTCACCTGCCTCTAAAGAAACCTCTTCATCGTCAGGGTTGTCACTATCAGAATCATCAGTAGCCTCTATTTCAACCTCAGCAGTTTCTTCTATCTCTTCAATAGCCTCTTCTGTTGCCTGAGTTTCTGCTTCTATAGTTTCTACTTTTTCTTCTTCAATTGGAGCAATTATGCTCACTACAGCAGTTTCAATACTGCCATCGTTTGTGGTTTCAGTCGTTTCCATAACGGTGCTGTCTCCTATTTTTTACGTTTCTGTTTACGATTGTAGATTGCCTCATCTGATATAACAGAGTCGAAGTAATCTTCAATCTTCCCTAACACACGAACCATATCGTGCGCCTCATCACGCTCATCTGTTGTTGAATGAACGTTTATGAAAACAGCGACTTGCTGTTCCATAATTTCTTTAATAACCATCTGAAATGTTTCATCGGCCATTAATGTTTTAATCTTAGCAGATTTTTGTTTAATTTGCACTAGTATCTACCACCAGTTACTGCTTGGCTTGGTTGTTGTTGTGGGTATCTAGGTGTATCTTGTAGTTGCTTTACCCTTGCAACATCAACTGCACTACCGTATTGGCCTAATATCTTAGCCGCATCCACTACTAAATCTTGGTCTAACTCGTCTCGTTTACGGTCATCTTCTGCTATTGCCTTCTGTGCCTCAATCTCCATTCGCATCATATCTGTCTGAGCCTTGGTTTGGGCTTTAATAGTCTCAGCCTGTAATAATGCCTGTTCAGGGGTCAGTTGTTGTTGTTGTTGAGATGCTTCTTGCTGTTGAGCCATAAGTTGTTGTTCTTGCTCAGGAGTCATTGGATTAAAGTATCTATCTGTATTTCTTACTCCTGCAATAGATAGCATATCACCTAACGTGTTGCGTATTTGGGTCATTCCAACCAATCCATTACCTGCACCATATGTCTGCCATATCTGCATTTGCATTTGTAATGCTTGGCTAAGTGCGGCTTGTCTTTGGTCTTCACGTCCAGTGCCTAGACCAACATTAACTGTTACATCCATTTCAGCATTCCATGTGCGAGGGTCAATAGGTACATAATTACCATTAAGTTTCATCATCGTCTCTTCACAAGAGTTTTCAACAAGTAAATTAAGGATTAGTTTAAATAACCGTTTCATACCTCCTTCTGCTATATTTCTTGCAATAACTTCAATCTGTCCTGCTCCTTGTTGGGCAGTTAGTTGTGCGGCTGTTGCTGTCGTGTTTTGAAGTGCATCAGGGTCTAACCCCATCGATGCTTTTGTAACACCCGTCTTCGATTCTATCTCTTGGTCTAGATATTGCATAGCCCCAAGAACCTGTCCTGCAACAAATGGTGTTGCTATATCAATAAGGGCATCTCTTGATTTCATTCTTACAAGACCACCAATCTCATTATTCATTAGGTCGTCTACATTAACTTGTCCACCAACATACCCAACTCTTGGCGAGTTTGTTAGGGCTACGTTATCCATCATCCCACGCAACATGGCAGTTGAAGAGTCTTGGTCGTTCATTATAAGGTCAGCAATAGAGCGTCCAAAGAATGTGTGTGGCTCAGGGTCAACCTCAAATACTGCGAATGGTACATCACCCCAAGGTTCAAAATCTAGTATTTCATCGTTATTACCACCTAATAAAAAACGATACAGTCTAGCCGTTCCTGTGCCATCTATATCCATCTTCATATATGCTTCTGTAACTACAACGTTTTTCATAGAAGGGTCAGCCGAGTGTTCGTTCTCATCTTGTTCGTACCCTTTACGTTCAAATACTTCTGCGTCTGTAAAGGTATCATCTGATGACAAGCCTGATAGTTCGGACACTTTATCAAAATCAAAACCCATCGCAACTAGGTCTGAAACTCGCATCTCCGTCCTATGTGCAACTATTAGTGCATCCTCTACTGATTTAGCATTTCTATCTACAATAAACTCTTCGGGTGGAACACTTTCTATGCAGAGTTTCCCTGTGTCTTTCGCATAACTAACCTTCAATGAGTGTTGTGGTGTTTCGACTTCCATTCCCATCTCATTAACTTCCATAGAGACTTCTGTTGTTTGTTCTATTACTGTAATGTTTTGGTCTTGCACAATAACGGTTAATTCTTCATCAGTTAGGTTTGAATATGTGTGTATTTTTTCATCTGTGTAGTCTTCCCAATATGCCTTTAGAACGCCTGTTTTCTTCACTAGGGCATCATGTATTGCGTCATTCAGCAATGTGTATCCATTTAAATGATTAAACGTGTAATGGGCATATCTTGTAGCTTGGTCAGCCATCGCAACATCTTCTTGATTTGTAGGTACATACTCTACTGGATTCTCTGACGATAAGAATACTCGCATTAGACTTGGTTTGATTGCTCGAACTACATCTCTTACTTTGGTTGATACTATTTTAGACCGTCCTTCCTCTTGACCGATATCTACTTCACCCTCAAAGTACCGTTGGGCTTTGATTCGGCTTTCTACAATTTCACTTTCCATAAAGGACACAGCATCTTTAATAGCATCGCTAACAAGTCCTTGGATTTCGTCTTCTGTCATTTGTTCTTTTATTTCCATAATGTTATCTCATTGTTTTTATCATTGCCTGAGTTCATCATTGACGATAGCAAACCTGTGCTACCTGTCTCGACATCTCCCCCTGCTTGACCACCTTGTCTGCTCATAGCGCTTTGTGTACCTCGTGAAATACCACCTGTGAACCTATTAATAAGATTCCTTAGTGGTGCTAATTTTGATGAATCTACTAATGCGGCTCTAACTAAATTAGGGTCTTCCGAGAATAATAATTTAAGTAAGGTCATTTTTTGGTTGTCCGATAGCCCCGGTGTCAACTCGTCTGCTAAATCACTTATTAAATTTACCGCCGCTAGTCCATCGCCTGTTGCCGCTCGTGCTGATTTTTCAAGAACTTTTCCACCTTTTAAAGTTGGCGCGGTGATAGAGTTAAACTTTACCTGTGTTTCTGTTGTTCGTGCATCTCCTGCTACTTTTGCCTTTTTTATAACTTGTTCTACACTTTCTTCAGGGAACACAGTACGAATGATTTTATTCTCAAAAGAATCCTCTGTGGCAACTTTAACAACAAATGTTGGTTGTTTGTCTGTAAACTTTCTAATCATGTGCATAACACCATGTCTAAATGCTTGTAAGACTTTTGCGTTTTGTTTAGTTGGTGAACCAAGTAGTTGCTCCATAACTACTTCTAGTTTATCTACACCCATACTTGGTGAGAACGCTTTTTTACCTTCATCCCACGCATCCTTTGCTTTAAGGTTTATGTGTGCCTGTTGTCTTGTTGCTCTTAAAGATGGTGAGAAGTTGTCTAGCAATTGCCTTAGTTCGTCTTCTGTCTCATTTAAAGCACCACCCAAATTCTGTTTGTTGTTTTGCCACGCATCCTGTGCGGCTTCGTTTACTTGCTTTCTTATATCTTCTGCATCTTTAAGGGTTGGCATTCTAGTTATTTTAATACTACCGTTTTTGTATACTTTGAAAAAAGGTACAAGTTTACCTTTGGCTTTATAGAGTTCTTGCATAATCTCACCGGCATTTGGAAATTTCTGTATTGTCTCTAGTAATTTATCTACAATTTCGGGGGTTAGTTCTTCTGCATCTTCATAAACATGGTCATACAGTTTATTTAGTTGTTGTTGATACGTTTTCCTATCCATGTTGTAGGCTTTATATATATTGTCTGCTTCACCTTGGTCGGGAGCAAGAATACTTTGCATCTCTTCTCTTGCGGCGTTTTTTCTTTCTCTAGTTCTTCTTACTAAGGTGTCATCTACCACCTGATTTAAATTCGCTTTTTCACCATCAATTATAGCAGGTGGTGGTAGTTCGCTACGCATTGACTTTATTATTGCATGGAGGGTAGCATTGTCTGCAAATATTTCACCATTTAACATACCTTGTAATACTTGGTCAGGTGACTTTCCTAAACGTTCAGCAAAGTCTTGTAGGATTTTTGCGGCAGGTTCACTTGCTTTATTACCTAGTAGTTGACTTGCTTTATTCATATATTTGCTTATTAGGTTTCCACCTGCATCCATTAAAACGCCTGCTGTTCCTCCAAAGACTGTTCCTATTGCTCCACCTATTGGCGTACGAGAAAAATCCTCTAAAAATCCTTCTTCACCTGTTCCATATGCCACACCTGCACCTTCTGCCGCCCCCCATTTCATAGCAGGGAATGCTCTTTGTATTAAGTTACCTGTTCTTGCTGAGGCTAAAGCCTGTCCGCCCGGAAGTATAAACGCCAATGCTGTAGGTGCTAATGCACCTAGTATTTCTTGTGTGATGGCTATTTTTGGATTTTCTTTTTGAAATGCTTGGAGTTTTTGTCTTATTTCGTCTCTTATTTCTTCATAAGGCCTTGACCCCGGCACTATTGACCTCAGACCTGCTTCTATCTCATCTTCAAAACCAAGTAAAAAACCTTGTAGATATGACCTTACGTTTTGACTTTCAGCAGGTGGTGCAGTAATTACTGGGTTATCAATAACATGTTGAATAGTATCTTTGTTTTCTTGCGATATAGCGTCAAAGTTTATTGTACCCACACTATTAGAGGAGGTATTTTTGTCTTCGTCAATTGCATTAAAGTTTATAGTGGCCATCCTAATCCTTAAAATGTCATGTATCTTTTTTGTTGTTCAAACGTCAAACTATTCCAGTATTCCTTTGCATCTTTAAATGGTCTATTTTTCCATGTGTTCTGTATCGTCTTTGCTTTTATGTTTAAGTCGTTAAACACTTCAGGACTTATATTTTTGATTATATTCTCATATGCATATTTGTTTCTTTCGTCCGTTATAGCAGTTTGTTCTTGTATATATTCATTAAAAGTTCTCGTTCCTGTTGTAAGTGCCTTTGCACGTCTTCTTAATTCGTTAAGTATTTTTCTTCGTGCGTCTATTCTTTGGTCTATCATTTTTACTAATTCAGCAGGTGGTAAGTTAAGATTTAAGTTTGTTCTCATTGCCATAGCCATTTCACGTTCACTCAACGCACCGAATGTTGCAGAGTTTATTACATCAATACCTAACTGGTTTTGTAGTGCAAGTAACTCACCCATAAAACCCGAATTTTTTGGGTTAACAAATATTCCATTTTCTGCCAACCAGTTGGGGATTAGACCAGTTTCAACATTTTGTTCTACTAGTAAGTTTCTCGCACTTTCAAGCGACCAAATTTGGCCTTCTAATTTTGAAGTATTATTCCAATGTTCTTGCCCTTTTTTAGTTGCTCGGTCTATTCCTGCTTGTCTATTTTCAATATCTTGCAGTTTTTGTTTTTGGTCTGCTTCTGCTTGTTGTGCCTCTTCAAATGTCATTCCTATTGTATTTGGAATATCTACTCTTGTTACTTGGTCTTTAAGTTTATTAGGGTCGGTTTGTACAACATACCATTGTCCATTTCTTGGGTCTTTTTGTGGTGCGCTTGATTTAATTGCAAGTCTATTTTGAGGGGTAGGATTTGCGTGTTTTAACACATCCTCAACAGACATTCCTGCGTTCAAAAGAGCAATAAGTTCAGGTTTTCCTTGTGCCTTTAAATATTCTATTGTTCTATTTCTTTGGGATGTGGCTGTTGCTGTCTTACCTATTGTTGTTAATTCGTTTTCCATTGACTGAGCAAGGTTTGCATCGGGATTTAAACGCATAGAATTAAATGACTGTGCGAGTCTAATATTACCTTCTCTAGTGGATGGATTAAAAAAACTCCCACTTTGTAATAATCCTTGTGGGGGCTTTTGTTCTATTAACCCATTACCTTGGGTTTGCTCATTGTCTTTATTTAAAAAATTTGAGCCTAAGTAGTTACTTGCCAGACCTCCTAAGAGACTCATTAAAAATGGACTACTCATTACGACCCTCCTGTATTTTTGTTGCCATACCACATTGTTAGATAATCAAACAACCCCGGTTGTTTTGTCTCTGTTGTTGTTTGTGGTACGGGCGATGCACCAAGTGCCGCATTCATAAAGCCTAATCCACTAACAGGTGCATTAGTATGTCCTTGCCATTTCTGTTTTGCCGCATCTATTAATGCTTGTTGCATAGCTTGTTGTTGCATTCCTTGGTTTGATAGGTTTTGTTGCACTGTTTGTCCCATTCCAAATCCAAGATTAGCTATATTCCCTAATTGGTTTGACGCATTAAGACGTTGTTGTGAACCTGACAGCCCTGCTCCTTGATTAGCGAGGTCGGCTGTCATGCGTCCTTGTATGTCCTGTTGAGCCATTTGTTGAGCGTTTTGAAATCCTTGTTGGCGTAATCCTGCTGATGATTGGGCAAGTTGTTGCACTACGTTTCTTCCTAGTTCACCTGTAGCTATACCATGTCTTGAACCACCAAACGCTTTTGCGGCTGTAGCTTGAGAGCCTAATTCATTCATACCCATTTGTGCGCCTCGTAGAATGTCTGCCTCATTCGCTTGAATAACGTTAGTTGTATATGGGTTCATGTATGGGCTTAGGTTTGTAGATGATAACTGACCTGATTGTACTTGTTGTGGCCTATACCCCATTTCATTTGCTGTTCCATAACCTGCACCTTTGATTCCTTGTGCGGCTAAGGTATTAATGTTTGGGATTTGTGGTTGTCCCTGTCCTTGTCCTGCCATTTTAAAATCCTCCTCTGCCAGTTTTGGCGTTGTATGTGCGTTTATGAGGATAAGTCTTCTTCTTATCGGTATTATTAAAGCCCAAATCTGACGAAATAGAACCTATAGCATTTTTAATTATTGAACTAGGCATGAATGACTGTATTTTAGCAAGGGTGTTTGCAGTGTTAGCATCTGAGTCAATTATCCACCCCCTAGTCCCATCTTTAAATGTTGTATCCCCTCTTGAATCTATAACATGTTCGCCCCTATACCCTGTGTTAAATAATCCTTCTATACCTTGGGGTTGAAAATAAGTTCCGTCCCCATCTCTTTGTTTCCCTCTCCACTCTTGATGTGCTAAACGGTATGCGGCATTTTTGTCACCTGCTGCGAGAGCCTGATTTTTATTTTCATACACTCTATGTGGTTCACCGAATGTTCTTGGGCTTGGTCTAGTTACGTCTTCTATAGGTTGTTGTGTTTGTGAAGATGGAGACCCATTGTAAAGGTTTTGATATCTGTCAAATTGTTCAGGATTTTTTGTTTGCCATTCTCCCAACGCTTGTTCGTATAATGGTTGAGCCGAATAACCCTGTATGCCACCATCAAATGTTTGTGCTTGTGGTACACCTGCCATTGGGTCTGAACCCTGTGGGGCTAACCCAAAAGCCTCTGCCGCACTCATGTTTGATTGCATTGCAAGTTCTTGTGTGGGTGTAAATGCCGCAACATCTGCACCGTAATATGGCATATACCCTAACTGTTGAACGTCTTGCGCTCTGTTTAGATTATCAATAGCCTTATCTTGCAACCAAGGTGGAATAGCCACCTCTGATGTATTGCTCCCACCTTTTCCACCACCACCACTCATATCAAAACTCCTTAACTAATGTAATAAATTGCTGTTTCCAACCTGTGGGTTTAAGTGCTTTTTTCCAACCCGGTCTTCCTGAGAGAGACATACCTTCGCATCCTTGAGATTTACCCCATGCCATAGCATCGTCTTGCATATCTGTTATTTGTTCCAGTTTTCCACCTGCTAGAAATACATGTAAAACTTTTTTATTAGGATACACTACTATCTCTGTAATTGCACAACCTTTTTCCCCAACCCATAGTTGCATAGTGCCTTTTAACACTCCATCAACTATGTCTATATATGAGTGCGTATCGCCACCTTTATCTAGCGCACTCTCAATCCATTTTTTACATCGTAATAATTCTTCTTGTATCATGGGTCTAATTTTATTCTTACCCAAGCATTATTCTTAGATACTACTAATGTTCCTTGTGAGTCATCCCACATTATGACACCATCTTCAGTGGCAGACTCGCCACCTGTTTTATGGCGTATCTTGTCCCGACTTTTAACAATAAATCTATTTAACCGTTCACCCCATGACTTCCAGTTTTCACCCAATGGTGGTGGTGGTGTTTGTACACTCATCGTTTTCCACCCGGTTGGGCATCTATTCTCATAATTCCTGAACGCCAGTTGTTGTTGCCATTCCCTTCAACCCTAATTCTTACTTGTCTACCACTAAATCTCACTGATGTAGGATTGGTTAGATTATACGCTCCATGCGTTGACTCTGTATCGTTAGGATAGGAACGTGTTTTAAAAGTAACTTTTACCTGTCCTTGTGTCTTTTCATCAGGGATAAGGTTAGTTACTTTCATAATTGTATCGCCATTACCTAAACTTATTGCCCCACTCTCGGCATATGGTGTTGCAGTTCCATGAACATTACCTATTTCATGATTGTATAAATTACCATCTGCGTCTGCCCATATAGGAGTATCGAACACTCCTCTGTCAATACAAGCTGTTCTATCTATTGTTCCTACTGACCAATGATTTTCTTTGTAATCAAATGCCACATACCTATCGTTTTCTGTTGAGTCGCCTGAAGGATAAAACCACCATATCTCAGCATGGCGAGAATTATGTACTGCTTGAACTTTAGATATTTGATTATAGTTTATATCTTCAAAAACATAGTCAACAACATCACACTGTATCTCTTGTGCTACACTTCCATTAAAGACATAAAACCCTGCTGTACCCATCCAGTAAGCACCCTCATCAACAGAGACTAGTGCTTTTCTTGAACTTACTCCACAAGCTGTGCCAACTCTTTCAAATCCATAGACAAAAGGCGCACCTGAATAACTAGCTATGTGTGCATCGTTATCTGTTAATATTAAAGTCCTACCTTTAACTCTAGAGCCACACATTATTTGACCTGTTGTTTGTAATTCAAAGTCACCTGCCTCATTTGTAGCCGATGCAGTCCATACTGTATTGTTTTCACGAGCGCACCATTGTACCTTGCGTGGATTACCACCTGCGCCTAAAGCCAACACAAACCTTTCTTCAGTAACCACCAACCCCTTGTTGTTTGTTGGTGCATTAGTAACAACGGTAGCAACAGAGGAAGGGTTTAATGCCCACTCATATATGTTGCCGTCTTTACTAGAACAGGCCAAAAGGTTTTCACCCCATGTATCCAAAGCCCAAGTAGTGGCTTCTTGATATATACCTGAAGATGGTCGAGAAGTTCCATAAAACGCTGTTCCATAGAAATTACCACCATACTCTGTATTAATCTCAGCATCCACAGAGCCTCCGATTAAGGCTGTAGGAGTTATATCAGCTACTGTATTGGATTCGCTAACATAATAAAGTTTGTTATGTGTCCCTGACGCAAGATTTGTTGTTCCTGTATTATCGACCCATGATATTAATGCTCTTGGTGTAGAGGCAAAGGCATTCTCTTTTTTAGTTATCCAACCACCTACTGGCCTCATTGAGCCATCATGCCAACGTATTAAATTAGAGTCTCTCCATCTGTTAGATGATTCAAAGTCTGTTCCATTTCTATAAATCCCAGGTGGGAGTTGTAAAGGTATTAAACTCATGCGGCTTTCTCCGTCCAAATGTCTGTTGATTCAGGGATTACAGTCCATGTGTTTGTGCCTATGGCTTTCTCTGTCCAAACATCTGAATTTTCTGCTATAAATTCCCATTTTTCACGTCCTATTGCTGTTATTGTTACAATACTACTAATACTACTATCAACAAGTTGAACTCTAATCGCTGTTGATGCTGCTAAACTGATTGGTGTTATGTTTGCGCCTACGTTATATATAGCAAGAGCATTTGCTGAGATTACACTTGAGGTGCTTACGTCTGCACTTGTAGTACGAACCCTTTTACTACCACAAACAATACTTGAGGTGTTATTTATATTAGAACTTACACCTCTGGTACGTTTTGAATCAACTAGTAGACTAGATGTAGCAGTAATTGTAGATGTAACAGTTGCCTCTTTAGCACCTACCGTCATAAGCACAGAGACACCGATACTTGTAGTCTCAGCCTCTCTAATTCTTACATCAACTACATTTGTTGATGTGGTTGCGAGTATAGAAG
>Ga0315334_10002040_pt1 | contig 12607 bp, 8 predicted proteins | sample M150034915metaG_FD_205555 | JGI IMG/M metagenome (GOLD analysis project Ga0315334, IMG submission 205555) | Ammonia-oxidizing marine archaeal communities from Monterey Bay, California, United States - M1 500m 34915 | ecosystem: Environmental > Aquatic > Marine > Intertidal zone | place: USA... | reverse complement strand
TGATGAGCCAAAGAAAATTGGCGGCTTCGCCGAGGGTGGGATCGTTGGCGAGCAATTTCTTGCCTTGCCGATGCCGGTGGAAGGTGGCGATGAGCACGGGAATTTGCGCGATGAGGTTAAGGGATTTATCGCGCGCGAGTGCGATGTCTTCGCCGGTTTCCGGCGCGGCATCATAGCAACCGAGTGCGCTGACGGCGGTGCGCAGCACGTGCATCGGTGCGGCATCGTCGGGTATGGTGCGAATGAGATCGATAACGCCTTGTGGGATTTCGCGGCGGTTGGCGAGGTCTTGTTTCAGTGCGGCCAGTTCATCCGGAGTTGGCAGGCGCTTGTGATGAAGCAAGTGAATGACCTCCTCGAAGCAGGCGTTCTCCGCAAGGTCGTTGATGTTGTAGCCGCAATAAACCAACTCGCCGAGATCGCCGCGGACGTCGCTCAGTTCTGTCTCGGCGGCCACCACGCCGGCCATTCCCTTGTCGATTGATTCGGCTGTCATTCCTGATTCGCTCATTGTCATAGCTAAAATGTTCCCAACGGGAGGGGGGCAAGGTCGGGAAACCTAGAAAAACCAGCGTGCAGCGTCAAGCTTTCCGGTACACGAGAAACAGCTCATTGCCCACTTGTCGGCTGGATTTCAGGGAAAATTGCGCTGCGTCCTTGAGTTGCGCGAAGCCCAAGCCCTCGGCGATGGTTGGTGCCTCGCGGCCACCGAGGATGAGCGGGCATACCGTGAGGTTCACTTCATCCACCACATCGGCGCGGAAGAGCGCGTCATTCAACTGCCCGCCGCCTTCGCAAAGCAGCCGTTTCACGCCCCATTCTTTTTGCAACCAAACAAGGGCCAGATTGAAATTAATTTCATCCGCGCCAAAAATTTTCACGGTATGAGCTGCGGCTTCCAGATTTTTCAAGCGCGCCCGGCTGATTCCGTCAGTGGAAAGCACCAACACTGGCGCGCCGGGACTGCGAAAAATTTTATGGCGCGCATCCACTCGTCCACTGCCACTGGCAATAATCCGCAAGGGCGGTTTGGCCTTGGACTTCGGACCGGGGCCGAGGGTGACTTGAGCGTTGAGCGTGCCCGTGCCGGTGAGGATGGCGTCGGCCTTATCGCGTAGGGCGAGCAAATGCGCGTGATCCGCGCGGCTGCCGAAAGTGGACACCGTGCGATTGGTGCTGGCGATTTTGCCATCGGCGGTCATCGCCATATTAATGGAAACGTGCGGGCGCATCACAAAATCAACATCGCATCGCCGTAGCTGAAGAAGCGATACTTTTCTCGGATGGCCTCGGCGTACGCATCAAGTATCCATTGGCGCCCGCTCATTTTTCCCGGCGCGGCAAAGGCGCTCACCAGCATTAGCAGCGTGGATTGCGGTAAATGGAAATTAGTGAGCAACCCGTCCACCACTTTGAAATCGCGCGGCGGATAAATGAAAATATCTGTGCTGCCCGAAGTGGCAGCGAGCGACTGATGGTTTGCCGCCACGCTTTCGAGCACGCGCACCGTGGTGGTGCCTACGGAGATAACGCGCCGCCCTTCGGCCTTGGCCGCGTTGATGGCGGCGGCGGTTTCGGCGGGCAAGGTGAATCGCTCCGAGTGCATTCGGTGTTCCGCCAATACGCCCGCCTTCACCGGTGCAAAGGTGCCGAGGCCGACGTGCAAGGTCACCGTGTGTGTTTCCACTTCCCGTGCGCGGAGTTGTTCGAGCATTGCCTTCGTGAAATGCAATCCCGCCGTTGGCGCCGCTACTGACCCGGCGTGGTTGGCGTACACCGTTTGGTAGCGCTCGGCGTCTTCGCTCGTTTGCTCGTGCTCGTGTGCATTGCGGCGGATGTACGGCGGCAAGGGCATCTCGCCCAGCGCATCCAGCTCCGCCAATAAATTTTCTGTGCCCTCGAATTGCAGGCGGGCGTGGCCTTCCTCATTTTTTTCCAACACCTCGGCGGTGAATGGGGTGGGGCGGCCTTGATTATCGAATAGCTCGATTTGTGTTTCCGGCGGCAGTCGTTTGCCGGGCCGCACCATTGCCCACCACGTGGCATCGCGTGCGGGCTTGGTGAGTAGCATTTCCACGGCGGCACCGCCAACCGCCTTGCGTCCGCGCAGGCGGGCGGGAATGACGCGGGAATTGTTCATCACCAGCAAATCGCCCGCGCGCAAGAATTGGGGAAGGCCAGTGAACTGCTGGTGGGCAAGCGCGCCCGAAGCCCTCTCCATATACAGCAAGCGCGATCCATCACGAGTAGAAGCAGGATTTTGGGCAATCAAATCAGGCGGTAGACTGAAGTTGAAATCCGCTGTTTTCATGGAATTTTCCTGATTTTCCGTGCTCACGGGCGGAATTGAGCCATTTTTTGGGGAAAAACGCGAGCCTCAGGCAAATTGAGCAGAAATAAAAATAACTCCAAAAACCTCACAAAAATGTTGACGAATGTGAATAAGTGTCACTAAGGTGTTGCGCTGTGTGGCGAAGTGGGTTAAAAGTGTATCACGCAAACGATGTCAGAAGAAACGGTCAACGTGCCTGTGTATTACAATTCGCTCTATCGACACGGAGTGGATGGCAAGCGGCGCGTACAGGTTCCGGCCAAGTGGAGGCCGTCGAAGTCCGACGTGGAGTTTACGCTCATCGTGTGGCCGAAGTCGGCGCATGGCCCATGCTTGCGTGTGTTGCCACCGGAGCAAATGAGCAACTTGATGGCGGATATAAACGCGATGAGCAATGACGATCCGAACAAGGTGGTTCTCAAGCGGTTCATCGGCAGCGAGAGTGTGCAAGTGCCATTGGACAAGGCGGGGCGAATTTGTCTGCCCGAGGAAATGGCCAAGGCTGCTGGTGTTAAAAAAGAAGCGGTACTGGTCGGCTTGTTGGATCGATTTGAAATTTGGAACCCGAACCGTTACGGCGCCGTGCGCGGTGAAGACCAAGTGATGGCTGGTGCAGCCTTCACATTAATGGAGTAACGGCGGGTGGGAATGTTCTGCCATTCGGCAGGCGCCAAGGAGGTGGGAAACGTGATGGTCGGGGCCAAGCGCCCCGGCCATCGCGGCCCCATTAATAAAATGAGGAATAATTGGATGAGCCGCAGCAAGCTGGCCTTTGTGTTGGTCGCGCTGTGCCTGTCGCCGCTCGTGGCGCGGGCGTTTGTGCTGATTGGCATCGCGGATCCCACCCTCTCCGCCGGCGCACGGGGCACCATGGCTTCCTTTAACTTTCCTGATCCAATGGGCCGACCAACGCCGGTGAAAGAGTTTTACCGCTGGAATTATCCCGAGCTGACTTATGCTTTTGACAGTACGTTCATCCGGTACTTTGGCCATAATGGTATGGCAGCGGTGAGTAATGCGTTTTCAGTGCTTAATGATTTTTTTGAGCCAACGGACTTGGCTTACACAGATGGGGTAAGTTCAATGAACTTAATTACCGAATTCGATCAGCACTTTTCCACTTGGGAATTCAATCCATCAGCCAATATCAATAGCGTGACTGACATAGAGTCCATAACGCTGGGAATGCTGGTGAACCATTTAGGGTTGGGCAATCCGCACCGCTACTGTTTTGTGCTCCACGATGTACTCAACTACAACGCGGCGAATGGTACGGGTACGTTCCAGGTGATGATGCGTAATTATGATCCGTATACTTATCAGCCGTCCGCTGTTATTAACGGCGTGGCGCATAGTTATTGGTTGTATAATGACAGCCCAAACGCCACTGGGAACATCACTATCTGGGATGCCGTGGAATACACGGTGGGCAACGATAACCAGTACGGTGCAATCGCGGCGATTCGAGATGTGATCAACTTTGGCGGAATGGCATGGCCCTCGGTCGCACCCACAGTGTTTCGTACGCCGGGAGTATTTTTTAGACCTGATTATTCCGGCAATTTGCCGGCCCCTGCGTTATCCGGCAAGGTTCGCAGTCAGCCGCGGCATACATTGACGTTCGATGATGCGGGGGGGTTAAAATATCTTTACCGCACAAACAACGTGGTGTACGAGCAATTGGATGCCTCTGTGACATTGGTCACCGCCGCAAATATGAATCCCGTGAAAGCTGCGCAAACGGGCGCAGTACCACCAAATTCTCCGTTTCTGACGCCGCAACGGCGTGCAATTGCGGGTATTATAGCCGCTGGGATTGTTCCGGCAAACCCTACGGGGGGTAGTATTCGGCCAAATCCGACAACAATCGTCGGGAGTGCCAACACGCCGGCTGGCGGGCAAGCAATCCAAGGCGGCTTAACGGCATCGCAAGTTGCATTAAGAGGTGGAATTAATAAGATTAAGTTTGTTTATCGGAGTTATGATTCATTAATCGGGCAGGATTATTTGCCGCACACAACTGTTTGGACGGATGTATTTATAACGAACGCCGTTCAAAGCGCAGCCATGGTGCATGGTAATCCGCCGTATTTTTCACAGGTGGTTTCACGGACGACAACCAATCCGGATATCATATTCATCGCAAACGATTTAGGGGTGGTCGGCACTACTATTCCGGTGATCAATCTTCCGAACACTGCCGGGTGGCAACAATTGTCTGGACCCAATACTCAGCAAGGCGGCGCGGCGGGCGTGGCGTCCATGCAGGGGCCGGGCACGATCCTGCGCCCGGCAGCAGCGACATCAATCCAATACATTTTCACAACACGCGCGCCATTTCATCAAATCGTATGGTCCGGTGAGCAGGGGATTGAAGGAAATTTTGTAACCCAATTTCAGTGGGGATGGGTCACAAACACGGGGCCCGAAGATTACATAACATTCCCCGAATCAGACATCACTCAAATGGAAGCGATCACTGCACCGTCTGGGACGGTGGCATCAATCGCGGTTATGAGTGTAATGAAAGGGAGCACAGGCGAAGCTGATCCAAACAGTACCCCTACTGTCATTCGCACAGAAGACACGGTATTGATATATGGCACGCGCACAGACACCGTGACTGAAATACAAATTATAGATAAATCAAGCCTCGCGGTGCTGCAGAGAATCAATCCAAGATCGTATATAATGAGCGATCAATTAATCAGATTGCCTCCGGGTGTCTTGGGCAGTGTAACAGAATCTCCTGATCCCATAGAAGACAACATACGGTCGATTTGCTTGGTCAATCCAAGAGGCGAGAGTGTAGTGTATGATTTTGCCTACATTACAGCCGGACTCCCGATTGTGCAAAGCACGCAGTACGATGGGTTGCCACTCAACACTCGGAAAAGTTTACTAATTCGTGGAAGTGGATTCTTAACCCGAGCGGGAGGAAGGGCAAGCCGGATCATATTTTTCGATGACAACAACGTAACAAATTACGAACAGGATGCCCTCGGACGCAATATCCAAATATTAGATGATAACGCAAGTGATCAGAAATGGACGGTGACAGATACTACCATTTACATTCCTGCTGATTGGATTTCTGATATTAACGGGTCTGCATTTGACAACAATGCGTCAAGTACTCCACTTGCTGGGGGCATAGGTTTTGGAAATTCAAAAATTGCAAGTGACGGTAATAATACAATCGTGACGAGAAATACGTTTGGCCGAAATATACGCGTGATGCGCAGTGATGGCACACTGAGCCCACCTAGGCCGAATTCACATCTGTTTACACATATTGGAGTAGGCGGCGAACGTGCCGTCATCGGCCAAACATGGCCGGTTATTAAGGAAGTGTTTACTGTGTCTACAATTCCTGCAGGATTTTCTGAAGATGATGGAAACCGGACGTGGCAACGGGGAGATAATGCAGATATTTTAACCATTCGGGGATCTGGGTTAAATTTGGCTCTTTCTATTGAGTTTGTGGATGGACATGGGAATCTGATTCAATCGACTGATAATGCGGGACTTCCGCCTAGGGCGATGAGTTTGAGAAACGCTGTTGAGATAAGCGTCTTGGCACCAGGAGTGTCGTTGCGGAAATGGGATGATCCGAATATTACCGGTGATCAGGATGGGTACGAAATACAAATTCAACCTGTGGATTTTGGGATGAACGGGATGCAATTATTTGACAGCCAAACAGGAACAAATCTTGATCCAAGTAGGCGGGTGGTAATTAGGACACCATTTGGAACGGCAATTGCGCCGCCGACCATGTATAATTTTATTCAGCAATGATGTGTGAAGGATTTTTATCATTTTCCGGTATTGGCGCAAGAGGTGCTTGACGGTTTGTGCCCGAAAGAAAACGGGCGTTATGCAGACGGAACAATCGGTGGCGGAGGTCATGCGGAGATGATTTTAAAAGCCGGCACTGGGAGCTGGCTTGGGGGAAGCGATCGGGATGACGCAGCTGTGGAGGCGGCGTCATCCCGGCTCGCACCCTTCGGGGATCGAGTGGAGGTACGGCATGGAGCATTTACTACGCTGACGGAATGGATTAGTTCGGGGACACTGGACGGAGTATTGTTGGATTTAGGAGTGAGTTCGCATCAGCTGGATGAAGCTGGGCGGGGTTTTAGTATACAGAAGGAGGGGCCGTTGGATATGCGGATGGATGACAGGCAAAATGAAACTGCAGCAGATTGGGTAAACACTCGATCAGCGGAGGATTTGGCGAATATATTTTGGGAATTGGGAGGCGAACGCCATTCACGCAGAATTGCTGGCGCAATAATCAGACAGCGGAAACTGGCACCGCTTAAAACAACAATTGAATTGGCAAATGTGATTGAAAAAGCGTGCCCACGAAAGGGCCGGAAAACTCATCCAGCCACTCGGACATTTCAAGCTTTGCGAATGGCTGTAAATGATGAGGCCGAAGAATTACAGAAGGGCCTCCCTCGGGTTGTAAGTTTACTAAAACCCGGAGGGCGATTGGCCGTTATTACTTTTCATTCTGGAGAAGATCGTACCGTTAAACAATTTGGACGCGAAGAGACGCGTGATTATGATGTGCAGGGAGAGGAAGACGTGCCGGATTTGCGAGTACAGAGGCCGGCTCGAATGCGATGGGTAAATCGCAAGGCTATTCGCGCGACGGAGGAGGAAGAAGCAAAAAACCCCCGAGCACGAAGTGCTCAATTACGGGTGCTCGAAAAACTAGGGGAACCGAAAGGCGAATTATGAACGCGATTCAACGAATCCTGATAATCAGTGCTGCATCAGTTTTGACACCTGTGGTGACACAGGCAGCAATTGGGCCAGTCGGTGATGTTTTTACTTTGGGGGGTGATTTAGTCGGTCACCAAAGCAATCCAGAATTAGCGTTTAATGTTAATGGCGGGTTCGCAGTGTGGGAGCATGTTTCAATAAACAGTAACGGGAGCAGGATTCTTTTACAGCCGTTGAATGTTTTAATGGAGCAAAATGGGGGTCCGGTTCGTGTGAGTGATTCGACGATTAGAGAGGAGGAAGCCCGTCCAGATGTGGCAGTGCTGCCCAATGGAAATGCTGTAGTTGTATGGGAAGCGGGCCCTCGAAAATCCCGAAACATTTTTGTGAGATTTCTAAATAAAAATGGGAGTCCGATGGGCGCATCTCAAGTAGTCAACTCTTTCACACGAGGAAATCAGGATAGGCCTACCGTGGCTGTGAATCACAAAAGCGAAGTTTGCGTAACTTGGGAAAGTCAGTATCAAGATGGCGCAGGTGATGGGGTGTATGCCCGTCGTTTCAATGCACAGGGTATTAAAAACGGTCCGGAGATCCAAATAAACCAAAGTATAAAATGGAACCAATTTAATCCGGTTATCACATCCCTGATAGATGGCAGGTTTGTGATCGCATGGGTTGGCGAAGTTGAGCAAGGGAAACAACATGCGATGGCCGGAACCGGCCAATATGGCCGCGCAGGAACTGGTGAGGAAATGCATCAGGTAAGTGTGCCGTTCATGCGAAGCCGAATCATGGGAAGAGCGATGGACGAGCGGGGGAACTTGCTTGGCAATGAATTCAGAATGGATGGAGGGCAGGCACTCTGCACCAACCCGGTTGTGATTTCGACAGCGGATGGCGGGTTCGCAGTTGCATGGGAAGAGCTTAATGAAAGCGGGCTGGGATTAGGCCAAGATATTTACACTAGAAATTTCACAAACCAAGGCCAACCGTTGGGCGCGCGAAGTTTGCATAATCGATATGGGGGAGGCGATCAGGTGAATCCAGCACTGGCGGCAACTGCTGATGGTGTGTTGGTCGCGTGGGATTGCGGTTCATATACAAAATCTGGGATTGAAATCCACGGACGAATGTTGAAAGGAGGCGCGGAGTTTCGTGTCAATTCACGTGTGTTAAATAAGCAGAACATGGTTGCGAGTGCAGGAAATGGGAACGAAATGTTGATGGTGGCGTGGGTGGATGTAATTAGCGCGACGAGTGTGCTGTTAAAAGCGCGGCGATATTCAACAAAAAATCCAAGTAATAATTTGGCGTCAGGCACCGATGTTGACGGGGGCGGACAAGGGCCAAACAAAGTTATTCTTACTGCAAGAAAAAAAACCAAAAGCCCCGGTGGTGTGATCATGGAAGAAAAAAAAGAACAAGCTGAAGGGAATGTTGTTGCAAAACATGAAAGTGAAATTTCGGAGGCAGTGAGAACAACACAGGCATCAGCTCGGGCAGCAAAAAATGCGGTTAATCTAGCGTCGCGCCAAAGTACGCGCAATGCGGGTCGCGTGGTATCTCCGCCTTCGGCCGGTGCAATTGCACGCCCTGAAAATACCCAAGTAATGAATGGAACCAGTAGTCAACAAACGACAAACATCCAGCCATCCGGTGGACAGGCGAGTTTTGGGATGCATACGAGTGGTGTCGGAGGCTCAACAAGAATAAGTGCTGCAAGTCGCCCATTGATCATCCAACGTTCAGCTACGCGGATTGCGACCACGCCAGCAACATATGCAGCACCGGGAAACACAAGCACAGGCAAGGCACGCGGTGGAGGAGCCCCGATGGCGGGAGTACGACCAGCGGCATCAGTAGCGTCCACACAGGCCGCTAGAAATACACTGCAGTCAACGGCCCGAAGTTATGCGGGAACAAGGCGCGTCGGATCACTCCGATCACCACCATCAATGCGAAGTGCGCCAAAAAGTTCAAGATCAGCAACATTCTCGACCGTGAGAAATCGTGTAGATTATAACACTCAAACACGGCTGTCTTCAATTCCTGGAAACCGTGGAAATTTTTCAACGGGAATAATGTCACGACAGAACACAACACAAAGACAAATATTCGGATTTCGGAGTTCAGCATCACCTGTGAGCGCAGTTCGGGGAACGGTTAGTGGGCCGTATCGAAACACAACAACGTCAGCACAAAATCGATTTACGAATATCCGAAGTTCAGCAAACACCAGCACAGTTAGGGCACAACAGATGCGAAACACACCGGTTCCGTCACAGGTTACTATGCAAAACGGACGAATGAGCCTCCGTTTTAATAGCCAACCCGGCAGTCGATATGTTGTTCAAACTTCCAACGACCGCAGTAATTGGTCAGCAGTCGGGAGTCCGCAGGTGGGGACGGGTCGATCAATGTCGGTGCCGTTCCAATCGAATGGGCAACGTTTTATTCGAGTGGTACCGCGCGATTAAAAATTTGGGGATAACAATGAATCGAAAACGTAAAACAATGTCGGTACGTTTTGGGCCAGCGCTCAAGGCGGTGTTAATTTGTCTCGTAACCTGCGGTCTTGGTCTAGGGTATGTTTGGCAAAAGAAACAAATCAATGATCTTGGATCGCAGATCAAGGAGAACGAAAACAAGATGGAGGATTTGCGGCGTGAAAATAAACGCCGTGGTGATACGCTGGCGTATTTGATGAGCCCGCAGGAATTGGACGCGCGCTTACGCCAACTCGGGCTGGACCTCGAGGTGCCACGACCGGAACAAATCGTGGTACTGGTGGACGCGAAGATCGAGGTCACACAGCCACAGCCGCTGCGTACAGCCAGCCGTTAGGCCGTTTCCTCCAGACGGGAAGTGCGAATGGAGGGAAAAGACAATATTCAAATTTGTAAGGGAGCGCGGCGGTGGCTTTTCTTTTTTGCCGCCGTGATGCTCCTTTCCTTCGGTGCGCTAGGCTATCGCCTGATCGATCTGCAGGTGCTGCGGCATGATGAACTGCAATCATCTGCACGTGATAATACTATCCGCACAATCATTCGCGAGCCGCGTCGGGGTGATATTCGTGACATTCGCGGTAACCTGCTAGCAACCAGTTTATTTGTTAAAACTATCTGTGCAGATCCAGCACTCATTGGCCAATGGCACCCTCACGTTGCGCACGCCTTGGCGCCCATTCTGGATTTAGATGAACAAGCCTTGAGCCAGCGACTCAAACCACAAATGATGCTTAACGAGCAAGGCATCCTTCGCACTAATCGGTACGTCGTCCTCAAGCGCAAAGTGCCCCGTGAACTGTGGGATCAGGCAGCCGGTGCATTGCGCGATATGGAATTGGGGATGGACGAATCGAAGTTCAACCGAAAACAGCGTCTTGCGTTCCGGAGTTTGCGGCGGCAATCGGTTTTTGTTGATCGCAAGGAAGATCAGTTGCGAGTGTACCCCGGCAAACATCACGCAGCGCACGTGCTCGGTTTTGTTGGCGGTGTTGATCACCGCGGCAAGGAAGGCATCGAGCGCGTGCTCGACAGCAAACTCGTCGGATCCCGAGGCTGGCGTGTTACAGAAACTGATTCACGCAAGCGGGAAGTCGTGGCGCTTCGTCAGCAGGATGTTGCCCCGCGCAATGGGCTGCATGTGGTGCTCACAATTGATTCAGGCGTGCAACACATCGTCGAGGGCGAACTCGCCAAGGCGATGGCCAAGCATCAGCCGCTCGGCATCACCGCTATCGTCGTTCGGCCAAGGACCGGTGCCATTGTGGCCATGGCTAATTTGCCGGATTTTGACCCAAACGCCCCCGGTATTGCCAAGCCGGAAACCCGCCGTAACCGTGCGGTTACTGACACCGCTGAGCCGGGTTCCACCTTTAAAATCGTCCCCATAGCCGCCGCGCTTAACGAACGGATCGTTAGCCTTGCCTCCACATTTCATTGTGAAAACGGATCGTTCCGATACGCCGGGCGCGTGTTGCGCGACCATCACGCTTACAGTACGCTCACGGTCAAGGCCATCATCACCAAGTCCTCTAACATCGGCGCGGCCAAGGTGGGTCTTCGCCTAGGCGCGCCACGTTTGCACGCTTATATGCAGCGGTTTGGGTTCGGCACCCGCTCGCGAATTAGTTTGCCTGGCGAGGTGCGCGGCACGGTGCATCCATTGAAAAAATGGAACAAACTTTCCATCACCCGCGTGCCGATGGGCCACGAAGTAACCACTACGCCTTTGCAAATGGCGATGATGATGAGCGCCATCGCCAATGGCGGAAAGTTGATGCGGCCGATGGTGATGGATCATCTCGAGAATGACCGCGGGCGGGTGGTGGTGCAGTATCATCCCGAGCCTGTGCGGCAGGTGGTTTCGCCGGAAGCCGCGCGCGCCACCACTGAGGCTCTCAAGAGCGTGCCCGCGCCGGGCGGCACCGCCAAACGTGCTGCGCTGCAATACTACACCGTGGCCGGGAAAACCGGCACCGCCCAAAAAGCTGGACGTGGCGGTTATCTTCCGGGAAAATACTATTCCTCGTTCGTGGGGTTTTTCCCCGCCAACGCACCGGCGTTGTGCATCCTCGTTTCGATGGACGAACCGAGGGGGGACTACTACGGTGGGCTCACCGCTGCGCCGGTATTCAAAGCCATCGCCGAACGCACCGCCGCATATCTCGGATTGAAGCCGGACCTCGTGCAACAGGGTTCGATAGTTTCCGGCAATCAACCTCAACCGCGCTGAGTCATGACCGGCATTGAGTTGCTTCATGATTTGCCGCACGAAATCGTGCGCGGCCAACTCACTTCACCCATCAGCGGCCTTGCGTACGATTCCCGTCGAGTCACTCCGGGTACAGCGTTCATTGCGTTGCCTGGCACACGCGTGAACGGCAATGACTTCGCGGCGACTGCCATTGATCTGGGGGCATCGATTATCATCACCGACCAAGCGGGTGAATTTCCCGGCGAAACCGACGTGGTTCGGGTGGAAAATCCGCGAACGGCAATGGCGCAATTGGCCGCGCGTTTTCACGGGGAACCGGCCGCCCAACTTCACCTCATTGGCATTACCGGCACCAATGGGAAAACCACCGTCGCCTTTCTTGTGCGCGAACTCCTTCGTGGTGCGGGTCGGCGGTGCGGGCTCATTGGCACGGTGGAGTACGATCTGGGCGATCGCATCATTCCCGCCGCCCGAAGCACGCCGGAGTCACTCGAGCTGCACGCGTATTTCGCGGGCATGGTTCGTTCCGGGTGCGAACTATGCGTGATGGAAGTCAGCTCGCATGCCCTTGTGCAGCACCGCGTGGCGGGTCTTGAGTTTCAAACAACCGCCTTTACCAATCTCACTCAGGATCATCTCGATTACCACGGCGATATGGAGCAATACTTTGCCGCCAAGCGAACGCTCTTTGCTCAACAACCCGACGATGGTCAACGCCTCGTTAATGCCGACAGTCTCTCCGGCCAACGCCTCGCCGCTGAATTTTCAGCCACCACTTTTGGCGAAGTCGATTCCGATTTACAAATCACCCAACTC
>Ga0315334_10002039_pt1 | contig 12610 bp, 10 predicted proteins | sample M150034915metaG_FD_205555 | JGI IMG/M metagenome (GOLD analysis project Ga0315334, IMG submission 205555) | Ammonia-oxidizing marine archaeal communities from Monterey Bay, California, United States - M1 500m 34915 | ecosystem: Environmental > Aquatic > Marine > Intertidal zone | place: USA... | reverse complement strand
TCATAACCAGGTGCGGAGGTTCACTCCTCCTACTGTTTGCTGAAATACTGTCGTCCCCCTATGGTCGGCCACGTTAAGCGTCAACCAGCTGCTGGTGTCGAACCACTCCCCGTAAGGACTCCCAAATGCCATTCACATTTGCCAATATCGACAACAGAGCATGCCTAGTCCTCGGCGACAACTTTTATGACCTCAATCGGGTTTCTCAAGACACCATTGGGTCCGATCCGATGAGCGCGCTCTCAGATATTGATGCTCTTCGTCAAGTCAGCAGCGCATTGACGAACAACGAACCTGACGGATCTCTATCTGATGCGAAGCTCGGCGCACCCGTTCCTAAACCTCGCAACTCTTTCGGCGTGGGTCTCAACTACAAAGACCACGCCGAAGAGTCCAAAATGGATTTACCGGAATCACCGGTAATTTTTTCGAAGTTTCCGTCCTGCATCGCGGGGCCATTCGACGATGTCGAACTACGGGCTACCAGCGGAGATTACGAAGCTGAACTAGTAGTGGTAATTGGTCGGATTACCCGCGACGTAAGGGCAGAGGATGCCTGGGAGCACGTCGCGGGCGTGACAGCCGGCCAAGACATATCCGATCGGAGACTCCAACTGGGAGCCCGTCCACCCCAATTCGGCCTCGGTAAGTCACGAGACACCTACGGTCCAACGGGGCCATTGTTGGTGTCTCCCGATTCCTTCGCGAACGTCGACGATTTACAACTCACGTGTGAGATCAACGGCGACCGTCGCCAAGACGCGAGAACAAGCAGCCTAATTTTCAATGTTCCGTATCTAGTGAGTTACCTGTCCGAAGTAATGACCTTGGTGCCCGGCGACCTCATCTTCACCGGCACACCTTCGGGAGTTGGGATGCCTGACAAACGTTTCTTAGTTGCGGGCGACGTCATCACCACGACAGTCGAAGGCGTTGGCACGATGGTGAACATTTGCCGGTGACCGCTACACGCCAATCTGTTCCTAGAGGATTCCGGCCCACCCTGGCCTGGCACTCGAACAAGCAGCAGCTATCTGAGCATTACATTTGCCGGACGGGCCACTGGGATAGCGCCTCAATTCTTACCAGGCACCTCTCGCGCGGAGATCTTCTAATTCATCCCAGTCGTAGCCTGCTTCGACCAAAGTAACTTCAGTGTCTTGACCTAGTTCAGGAGCGTCGGTTCCGAACCGTGTTGGTGTATCTGACATCTGGATGGGCGACCCAACAAAATTGATCGTTCCCCAGTCAGGGTGCTCGAATTCGGCGATATAGCCGTTTGCGTGGGATTGGGGATCAGCAGCAACCTGATCGTGTGAACGGACTGGGGCGAAGCGTTGCGCCTCGGCTTCCAAACGACCCACCCACTCATCGGTTGTGCGCTGAGCGAAGATTTCAAGAAAAGCGACGCGCATCTCGGCCGATATCTCCTTCGTCGTGAAATATGTGTTGAACCTGGGGTGATCCACCCAATCGGCGCGTTCTATCGCCCGACACATCCCTTCCCAGAGATGTTCCGGGCATCCGGCCATAGCAATCGCTCCATCTGAGGTCGGGAACACTCCGTACAACGCATGCACCAAGGGATGACCACCGTTAGATCTTCCTGCTAATTCGCCGGTGAGGAAGTAATGGGTGTACTCAGGCGCCTGCATCCAGATTTGTCCTCCGAGCAGACTGACGTCAACTCGTTGCCCTCGACCTGTCTTCTCGCGCGCGAATAAGGCTGCCAGTATTCCCGTTTGGAGGTTCTGGGAACCGCAATGGTCAGCCAGCAGCGAGGCGACGGTGGTGACTGCTTCTCCGTCGTTACCGATTCCAGCCACCACACCGCCGTATGCTTCGCCAGCAATATCGGCACCCTCTCTGAGCGCGTCGGGGCCGTCCGGCCCGAGAAAACTTCCTGCGGCCCAAATAATGCGCGGATTCACTGCCGCTAAATCCTCGTAGCCCAACCCCCAGCCATCGAGTGTGCCCGGTTGGAAATTGGACAGAACCACGTCGGATGACTCAACGAGCTTCAAAAACGCTTCCCGTCCCCCTTCGCTACGGAGGTCCAACGCGACTGATCGCTTACCTCTATTGCACGCTATAAAGAATGACGAGACACCCAGCTCGGGGATTATGCCCACGTGCCGGCCCATATCTCCTATCTCTGGAAGTTCAATTTTGATGACGTCTGCACCTAAATCGTGCAACATAGCGGCGGCTTGCGGGCCTTGAACCAACGTCGACAAATCCAGAACTCGTATACCGTCAAGTGCGCCAACCATTTTAACCTCTTATCCAAGTGGGCTTCTTGCTGGCTTCGCGCCTTTCGCTTATCCAGCCTGTGTCACCGTACTCAATCGGAGGAACCATATGAAACAAGACTCCTTCGATCCTGAAGCGCAGACTTTGTTGATTGTTAATCCTTCAGCTAATCGCGGGCGAGCTACACGCGTCGGTGAAGAAATAGGTGATGCTCTTTCCGACATGGGTGTCAATGTCAAAAAGGTGATCCCTGCAACCATTGCCGCCACCCGTGAGTTAGTTAACGAAGTGATCAACTTTGAAACACGCGTAATCGCGGTCGGCGGCGACGGACTCATCCATCAAGTCGTTCAGGAGGTCGCTGAAACCCAAACCATCCTGGGGATCGTGCCTGCAGGCACCGGAAACGACTTTGCGGCAGAGTTGAAACTCCCCACAGAGACCGCCGGAATCGCTGCAGCGGCGATGGGTGATCCGGTCCCAATCGATGTGCTCAAGATGATTGACGCGTCCGGGTATGTACGCTTCGCCGCCACAATCGCAACTGCGGGCTTCTCAGCGGCAGTAAATATCCGTGCGGAGCAATTGCGGTGGCCTCGCGGTTCGAGCAAATACACCGTCGCGACCCTCATGGAGTTGACTCGCCTTCCTCGCTATCAAATTGACATGAGAATTGATGGGGACGAGCGTTCTTGCATCTGCTTACTTGTAGCAATCGCTAACACTGCACAGTTCGGCGGGGGAATGAGAATCGCGCCCGATGCAAGTCCGACATCAGGTTCTGCTGAAGTGGTGCTTATTCATGACACTTCCGCCGTAAATTTACTTCGTGTTCTTCCTAAGACATTCTCCGGCACCCATGTAAACCATCCTGCAGTTGAGATCATTCAAGGTCGGAAAATAGAGCTACGGATGACTCCTCTGGACGCCGCGAGATCTTGTGATCTGCGGGCTGATGGAGAACCTGTGGGTTCTCTACCCCAAACCATTACCGTGGTCCCCGGAGGGTTACGGATTGCCGGCGCGACAGTTGCAAATAGCTCGAATTAGTCTGCGAAGCCAAATGAAGAGATGAATAAAACGTTAACTCCAAAGGTCACCGATATTAACGCCAGCGCGTTTAGCGCATCGATGGTAATTTCCGGCGTCCGCTGCGCGCTCACCTATGTGATCTTGCCCTTTTTGGCTCCGTTGATTGGAATTAGTTCTGGAGCTGGACCCTGGATAGGTCTTCCACTTGGGCTTGTTGCCATACTCGCCAATGTTCTCAGCATCCGACGATTTTGGAAGTCCGATCATCGGTGGAAATGGCCGATGAGTTTGATCAACGCAGCCGTAATTGGTTTGTTGACAGTACTCATCACTTCCGACCTCCTAGATCTCATCAGTTAACGGACCCCACTTCATTCCGTCAATGGTCACCATCCAGATTGCAATTGTGAAATAGTTCGTGGTGAGGGTCCGGGACCTCCCTTCGACAGAAGCACCCGGCGGAGAGCGCGTGCACATAGTCTTTGCTGACGAGCTCGACCCCTCTTTCATTCGAACTCTTGAAGACGCTGGTCACCATTGTGAGGTATTGCCCGTCGCACCGGCACAGGAGTTGCACCAACTCATAGAAGACGCCGAGGTGTTAGTTGTTCGCAGCACACTCGTCGGTCGAGCAACAATTGAAGCCGCAACAAGCTTGGGACTCATTGTTCGTGCGGGAGCCGGTACCGACACCATCGATACACAGGCAGCGAGCGAGAAGGGCATCTACGTATGCAATGTTCCCGGGCAGAATGCGGCTGCAGTTGCGGAATTGACGCTGGGGTTGCTCCTATCTGTGGACCGTAGGATTCCAGCGTCAACGGCTGACATGCGCGAAGGTCTGTGGGCTAAGGCTCGGTATTCAACAGCGCAGGGGCTCAAGGGCCGCACAATGGCGATTTTGGGGCTCGGAGATATCGGTCTAGAGGTCGCTGAACGGGCCTCTGCTTTCGGTATCAAAATCCAGGCCTTAAGTCGATCTGAAAGAGCGCCAGATGTTCTGGCTCGGATCGATGCTCTCAGCATTCGTTTGTGCGACACCCTCCCGGAACTTCTACACGGCGCCGACATCGTTTCCCTGCATCTTCCGCTCAATGAAAACACCAGAAACATCGTGGATGACTGGTTTCTTGACCAGCTATCTCACGGCACGATTTTGCTTAACACTGCTCGGGGCGGTCTTGTCGATGAAACGGCTCTTCTCAAGGCGATGAACAATAACGGAATACGGGTCGGTCTAGATGTGTACGAGGGAGAGCCTCTAAGTTCACCGGCAGACTGGCGTAGTTCTTTGGCTGCTCATCCTCATCTCGTGGGAACTCACCATATTGGCGCGTCGACTCAACAAGCCCAAGAAGCCATCGCTGGCGGAGTTGTCGATGTAATAAGCGCCTACGTTGAAGGCGCGATGCTCAACTGCGTGAATCTGGTCGATCGTCCACTCGGGACATGCGCTATTGCGGTGAGACACCGAGACGAGGTAGGCGCGCTCGCAGCAGTCCTCGCCTGCCTTCGAGGAGCTGGTATCAACGTGCAGCAAATGCAAAATGAAATTTTCGCCGGCATTTCGCCAACCGCTGCAGTTGCCACGATACGAGCGTCAAAACCGCCCTCGACTGAAACGCTTCACGACCTGAGTCAAATTGACAGCGTTCTGCGCGTCGACATCGTCGAGCCAGTGTAAGTTCCAAACGACTCTGATCAGCCCTTTAGAGCCGAGAGCGCGCCGTCACGCCACGCCACGGTGGCTTCGAGTTGGTTGAAGGTAAAGATATGCAGACCGCTGACGTCCATGCTTTCGAGATCCCCAGCTAAAGGTGATAAGAGCTTGTTGGGGTTGTAGCCGCCGGGAAGAACCATTCTCGCCACAGTCCTGGTGTTCTTCTGTAGGTAGCGCAGTGAAGCTCCAACCCCCAACCGAGCGCCGATCGAAAGAAGTTTTGTTCGCTCAACTACTCCGGGGATCCCAAGATGGATGGGCAACTCCAAACCAGAGGCACGCTCGACTTCAAGCCAATGGCGGATGGTTCTTGGGTCGAAACACATCTGAGTCGAAGCGTGGCCAGGTACTCCAGCTTCTTTGAGAATTTTCTGCTTCTCATGAAGACTGCTATTTAGGACATCTGTTTCGATGAAAGAGTGACCATCCGGATATGCGGTAACACCAATATGTTCAAGGGTGTGGTCGAGCTCTAAAATCGCCCGAAGAACTTCGATCGAGTCCTCGTACGGTCCTCGGGGCGAAGGGGCGTCACCGCCGACCAGGAAGAGCTCGCTGAGGTGAAGCGCTGTGAGCTCTCCAATGAGAATGCTTAGGTGCTGGTGGCTTTCAACCATTCTCGAAGCCAAATGTGGGACCGGCCGGAACCCTCGCTCCAGTAAATCTCGAGTCAGTTCCCACGTGTCCTCCAGGGATTTGTTAGGTGAAGCCGTGACGGAAACCGCAGCGCCAGCCGGAAGATGTTCCAATTGCGCTTGGAGATTCTTAAGAGGGATGACCTCGAAACGTGCTTCTGACAACAAGCGGCGACGCAGTGGAGCGGCTGTCGAGCGGTCTGTGCGCCCGTTTAGGGAAAAGATGGGCATCTCGCTGTGCTAACTCAGCCCGATTATGTTTCCAGCGGCATCAATGTCGATGTTCTTCGCCGCGGGGGTTTTCCCAAGGCCAGGCATCGTTCGCATGTCGCCACAAATTGGATAAACAAAACCCGCGCCGACCGATGCACGCACCTCTCGGACCGGGAGCGTCCAGCCAGTAGGGGCGCCAACCAACTTCGGGTCTGAGGAAATTGACAAATGGGTCTTGGCAATACACACAGGTAAATTTCCGAAACCATTGCGTTCGTATCCGTCGAGCTGCTTGTTTGCCCGTGCGGTGAAGGAAACATCTTCCGCCCCATAAACCTTCTGCGCCACGGTTCTGATTTTGCCCCGAAGGTCCATTTCGTCGGGGTACAGGGGCGAGAATTGGCTCTCCTCGGCGGCGGCGTCGACCAATGCTTCTGCTAGCTCGGTAGCTCCTCTGCCGCCTTCAGCGAAATGCGTGCAGAGCGCCGACCGGGCACCATATTCCTCTGCTATCTCTGCGATAGCTTCTAGGTCCTTTTCGTGATCCCCAGGGAACGTGTTAATTGCTACCACCGGCGTGACTCCGTGAATCCGCATGTTCTCAAGCTGTTTACGCAGATTGTCACCGCCAGCGTGCACCTCGTCGGGGTTTTCCACAAGCAGGGCTTCAGGGAGCGGTCTTCCAGCGACAATCCTGTGATTGCCAGAATGCGCCTTCAAGCCGCGCACGGTCGCCACCAATACTGCCGCGTCGGGAGCCAACCCTGAGTAGCGGCACTTGATATTGAAGAAGCGTTCAGCACCCATGTCTGCCCCAAAACCCGCTTCTGTCAGCAAAAAGTCGCCAGTCCGGATGCCAATCTGGTCAGCAACAATCGACGAATTGCCAGTCGCTATATTCCCGAACGGCCCTGTATGAACCAACGCTGGAGTGCCTTCGAGAGTCTGCATTAGATTCGGCTTAATTGCCTCGCGAAGAATGACGGTCATCGAACCAGCAACTCCGAGATCCTCGGCGGTTACCGGAGTGCCGTCCTTCGTATACCCAACAACCACCCGACCCATTCTCGCCCGCAAATCTTGCAATGACGTCGCCAAGGCGAGAGCAGCCATGACCTCAGAAGCTGCTGTGATGTCAAACCCGCTCTCTCGAGGTATTCCGTCTAATGAGCCCCCCAGCCCGATCGTGACATTGCGGAGCGCTCGATCATTGATGTCCACGACTCTGCGCCACGTGATGTTGTGGATATCAATGCCTAAATCGTTCCCGTGATACAGGTGCGCGTCCAAGACAGCGGCGCACATATTGTGGGCGGCAGTGACAGCGTGCATGTCGCCCGTCAGGTGCAGGTTGAAAAGTTCCATCGGAACCACTTGGCTGTAGCCGCCCCCTGCCGCCCCACCTTTGATGCCGAATGTGGGCCCCATCGAAGGTTGACGGATCGCTATGGTGGCGCTTCGACCTATGTGCTGAAAAGCCTGTCCTAAACCGACTGTCGTGGTGGTCTTACCCTCGCCAAGCGGCGTTGGCGTTATGGCCGACACAACAACGTATTTAGCAAACGGACGTTCTGCCATTGCGGGGATCGCTTCAAGCTGAATCTTCGCCGCTCCCTTGCCATAAAACTCAAGATAGTCAAGCGGTATGCCGGCATTGGAGGCAACCTCTGACAGAGGCAACAATGAAGCCTGGTTGGCTATCTCAAGGTCGCTAGGAATCTCCATGAGAACCCTTCTGCTTGTTGGGCCGATTCTGGTACCTCAGGATGAAAGATTCGGGCATGGACAGCTTCAAACTTGACAGATATTGTTTCACTCTGCGGAACAGTTCCATCATACAGAATGCATGTAGGGGATCAGACCAGGCACCGTGGTGGTAGAACGGGCCAGGCGACGGAGTAAGTTTGCACTCCGCCATCCAGTAGCGCTTTGCAGTTATCGCAAAATGAAAATGCCAACTAAAGAGGACCAGAGTGAGCGACCTTCCAACAAAAGCCAAATGTGTCGTAATCGGTGCTGGCATCGTCGGAAACTGCCTTGTGGGGCACTTAAGCGATATGGGTTGGGATGACATCGTTCTTCTCGACAAAGGGCCATTACCGAACCCCGGGGGATCAACAGGCCACGCTTCAAACTTCATTTTCCCAGCGGACCATTCAAAGGAAATTGTTGATCTCACTTTGGACAGTCAAAGACAGTACGAGGAATTGGGTCTTCAGAACACATGCGGTGGCATTGAAGTGGCCAGAACCCCGGAGAGAATGGAGGAGTTCAAGCGACGGATGACCTCCGCCACTTGCTGGGGGATCCCATCAGAACTGCTTACTCCGACAGAAGTGAGGGAACGTGTCCCATTCATTTCCGCTGATGTCATTCTTGGGGGCTTCTATACCCCGAGCGTGAGCGCCGTTGATTCGCTCGAAACTGGGACTCAGATGCGCAAAAAGGCGCAAGACGCTGGAAGCTTGCAAGTATTTGCAAATACGGAAGTCACTGATATCGAAACCTCCCCAGGCCCAAACAAGCCTTTGGTCCGGGCGGTGCTGACGGACAAGGGCCGTATCGAATGCGAAACCGTTGTCATCGCGTGCGGAGTTTGGAGCCCGCGACTTGCCGAAATGGCGGGGGCGACAATTCCCCTTACCCCAGCTGTTCACCAAATGGCCGATGTGGGCCCGTTTGACGTCTTAGTGGAAACTCAGCAAGAACTGGCCTATCCCATCGTTCGAGACATGGACACCTTTTGCTACGAACGCCAATCTGCGGGCTCCATGGAAGTCGGCTCCTACGCCCACCGACCAATCCTCCACCGAGTCGACGAGATTCCCTCCAACGATGAGGCGGCACTCAGTCCGACTGAAATGCCCTTCACTGCTGACGACTTTGACCAACAAATGGAGGAAGCGATCGAGCTGATGGAGTTTTTGGGTGACGGAGAAATTAAGTACGCGATTAACGGCTTGCTCTCTCTGACACCTGACGCCAACCCGGTACTAGGGCCGACAGTTGAGGTTGACAACCTGTGGTCGGCAGCAGCTGTCTGGGTCAAGGAAGGCCCCGGAGTCGGACGACTGCTAGCCGAATGGATGACTCACGGTTACCCGCATCTGACTGACCCACATGGCGCCGACATCGCCCGCTTCTATCCACAGCAGCGCAACGTTCATCACATCGAGGCGCGCGCTGAGGAACATTTCAACAAGACCTACGGCATCGTGCACCCCAGAGAGCAATGGGCGACGAGACGAGACATCACTACGGGGCCCGTCAAAGCTCGTACTGACGCGCTCCAAGCGTTTTATTTCGAAGCCGGTGGGTGGGAGCGCCCCCACTGGTACGAATCCAACAGCGACCTAGTTTCCACTTACGAGGTTCCGGGACGAGACCACGAATGGGACGCACGTTGGTGGACCCCCATTTCTGATGCTGAACACCTACACATGCGTGACCATGCGGGCATTGTTGACCTTTCAGCGTTCCAGGTTTTCGAAGTCAGTGGTTCCGGAGTTCTCGATTACATCGAACATATGGTCGTCAACAAGTGTGACGTCAAGATCGGTGGTTCGATTTATACCCCGGTCCTGAACAGTTCAGGTGGATTCCGCTCTGACCTTACGATTCTCAGGTTGGGACAAAACCGGTTCCGGATCGTCACCGGAGCCTTCGACGGTGGGCGCGACGAATACTGGTTCCGACACAACCTTCCCGAAGATGGCACTGTTCAGTTCGAAAATCGAACCAACGGTTTATGCACTTTTGGCGTTTGGGGTCCGAACGCAATCTCGATTCTTCAAGGGATGACCGAATCAAATCTGAATCAAGGCGCTTTTCCTTACGGCACCTGCCAGGAGGTTCTGCTCGGTGGCCTTCCAACAGACATGTTTCGAATGTCATACGTGGGAGACGCTGGCTTCGAGATATACACGCCAACGCAACATGGACTCGCCTTGTGGGACGCCATCGTCGGTCAGGGATCGAACTTCGATCTTCGCCCTGTGGGCGCAGCGGTCTACGGCACAAGCGGTCGGATCGAAAAGGGCTACCGCTTGATGGGTGCCGAGTTAGACAGCGAATACACCCCCGTCGAGGCCGGCTTAGCTCGACCGAAGGTGAAGGCTGCTGATTTCATTGGCAAAGCGGCCTATCTGACAGCGCGCGAAGAGACTCCGTGCGCGCAATTGTGTGTGCTGACGGTCGAAAGTCACGCGTGTATTGACGGTTACCCTCGGTTCCCCATGGGCGCCGGAAATGAGCCACTACTTACGTCGAGCGGCGAACGTATTGTCGACGCGAAAGGCAGAGTTAGCAGGGTCACTACTGCCGGCAACGCTCCCTCCGTTGGCAAATACCTGTTGATGGCCTATTTACCAATTGATCTTTGTGAAATCGGCACCGAGCTCCAAGTCATGTATCAGAACGAAAACTATCCTGTGAGGGTCGCCGCCACCGGAGCCAACTTGGCTCTTTTTGACCCTGACAACGGTCGCATGAAGGCTTGAGACCGAGTCAATTACCACCGTCGCTGAGGAGAATCTATGCGGGTTCTGGTCTGCGTGAAACGAGTACCTGCTCCGGGTTCACGCATCAACATAAGCTCTGACCAGCTAAATGTAGATACTTCCCATCTCGGCTTCACAACGAGTCCCCACGAGGAGTGCGCTCTCGAAGAGGCCGCTCAGATCATTGAGCAGCATGAAGGGACCGTTACAGTCCTAACCGCGGGGCCACCCGAAGCGGAAGAGCAACTCCGCTACGCCGCGAGCGTCGGGGGCACTGACTTCGTACTGATCCCTAACAACAGCGGGCTCGACTGGGACCCCGAGCGGACAGCGAACGCGATCACTCAAGCAGTCAGCAAATTGGAAGCAGAGGGTGGCAAGTTTGACCTCATTATGTTTGGAAACGAATCAGCGGACGCAGGTGGCTTCCAGGTGGGAGTTAGGGTCGCCGTCGCGTTGGACCGCCCCATCGTTAATGGCATCAAGGGCATAGAGATCACTGGCGGTGTGTTTACGGCTCGACGCGAGGTAGACACCGGTGTAGAGGTCTATCAACTTGAAGCGCCGGCCGTGCTTGGGATCCGCGAAGGTATCAACCTCCCTCGCTATCCGACAATGAAAGGCCGGCTCGCCTCCAAGAAAGCCGACATCGCTATCACTCCTATCGACGTGCACGCCGGAGGGCAGCAAAAGATTCGTCTTCACCAGCCTGAGGAAAGAGTCACAGAAACCACTGTCCTAGGGGAGAGCGCTGCCGCCGCTGCGCTAGTAGTCGACTTACTGGACGAGTTGGGGGTGTTGTGATGAGTGAAATCTTGGTCTTCGTCGAACACGACCAAGGAGAATTGACACCCTCCGCTGGCGAGGGTTTGACCGCAGCCAGAGAACTCGGCGAAAGGCTGTCTCAGAAAACCGCTGCTGTCTTAATCGGACAAGATGCCGAGGGCCTTGGAGCGATGTGCGCGGAGTACGGAGTGCAACTCGCTTATTGCCTGACTTCCCCCCTTCTATCTGATTATGGGCCAGAAGCATGGGGGCAGGCCATCGTCGAACTCACAAACCAGTGTTCGCCGTCCATAATTCTCTCAGTCGGAACTGACCGAGGCAATGAGGTATTAGCGCAAGCTGCTGCAAGGTTGGATGCGCCTTTCGCCGCTAACAGCATCCACATTGGACGTGGCGATGCGTGGGAAGTAACGCGGGTTCAGTGGGGCGGATCCCTCCTCGAAGACATCGTCATTGACGCAGAGTTACTTATAGCTTCCTATAGCCACCATTCAATTGAACCCGTCTCCTTCCCGGCGGAAAATGGAATAGAAGTTCAAACCATTGAGATCGAACTGGACCCCTCCTTAGCGCGGACAGTTATTCGCGATCGAGTGACTCTGACTGAGGGCGTAACCCTCTCGACGGCATCCGTAGTGGTGTCCGGTGGCCGCGGAGTGGGCTCAGCCGATGGATTCGCCCAACTGGAGGAATTAGCAGACCTTCTCGGTGGCCGCGTCGGCTGCTCTCGGGCAGTCACCAACAATGGTTGGCGAAGCCACGCTGATCAGGTGGGCCAGACCGGCACTCGCATTGCTCCTGAGATCTACATCGCGTGTGGCATCTCAGGTGCTATCCAGCATTGGGTAGGGGCCATGGCATCGAAAAATATTCTCGCCATCAACACAGACCCCGAAGCGAACATGGTTACCAAGGCCGGTTACGCGGTTATCGCTGACCTCCACGAAGTCATCCCGGCAGTCATTGAAGAAATTCAGCGGCGTAGAGGCTAGAAGCAGCGTCGGTGGGCGGCCGATTGCGCGTCAACCAAGCTGGCGAGTCATGCGCTCGCAAGTAGCGGCCAAAAGGATGCCCAGGTCGTGAGTTTGCTCGGGGTCGGGGAAACGGTAGGCAGGCCCGTGGACGTGGAGAGCCGCGATTACCTCGCCCTCAGTGTTGAAAACAGGTGCTGCCACCGAGTTGAGACCCTCTGCGAATTCCTGGTACACCCAGCAATACCCGACTCTTCGAATTTGTCCAAGGCGTTGTCGAATCTTGACCGGATCTACTTCGCTCTGAGGGGTCGCAGTCTCCAAAGGCTCGTCCAAATACGCGTCGACTTCTTCGGCTTTCATGTGTGCCAAAAGCACAAGGCCAGATGGAACAAGATGTAAAGCAGCATGTTCCCCGGTCCAATTTCTGATCTGGACCTGGCTATCGAACTCGGCGTGGTCGGCGTAGTAGATCTCCCGACCTTCCCTCACTCCAATACC
>Ga0315334_10002038_pt1 | contig 12610 bp, 17 predicted proteins | sample M150034915metaG_FD_205555 | JGI IMG/M metagenome (GOLD analysis project Ga0315334, IMG submission 205555) | Ammonia-oxidizing marine archaeal communities from Monterey Bay, California, United States - M1 500m 34915 | ecosystem: Environmental > Aquatic > Marine > Intertidal zone | place: USA... | reverse complement strand
GGTACTTTTTCCGTAAAAACCAACCGGACATTACGTCGTTATGTCGTAATGTTTATATATCCCTCCCTAAAGGGAGGTATATATAAAACGTATCGTTACGTCGTTACATAACGACGGGTTGTGATACGATCAATCACTATGAAGCCGACAAGAGATTCGACGACGAGGCGGAACAACAACAATCGACGACGTGGCAAAGAGTACGAAAGACGTGCCGCGACCGCCGTTGATGGCGTTCGCAACCTCGACAAAGCCCGACCGCACACTGACGTCGAGAACGACTCTCATGTGTACGAAATTAAAAGCACCCAGACCGCCGTCCCTGTATGGCTTGCGAAAGCAAGCGGACAACTCGAACTCGCGGCAAAGGAGTCGAAGAAAGGAAAGGGCGGAGTTATTAAGATATTTACCGGAGGGGCAGGAGGAAGAGCGAAAGCATTCCTCATCACCGAGATCGAGGATTTCTGATATATGACGGATGACGACGTAAGCAGAATGATTAACAATAATATGAATACTGGTTTCCATCTTGCGAAAAAAGGTCGTTACTGGTACGACGCAGAATGTTGGAGATGTGGCAAGACAATAGAGAGTGAGATTAAGGATACAGGCGGTAAGAAGTTAACCGGATGGCATAATGTGTCTAATGTGTCTTGGGCTTGTATGGATTGTTGTGGGTTCATGTTTCGGCAAGTTGATGCCTAAACAGTACCGAAGTTGGTTAGCAGGAAATAATTCACATGTTAAGGAGAAGCCGATGGTTATTAAGTGGATAGACAAGCCCCTAGAACTGCCGCAGGACGTACGGGTGTTCCGTTCTGCTATAGATACTCTCCTCGTTGCGAATCGTCGCTGTGCGCTACGCTTTCCAGAGGACGAACAGATCGACGAGCGATACGAGATCGACGAAGTGTTCGCAGAACTGATCGGAGAGGTCGTTCGCGATTACGTTCTCGGAGGTTGTTCCGACGCAAAGGAACAACGCGAATTTCATGTCAAATCTTATTGGGAAAGCAGAGGCGCAATCTGGAACGGGTTCGAAAATTTTACGGTTGATCGCGACATGATTTGGATGATGAATTCAATGGAGACATGTCGAAACCAGATAGTCCATTCATGAGCGAACACGTCCATCATTGGATCGTCGAAAGCCCCAGCGGGAAAGAAAGTACGGGAAAGTGTCGCAAATGTAACGAGGAGCGCATATTTCCGAACTGGATCGAGACAAAAGCGTGGCGATACCGACAGAATCATACCGAGTGGACACCGGAGGAGTTGACGAAACTATTATGAAGATCAGAAACCGAATCAAAGAGTTCCGAACCGTCCCAGCATCCGAACTGCTCCCCAACCCGAAGAACTGGAGGAAGCATCCTGAGACGCAGGAGAACGCATTACGTTCCATGTTGGCTGACGTGGGCTTTGCTGACGCGGTAATCGCACGGGAAACACCCGCAGGGCTGGTGCTAATCGACGGACATCTCCGGACTGAGGTGGCATCGGACACCGAAGTTCCGGTCTTGATTGTCGATCTTAACGACGAAGAGGCGGACAAAGTCCTCGCAACGCATGACGTGTTGGGTGCTATGGCTGACACCGACAGCGATATTCTTGCCGATTTGCTGGCAGGAATTACGGTAGCCGACAGCGACTTATCTGACATCTTGTCGGAAATGGCGAACCTCGGTTCTGATCTCGACTTTTCGGAGGCGGTTTCAGGAGATGAGACGGACGCTCTGGAGTCGAAATTCGAGGTCGTTATTCTGTGCGACGATGAAGAACATCAACGCAATTTACTGGATCGATTCTCAATGGAAGGACTGACATGCCAGAGTTTAATATCCTAAGAACTGCGGACATCAGGCGGACGCCACGCGTTCAACAGGTCGAGGGTATCTTCGACCTCAAGGCTGACGAAGTCAGCCGAGAGGAGTGGACGGTATCAATGCCGCTGGAGGAGCAGGAGTGGAACGTCGGACTCATCGTTGGCGCGTCCGGCTCTGGGAAAACCACCATCGCGACCGAGGTTTTCGGCGACGCTGTCAAAGAGTTTAACTGGAAGGAAGGCGAAAGCATCGTCGACTCCTTTCCTGACACCATGTCGATAAAAGACATTACCTATGCTCTGTCGAGTGTTGGGTTCGGCAGTCCTCCGAATTGGTTGCGACCATTTCATGTGCTGTCGACGGGAGAGCAGTTCCGTGCCAATCTTGCGCGAGCCATTGTCTCCGACGGGCTGGTTGTACTCGATGAGTTCACCAGCGTCGTCGACCGGACAGTCGCTCAGATCGGAAGCCACTCGATGGCGAAAGCCGTACGGAGGCGCGGAGGACAGTTCGTCGCCGTGTCCTGCCATTACGATATCGTCGATTGGTTGCAACCCGACTGGCTGTATGAGCCAGCCGATAACCAGTTCACATGGAGGTCGGTTCGGCGAAGACCGGAAGTCTCACTCAGCATTCGTCGAGTTGATAAAAGAGCATGGAGTATCTTCAGTCGATTTCACTATCTAAGTCAGAGCATCAACCAATCGGCAACGTGTTTCGTGGCGTTCATGGGCGAGACTCCCGTTGCTTTCGTCGGCGTTCTTTCGTTCCCTCACGCAACCGCGTCCGGCTGGAGACTGTCGAGGACGGTCTGTCTGCCGGATTATCAAGGGCTGGGGATCGGGACTGTCATGGCTGACAGAGTCGCCTCGATGATGCGAGCGACAGGAAAACCCGTGTATGATCGAATGGCGCATCCGGCGATGATATGGACGCGAGCCAAGTCGACCAATTGGCGTATGACGGGAAAGCCGGGCAGAATCTCTCCGGTAGGGAAGTCGTCGGCAAGACCATCAATGAAGGCGACCTCGGCATCTGGACGCGTGACAGCAGGGTTCAAGTATGTGGGTCGAATTGATTATGACGGAGCGAGAAAGCTATCTATTATCTAAGGAGAGCAGATGCCAGATAACACAGATTACATCTTCGAGAACTACTGGAACGAAGACGAGGAGGGGAACAAGGCATGGGAGGGCGTGTACGCTTGGGGGTTTACCAATAAGGAAGATTTCTTAGACCGTCCCAAGAAACAAATGGACATCGTATTTAAGACGGTGAACTGTCGCATCCATGACGAGTACCGAATCGAAACCCATCTCAACATGCCGGAGCAAGAATGCGAGATCGCAGAAGGTGCGATCGACGCATATCTGAACTCGCTGGGCTGTACGGTATGCGCCGCCGAATCTATTGGAGCAAGCGTCGAGAATTACATTATCCATTTCGTGGAGAAGTTGTGGACGTTGAATCCGTTTTTTGTGAAACTTGCGGAGAATATGGTCATCACCAACAGGTCGAAACAAGCCAAGATCGATAAAGTTAATCGGATTACCTATGGCTAATAAGCAAACAATGGCTGTGCGACAGCGTCAATTCCGCGTTCTTCAGTCGAAGGTCGCCGGAGCAAGCGTCCGGCAGATCGCCGATCAGGAGGGCGTCTCGTCGTCCCAGATTCAGAAAGACGTTACGCGAGTTCTTGGTGAACTCGCCAGAGAGCATGTCGGGATGGCGGATCAGGTTCGAGCGTTGCAGATGGAACGGTACAATCAAATCCTTCTTCGCTGGTATCAGCGGGCATTGGGAGGAGATGTCGAGGCGGTCAAAATTGTTCTACAGGTAATGGATAAGATATCGGCTATTCATGGAGTTGTTCCAGATAAATCAATGATTCAGGTGAACAATTCATTCGTCAGCAATGAGCCTGTCACCTTTGTAATAGAGAGTGCGAACAATGACGACACAAATCAAATACAAACGCCCCCCACTATACTCGAAGCAACAGGACGCGATCTTCAGTCCTAAGAGATACGCCGTAATCGAAGGGGCGACGAAGAGCGGAAAGACTGTTGCCTGTCTTTCGTGGATCATTGAACAGGCGTTTCGGGGGCGAGAGGGGCAGACGTTTTGGTGGGTCGCTCCGGTATATCCGCAAGCGAGAATCGCGTTTCGAAGGATGCGTCGCGGACTAGACCAACAACTCTACACAGCGAACGAATCCGAACTGACGATTCGGCTCATTAACGGCACGACCGTTGCGTTTAAATCTGGAGAGAAGCCGGACAACCTATACGGAGAGGATGTTTTTGCTGTCGTAATAGACGAGGCAACCCGTCTGCGAGAGGAGGCATGGCATGCGATTCGTTCAACCATGACAGCGACACGGGGACAGATTCGCATTATCGGGAACGTTAAAGGGCGAAAGAATTGGGCATATGTTCTCGCACGACGAGCAGAGATAGGAGAACCCGACTGGCACTATGCCAAGCTGACAGCGTATGACGCTGTCGAAGCTGGCATCGTCGTTGCTGACGAGATAGAACAGGCGAAGGGGATGCTCCCAGAGAACGTGTTCAAGGAACTGTATCTCGCAGAGCCGTCAGAGGACGGCGGAAACCCGTTCGGACAACAGGCAATCCAACAATGTATCGGAGCAATGTCGACCGAAGAGACGGTCGTTTTTGGTGTCGACCTTGCGAAGAGTGTGGACTGGACGGTCGCAATCGGGCTGGATGAATCGGGAAACGTGTCAGCTTTCGAACGCTTTCAAGCCCCGTGGGAAGAAACTTGCTATCGTCTCGGAAATATAATCAGCAACACAAGCGCACTCGTCGACAGTACGGGAGTTGGCGACCCGATTGTCGAGCGTCTCCAACGCTCTCTCGGCAACGTTCAGGGGTATACGTTCTCCTCGACATCTAAGCAGAAGTTAATGGAAGGACTGTCGCTTGCCATTCAGACGCAGGGCATCACGTATCCAGACGGCGCGATCGTTGCTGAACTCGACGCCTTTGCTTACGAGTACACCAGAACCGGAGTGAAATATTCCGCTCCGACGGGACTGCATGACGATTGCGTGATGGCTCTGGCTCTCGCCGTACAGGGCAGAACAAGCGCGGCAGGAATGGGCGTATGGTAATTAATCTGATCTGTTTATATGGCGGGCATCGTGATTGTCTCGGCTGTGATTGTAAATGTCACAAGTAGAAACGAAGGAACTGCGGTGCGAACAATGCGGCAAATTGCTCGCAGAAAAGGCGAGCAAAGGAACGGTCATCGTCTGCTATCGATGCAAAACAAGAAACGAAGTTTCTTGACGTGCTGTCAGGAAAGCCTCAATATGTAACGTTGGAAGATTGTTCCGAAAATGTGGACTTTGGCATGTTCCCTTAAGCCGTAAGAGGTGGATATGCCGAGTTTCTGGAATCTCTTTAATAGAACGGAAGAACTCAAACAGGTCGACGCGACCGTTCCTCTTGCCGGAGGATACGGACAAACCGAAGACCCTCCCGACAATTATCAGAACTTCGCCCGTGAAGGATACGGAAAGAACGCCATCGTTTATGCGTGTATCCGAGAACTGTCCACAGCGGCGGCGTCGGTTCGCTATTTAATACAGAAGCCAACGGCAGAAGGTGGCTACATAGAGGATGAATCGGGAGAGTTTGCCCGCTTATTGTCCCGCCCAAACGACTTGCAGGATTGGTACACGTTCATCGAAAAAGTGGTGACCTATCTGAACATTGCGGGGAACGTCTACGTTCTCAAGCAACGCGACGGCGTCGGCAGAGTTCGCGATCTGTATCTGTTGCCTCCCGACCGTGTGAGCGTCGCGCCCCGCGGAGACGGACGAAACGATTACGTTTATGAGATCGACTCGAAGGAATACAAAATCCCATATGAAGATATGGGGCATTTGAAATTACCAAATCCAGAGGACGATAATTTTGGATTATCGCCTCTCCATGTGATCTCGAAAATAGTTAACCTCGACATGTCGATCACAGATTTCAACAAGGCATATTTCAATAATGCCGGAGTTCCGTCGGGGCTTTTGAAACTCAAGAAACGATTGACCTCTCAGGAGGAAGCGAACATCATCCGCAATCGATGGCGTTCATCTTTCGGGGGGACGAACAATCTTCACTCGGTAGCGATACTCGACGAGGATGCGTCCTATGAACAGATGGCATCTGCACCGAAAGACATGGCAATGACCGAGGTTCGAAACACTACAGAGACGCGCATCTGTGCCGTGCTGGGAGTTCCTCCCATTCTTATCTCTGCGAATGTTGGACTTCAAAGGTCGACCTATAGCAACTATAGAGAAGCGCGATTCGCTTTCTTTGCAGAGACAGTCAACCCGTTAATCACACGAATAGTTCGTTTTTTTAATTTCACGTTAGAACCAGACTTTCCGAACGACGGCGAACTCGCTGTCGATATGAGCGAATACAGGGCATATCTCGACGAGGACGACAGCATCACGAACAGAGCGTCCGAGTTGTTTGTTTCCGGTATCGTGTCACTAAACGAAGCGCGGGAAATGGTTGGGATTGAAGCCGTAAACAACGGAGATATCCGACGCATTCCCACGACAACAACCGAGGTCGTTGTCGGTGAACTTCCAATAGCACCGATGAATCCTATCATCGCCGCACAGCCGCTCGAAGAGTTGAAAGGAATCAAAGCGATTGGAGCGGTCGCAGACCGAGCCAAGCGCATGAGCCAAAGACTTATCGACGAGCGCGATTCGCTGACGGATAAATGGACACCGGAATATCAAAAATATTTCCGCAGTCTTCAGAACAGAGTCGATGGAATACTCGGTCGGCTAATGGAAAGGGGACAGGGAATCGAGGTTATCAAAGCAATGCCGCAGGATTACGCGGAACTGATACCAGAGGAATCGGCACAGCAATTGTCGGGCATTCTCTTCCGTCAGTATTCAGACGGAATCGAGACGACATTTGCGACGGTAAATGATGCCGGAGTCGCTGGGACTGTGACGTACGACGCGACATCTCCGCTGGTTACGGGACTGTTAACGGGCGTTCCAGAGCGTACGACATTGATACATTCGACAACATTAAAAGCGACACAGCGCGTGATCGACATTGCTCTCTCTCGTGGATACACGATCGAGCAATTGGCGAGAGGCGTTCCGGACGAAAACTTCGTCGGAATTCGCTCTGTATTTACCGAGGCAACAAACGTTCGAGCCAGACTAATCGCCCGAACGGAAACGATGAGAACTCAAAACCTGACAACTACACGGATATATCAGGATCAAGGATTCGGATATGCCAGAGCAGATGATCCCGACGGCGATCCGAACGACAATTATGTCGATCCGGCTGATCCGTATGGGTTCACATGTATCCAAAGACATAACACGATTTATCCGCTGATAGATGCCCAGAACATTATGGATCATCCAAACGGGCGACTTAACTGGTTGCCAATGCCGCGAGATTACAAACCCGAAGGAGTGCTGGTATGACCGATACATTTAGAATCGACAAAGTTCAAAGACATTTAACTGAAGTTAAAGTCTTAAACGAAACGCAGGGAATCGTCGAAGCGTACGTCAACTCGATGGGGATCGTTGATTCAGATAACGACATCATCACGCACGACGCTTTCAATGATTCGATCGAAAACAATCTTCCAATCCCTGTACTGACACAGCACGACCAATCGAATGTCGTTGGCAAGGTTTTATCTGCCAGCGTTGTTCCGTTTAGTGAACACGAATATCGCCTCAAGGCAGTCATGCAGATGAATCTCGAAACCGAGATGGGGCGCGATGCTTTTAGCAATGTGAAGGGAGATTATCTTAATCAATATTCTGTCGGTTTCAACATGACACCAGACAGCGCAATCATGGAGAGAACAGAGGACGGACAGTCTGTTCGGATAATAAATAAACTTGATTGGGTAGAAACCAGCCTAGTTGTGAGGGGAGCGTCACCCAGCACGGCAACGATATCGGCAAAGTCCGAAGATGACGTAACACCAACCATAGAATCAGAACCCGTCCCAGACACGTCCGACGATGAATCGGATGCCTCCGGCACGGAAGTAGATGTCCCCGACGAGTTGATCGAAGCGGTCAAGGAATTGAGGAAAACTATACAACTGAGAGAGATCGAAGAAATCAAAAAAGAAATAGGAGATTTGTAATGCAATCGAAAGATTTGCGCGACGATGCAAAGTCTCTGGTAACTCAGGCTGAAGCCGCTATCACTTCTGGTGAAGCGGTACAGGCTGAGAAGCTGGTGGCAGAAGCAAAAGAAAAATTCGCAACAGCAAACTCTCTTGACGCAACCGCCTCGAAGGTCAAAGAAATGACCGACTCGTGGGGCGACGAAGGCGTTCAGAGAGTTCCAGTTGCGTCCGAAGACGTGAAACTGTACAAGGCAAACGACACCGGAGCAAAGACTAAGGCGGACTATAAGCCCGCAACTTGGGTGAAGGGAATGCCAGCAATGGCACAGCCGCTCTGGGTGCAGGATGTCATGGGAGACAACTTAAAAGATGAAGCCAATTTCCAGAAGGATGCTTTCATCCAATGGATGACCGCTCCTTCGACAGATGTTTTCTACAAGACAGCTAGTACAGATGTTCTGAAGGCAATGCAAGAGGATACGGACGCAGAGGGTAAAAAAGTAATCTGCCCCCTCAGTTAGTGATAACTGTTGCAAATTCGGTGAACTGTCGGGAAGGCTAAGTCGCAAGATAAGCTAATCCGCAACCAAGCCCCGAACGCTTTCGGGGAAGGCTCAACGACTAGGTGGTGTTCTGAGAGCGCAGAACGTAATACACCAATAGTGCCGAACATCTCGAAGGAGATGATGAGATAGTCTGAACTCATGGGAAACCATGAGAGATCGACAGAAATGATCGATCCGCCTCAAATGAGGTCGTAACAAAAAATGGGATTCTTTGTTCCAGAAGAGTTTATAAACTCTGTGATTCACGATACTGGACTGCCGTGGGGAGCATTAAGAACGGCGGCAACGGTTATTCGTGTTGCGAGTAAGGACGGATATTTGCCGACGTTAGCGTCAGCAACGTGGGGGGCAATCGCAGAGGAAGCCGCCTACACAACGCAGGAGTCCACGCCCGTAGTTGGACAGGTAAATTTCAGCATAGAGAAGTCGGGCGGATTGGTGAAAACCAGCCGAGAATTACTCGACGACTCCGCGGTAAACTTGCCAGCATTGCTGGGACAAATATTTGCAGAGGCTAGTGGAAGATTCGAGGATGTCGGAATCCTAAACGGTAACGACACCACAAATTACCAAGGGATTCTGCCTGCGGGAACAGGGGTTTCCGATTATGTTATGGGGGCGACGACGTCAATAACCGCCGCTGACATATTCGGCATTTTCTATACCTTAGAAGCACAGCACAGAGCGAATGCAACTTGGGTAATGCAATCGTTAATCTCGAAAGAGATCAACAACATCAACGCAACATCGGCAGGAGTGCATTCAGTCAATGACTTGAATACACCTCCCGCGTCGTTTTTGCTTGGTCGACCAGTCATAAACAACGATATTAGTGGCAACGGTCTTAACTCAAGCCTGCAAGCGAACAACGAAATCGCTGTGTTTGGGGACTTCCGAAACTACTACATCTTTGACAGGATTGGTTTTTCGATTCGAAGAAATGACTCGCTCTACATGGAAACGGATCAGATCGGTTTCTTCGGAACTCGAAGAGGCGACGGACAAGTCGGTTTAACCGATGCGTTCAAAATTTTGAAGTGCGCCGCTAGTTAATAACTAAAGGCTAAGTCGGCAGGGGGAGTGCAACGGAATGACCACTCCCCCTGTCGTTATTGAGGAGATGAAAATGGCGAAAGTAATATGTTTAAAAAACGTGACGATCGGGAGTTTAAATTTGGCTTTTGTCGAAGGTACTGAATACGAAGTGCCTGCCAAGGTTGCTACAGATTACGCCGAGTATTTTAAGAAGAAAGCGACGACGACGAAAAAGAAAACAACGGGGACAAACAAGCAGACAACGACGCAGGAGAATAAATAATGCCGAACCGCCATTCTTACGCGACAACTGACGACCTGAGAGATTACCTCGCTGGAACGAGTTACGCGTCGGGTTGGACGGGAGACGCGGCAACATTGCGACGCATTATCGAAGCGTCCTCCCGCAGGATCGACGATTACTGCGGAGGAGGAATGTTCGGCGCATCCACAGAAACCAGAACTTACGACATAGGTTCTGGAACTTTGAGACAGTCTCCGCAATACACAACTCCGACGGGTTGGGGTGGAGACATATCGTTGGCACAAACCCTGTCTCCGGTGATCCCTCTGGATGGATGGCTCGTCGAAGCAACGACAGTCACTTCATACAAGCAGACGGCACGGACAGGATCGGAAACATTAACGAGCGGATACGATAATGATTATCTGCTTATGCCATACAACTTCTCGCCGAAAACAATTCTCAAATTAAACGAGGACACGGCGAAGTCGTTCTATGGTGGACAACAGACTTTGTCGATTCTTGGGACATGGGGATACTCAAACGAAACGACTGACGTGACAACAAACTCGGCGGCGATTACAGATGCGACAGCAACATCATTCGACGTTGCCAGCGCAAGTGCGCTGGGAAGCGCAGAGACGATAGTAATCGGCTCGGAGCATATGTACGTGACGTCTATCAGCACAAACACGTTAACCGTCGAAAGGGGCGTCAATGGCACAACTGCCACAACGCACCTGATCTCGCAGGACGTTTCCGCGTTTGTATATCCCGAACTTGTCTCCCAAGCATGTCTCGATATATCTCGAATTACTTTTCGAGATAGGGATTTGGGACTGACAACAACGATCGGAGGAGATCAGCCGATCACGTTGCCGAGAAATGAAATCAAACAGGTGCTGGCATCGCTCGATCAATATCGGGTCGCGTCGACATCGAACGGAATTTTCATGTAATGAATGTCACGATCGAAACCGAACTCAAAGGAAAGATAGCCGATCCGAGATTAAAGGATCAACTAAAACACGCCATCAACGACGGGCTGATGGAACTCGCACAGATCGAAGGGGCGAACGTTGTCAAAAATCAACTGTATCCGAATCATGGTTTTGTGACAGGTAACTTAAAAAACAGAATCGGATCGGCAGTTGTAAAAGATTACGTGGCACAGATCGACGCGGGAGCGCATCGATACGGATCGAATCTTATTTATGCGAACTGGGTTGAGGGAATTTCAAGTCGGAATTTTCAGTCAAGGTTCAAGGGATACAAGATGTTCGAGAACATGTTTCGACAGCTTGCGAGAAACGAACAGGCTTTCCAGAGATACATCGGCGGAGCAATTATGAAGGTTTTTAAATCATGAGCAGATCGGGAGCAATCGATCGAATCGATACTCTGTTATCAACGATAACTGATCCGGCTTTCGTCTCTGTAATGAGAGGAGAGCCATTGTCAATCGCGGGAACTCCATTGCTTGCGTTCTGGGTCGCAGGACGAACGGTAACGGGCGAAACGATGACAAGAGACGGGTCAATCACTACCTTCTCTATACGCGGTTACTTTCGGATGCAGAGTAGCGCGGACGTCAGAGAATCATTAGAACTCGACGTGTGGGATGCGATGTACAACGTCCACGATGTTCTCGCGGCTGATACCGAGTTGTCCGGCAATTGCACATATTCACAAGTCGGAGACGCGCAAGCAGGATATCAAGAGATATCCGGCACAGCGTTCCGAACGGTTTCGATTCCTTTTGAAGTTGAGATATTAGACGACGTTACGGTCGCACCATAGGAGAAAGAGATGGCAAAAGTAAACGGAAATAATATTCGGTTATATGTACAGGGGGACGACCTATCGGGAGATGCAAACAGTCTCGACGGAATCGGTTACTCCAGCACGATGCTCGATGTCACAACATTGGACGTCACGGCGAACAAACGTATCTCCGGATTAGGATCGGGAACGATGGGAGTGAGCGTTTGGTTTGACGCGGCGGCTGGGCGATCCCATGCGCTGTTCACCGCTAATTCCGGCAAAGTACCGATAACGGATCAGAACGTACTCGTTCCAATGGGTTCTGCTGAAGGCGACCCGTCGATTCACATGGTCGCAAAGATCGCGAATTACGATGTCGAGAACGGAATCGATACCGCCGTTTCCGCCTCTGCGAGTTTTGAATCCAACACATATACCCCACAGTTTGGGGCGATGTTAACGTCTCACCAAGACACCCACTCAAGCACAACATCTGGAGGAACGATAGACAGCGGAGCGTCGTCATCAAGCGGCGGAAGTGCTGTTCTTCAAGTGTTCTCGCTTTCGTCCGGAACTGCTGACGTAAAAATTCAGCATTCCACAAACGGATCGGCATGGTCTGATCTGTTAAGTTTTACGGCTGTAACAACGTCCCCGAACAGCGAGTATATCGCCGTCACGGGAACAGTAAATCGATATCTAAGATGTCGAAGCACGAACACATTTACGAATTTAGTGTTTGCAGTTGATTTCGCCAGAGACTAATTAAGGAGGTCTAAAAATGGCAAAAATAGCAGGAACCGGAACGTATGTTGCGGTTGATGACAGCGCAGGAAATTGGAAAGATATATCGAACGACATATCTTCGGTTTCCATAAACCTTCCGACAAACATGTTGGAGGTAACGGGACTCGACAAGAGTGCGCCGGAAAGGATCGGAGGACTTCAGGACGGCTCGATCGGACTTGAAGGATACTTCAACGCCGCGACCGACAAGTCGCACGATG
>Ga0315334_10002037_pt1 | contig 12611 bp, 9 predicted proteins | sample M150034915metaG_FD_205555 | JGI IMG/M metagenome (GOLD analysis project Ga0315334, IMG submission 205555) | Ammonia-oxidizing marine archaeal communities from Monterey Bay, California, United States - M1 500m 34915 | ecosystem: Environmental > Aquatic > Marine > Intertidal zone | place: USA... | reverse complement strand
AACAGTGCACGTTATATGTAAATCCAACGCCCATAATTCCTGTATATCCTATGCTTGAAATAAAGTGCGCTTTATATTCTATAATTTACAAAGTACACCACCAAATACACCGTACATAAACCAATATAATTCTTATGGAGAAAAACGTAAATATTCAGAATTTTGAGACAAATAACAGTGCTTGGATAAACGAGCGCTACATCCCTAATAACGCCTTTGATCTTCATGTGGAGGAAATTAAACGTAACGGTTATACTGTTTTGGCGGATCAATTAAATGCAGATATAACTGCTTATGTCCGCAGGAAGATGGATGAGATTTACGATGCCCAAATCACCGATTTTGGTGGAGAAGAGGCGCTAATAGAGATTGGCGAGCATGGCCTAGCCAGAAATCTACTTGAATATGACGAATATTTTCTTGATATGATTATCAACGAAGATATTCTTGCATATGTACGTTTTTTTCTAGGGGAATATTTTACATTAAATCAATTTAATGGCAACTTAAACATATCAGGTTTGCCTGCCACTAGTACGCCATGGCACAGAGATATAACTTTTCGCGATTTCACATCCTCTCGCTTAATCTCCATGACCGTAATATGGGTCATAGACGAATTCAACGAACTTAACGATGGAATAAGCATCTTACCAGGTTCTCAGAAACACGACTGTTTCCCATCTTTCGAATTTGCTGATAAGCACAAGCAAAAACTTTTTGCAAAAGAAGGATCGATAATCATTCTGGACGGGATGTTCTTTCATCGATCAGGATATAATAATTCGGGTCATCACAGACGTATATGTCAAGGCATGTATTCGCTTCCTTTCATGGGACAACAAATCAGCATCCCGAAGACTCTACAGAATAAGCATAGCGACGATCCATTCCTAAGACAGTTTCTTGGCTATAACAACATACAGCAGCCTTCCATCTACGACTGGCGTCAAGAAAAATTGAATAACAAACGCAAGAAATTAAGGACCATTATGTTAGAGGATAATGACAGCAATGCATCGGAAAACTAACTTTTTCATAAATAGAATTAAAGTCCGATTAATGTAGAATGTCAGTAGCCCCGTACCACTCTGATTCTCCTTATTAATTAATTAGAATAAAATCGTGTCTAAACAGAATGTATATTTATGTGACATGGCATCAGGTTCAAATATGAACTTGCTTCCATTGGCTATATGCATAATCGGAGACTATAGTCTTTCCCAACCAGAAATTGACGAAAGACTTAATATTGAATACCGCTTTTTGAGGCAGGACAGTAAAGCTCTGGCATCTTCTATGAACAACCCCGTCATAGTTGGCTTCAGCTGTTATGTATGGAATTTTCAAGTTAGTCTTACAGCAGCTCGCGAAGTAAAGAGGCAGCACCCTAATGCCTTGGTACTCTTAGGTGGATTTTCTATACCCAAACTGCCAGACAGAATCAGTGATTTGTTTCGCTCGCACTCATATATCGATGTTCTTGTACACGGCGAAGGCGAATTAACATTCGCCAACTTCCTCCGGGAGTTTATAAATAAAAAGAATTACAATACTTTAGCGGGAATTACCATTAGAAATAAGGATGTTGATGCTGGGTTTATTTCCAATCCGTATACGAACCGAGTCGAATCATTGGATGATCTCCCATCGCCTTATTTGAACGGAACATTTGACGATATGCTTCAGCGCTACGGAGATAAGATCACAGGAGCACTCTGGGAGACGAATCGTGGATGCCCCTACAGTTGCACCTTCTGCGACTGGGGCAACGCCGATGTAAGCAAAATAAAAAAATATAGCCTTAGTAGACTCTACGATGAAATCCAGTGGATTAGTAAGAATAACTTCTACTATATGTTTTTTTCCGATGCCAACTTTGGAATTTTTCCTGAGCGCGACATGGAAATCGCAGGCTATATTGCCGATTGCCACGCGCACACTGGTTCTCCTCATCACGTCATCACCAACTGGGCTAAAAACAAATCAGTTGCTGTTGTCCGCATAGCTGAGCGCTTAGCGCGTGGCGGCGTAGGCACCAACATTACCATGGCTATCCAGTCAACCAACCCAGATACCCTGAAAGTCATTAAACGTAAAAATCTCCACCAAGGTAAGATTGACGATCTTAAGACACTCTTTCACGACAGGCATATACCTACTTATGTCGAAATCATACTTGGCTTACCGCTCGAAACCTATACTACTTTTGCGAAGGGCCTTAACACAGTTCTATCCAACCGTCTGGAGGATCGATTTTTTGTCTATCTTTGCCAGATGCTTGAAAATACTGAGCTCGATTCTCCTGAATCTCGCGCGGAATACCTACTTGAAACTCGACGCTGCCGGCACACGGTTTCTAACCGTAAGTTCGAGTGGGATGATATGGATATCGAATACGAGGAGTTCGTAGTTGGCACTTCCACTATGCCTATTACTGAATGGCGAAAATCTTACAAATTGAGCTATTTTTTAACGGCACTATACAACCACCGGGCAGCGTTTTTCCCTCTAATCTATCTCAGGAACCAGCACGGAATTTTACCAGTTGACGTCTTAGAATTTATAATCGATGAACTGGATATCAGCATGGGTGAGTATCCGGTGATGGAACGCAGTTTGACTATTATCGACAACCAGGCGCAGTTAATGATCGACGGAGTTTCTTCGATGGGGCCTTTACCCGAAGCGGGTGGTTTGGTAGTTCTGCCGCACGTGGGCGCTTTGGCTATGCTGGCCCATAATAAATACGAATTCTCAGATGAACTCTCTTCGATTTTTCAAAAGTACTTTGTTGCTCGTAATTTGGATATCAATGCGTTTGTTTTTGATGAAGTAATGACTTTCCAAAAAATGAGTTTTCCGGGTTGGCCACAGGAAGGAATTGTTAATTATACGTTTAAGACAAATATTCAAGAGTACTTTCGTTGCCTAACCCTTGGTCTTAATCCCCCAGTGATCTTAGCACAACCGACGGTCGTAACTTTTACGGATCATGCGCGCAAGGTTGAGACTTTTGCCGAGTTTGCTGCTACGCTAGTGCGAGGGGGATTGACGGTTGACTTGCTCAAAGCCGAGACCGAGAACGGTGCTTGTGACGAGCCCAACGAACTAGCCATAATCCGGCGGGATATGGAACAGCGGAATTTAGATAAACTTAAGCTGGAATTTGAAAAGCTTACTTAATGGTTTACCAAGGGTATCTAGACTGGTTTTTTCCCAAAGCTGGGCAGATGAATGCATAGTATATACGAAGACGAAATACATGACATGAGAGAAATTATTTCAGAGCGATCTGTGGATTTTTATATTAAGCACAAGGTTTCTCCTGTCACAAGAGATATATCTAAGTTAGAAGTCTATTTTGAAAAGCGCGAATCTTTGTTTCGACATTTGGGGATTATTCCATCGTTTCTGGCTGATAAAACAGTACTCGAATTCGGACCGGGCGGAGGGCACAATTCCATTTATACACTAGGCTTAAAGCCCACCCGCTATGTTCTAGTAGACGGAAATAAAACGGGGCTCGCATCTGTGGAGCACCTATTTCAAAAAAACTTAAATGGAGTTACGCAATATGAGCTAGTTGAATCCTTTATAGAGGATTTCTCTACACAGGAAAAGTTTGACTTAGTCATTTGCGAGAATGTTATTCCATTACAGCAAAACGACCCTGCACATGTGCTGCGATGCGTAGCAGATTATGTAAAGCCAGGCGGCTTGCTTGTAATCACTTGCATGGATCCGGTTTCATTTTTTGCAGATGTATTAGGGCATCTGGCCGGGGAACTTATTGTGAGACCTGAAATGACAACACAAGAAAAGCTGGATGCCATGCGCCCGTTTTTTCAGATGAAATTAGACGCAATACCTGGAGCCAACACAATTGTAGATGATTTCATGATGGACTCGATAATACAACATTATCCCGAAAACGGAAAAATGCAGACTATTAGCGATACGGTAAACGAACTATCAAACACATTCGACGTTTACGGATCTTCGCCACATTTTTTGATAGACTGGCGATGGTATAAGAATATTCATGGCGACCAGGCCCTCTTTAACAAACGGGCAATCGACTTATACGATACTAACATATATAACTTGCTTGACTATAGATGTGAACTAAAAGAGATAGAAAGTAGAGAAAATACCCTTGTTAGGAAATTGTGCAATAGTGTGTTTGAGGCTACAAAAAAATTCCGTAAAGATAGGCAACTGATATATATTAAATCAATTCGATGTAATGTGAATCAATTGGCAAATATTGCTTGTAAATACTCTCAGTGCACAGCCGATTCATTGAACGACTTTATTGGCGGTATAGATGCGTACCTTACAAACAAGCCGTGGCCGAGACTCGAAAAGTTCGCTCCATTTTGCGGGCGCGGCACCCAATATCTAAGTTTTATTCGTAAGCATACTGTGCGGCGTAGCGAAGACGATACACCTGGCCACGAACGCTAAATACAATAAAGAGACCCAATTAAATTTTAATGAAACTTCTAAATGAGCTTGTTTCCGGTTGCGGTTATTCAGTGGTAAAAGCTGATGACGTCAGTTTATTAGAGGGAATTAGAGCGCTTTTGATTGATATCTCGCAAAAGGGGGGCAATCTCACTGATGTGAATAGCGTTGATGAACTTAGGATGAAGATATCGTCCTTATCTGAAATCGATATAAATAGTTTAAATATGAAGTTTTCGGCCTATCCTGATTTTTCTGCTATGTTAGTGAACGCGTTTGCCAGTTCAGTCCGCAAACTGGTAGGTGAGGAATGTTTTCTACAGCGAAGATCTCACGTGATGTTCAATACTGCGGACGACAGCCACACTCGTGCTATGTCTCATTTCGACGGAATGTCAGGCATTTCACCATTTACATTCACAATATGGATTCCTGCTCACGATTTACACGATAATTCTGGAATATGGGTTTTAGACCAGAATGCTTCTATGCTGTTAGCTGAGCGTGAATGGGAAAAACAGGGTATTATGGGCAATGATATTCTTAGTATGGATTCCATGGAGCCTCTAAAGATGGATTTTGGCACGGGTGTTTTATTTAATCCATTTGTTATGCATGGTGCTTATCCACACGATGGTGCGCTCGCACGAATTGGCGTTAGCACAAGGTTCCAAAGCCGCTCTAAGCCATTATTTATGAGGAATTCCGAGTTTTATTACCCTTACGACTTGTCGGCCTGATTTCATATATCTATTGAACCTTCGCTAAATTACGACATGAATTGAGACTAAGAAGTCATTCGCAGTATGTTTTTTAACACGTGAGCACAGCAATTGTTAGCACAGATCCTGTTTTCGGCCCTTGGATTATACCTTCAAGAGCTCAAAATATGATTATGAATCAATATTCCCAGAGTCGTGGAATAAATGTAGATGCAGTTATCCCAGAACCCCTGTTTTCTAAGCAACTTTTAACCACAAGATGGTCAAAAGAGAGTAAGAACTTGTCCTCTATTATCTTGTGCTCCATTCATCAATTACCACAAGATAAATCTGTAATTGATAGCTTTTTAGATGATATGCATAATGTTGAAGTACATTTCGTACTAGAAAACTTATGTGGTATAGGCCGAAAGTTTTTGTTAGAAAAAATATATGAATCTTCTGTCTTCCTGAAAAGCAAAGTAATTCCCTATAGAAAGACAGACTCCTACAAAACACTGTACTATATGATGCAAAATAATAAATAATCTCCTTAATTTAGAGTGCATATCTATAGACTATACTACCCAAAATAACGCTGCAGGAGCGAGTCCCTTTAGCGTGTTTAGAACGAAATGCATATTTTCCCCTAACGCAAGTACATATGGCAAGTAAATTTCTAAGCTATGTATTATGGCGCATTCCAGAATAATAATCGAGCAGAAGAATATCTAAATTAACTAAGACTTATACTAAAAATTTAAAATGAATACAGCTAAAAAAAATGTATTGATCGTTGGTATATATATGCCCGGAATATATCCGTCTGGTGATGACGAGGTAGTGTCGAGATTACTCTCTACTGCTTTCCTGAAAGCGGCGGCAGATGCCGATCCGGATATCGCCCCACACTATGATATCCAAATTCTCGATATTCCTACCACTAGACCACCGGAAAAGATTGCACAAGATATTCTACAGAAAAATCCGGATGTATTGGCCTATTCAGCGTATATGTGGAATTACGATCAGATGTCTGAAAGCCTTATGATCGTTAAAGAAGAACGCCCCGATATTTGGACTCTACTTGGAGGGCCTTTAGTCACTTATACTTCGGAACAAATTATGAGCCATTTACCAGCTGACGTGGTCGTCTGCGGAACAAACGCAGGTGAGTTGCGTTTTCGCCAGTTGCTCAAGTGTGACCGGAGCGTAGAGAGCTTGAACAACATCCCTCTCATCTGCTACCGCACACCTAATGGAGAGCTGGCCAACACCGGAGGGGTCATACAGGAGGACGTATCACAAATCCCATCGATATATAAGAACAAGGCTATTGATCTCGACGATGGTCGTCGGCATACGGTCTTTATCGAAACGTTCAGAGGCTGCCCGTTTTCTTGTGGTTATTGCATCTGGGGCCCTGAAGGCAACAAGGTGAACCGCTTCGACCTTGACCAGTTGATCTGCGATATCAAGATCATATATAATCACCCCAAAGTAGAAGCGGTTATATTCACTGACGCGTGCCTGTTTTATACGCGCAAACGAGCCAGAGTTATATGTGAAACTATAGCATCATGCTCACGTCAAATCCCGACTGTTCTCACTCTGGACATGCACGTGCTCGATGAGGACATGGTGGACCACCTTGAGATGATAGACCTATACCACAACCAATATCACTTCGGTTTGCAGACGACGAACCCAAAAGCAATGGCATACTTGGAAAGGCCCGGGACGGCGACCGAAATCGGTCGTGAGCGTTATGCACAGAAATACATGGACGGCGTAAACTTGCTACGTAAAAGAATCCCAGCGGCTGAAATTAGTTTTGATATAATCTATGGTTTACCTGGCGATGATTACGAACATTTCCGAGATACAATTGATTTTGCGCTTAACCTAAAGCCTTCAAAGCTGCACTTCCATCCGCTATTATTATTACCTGGTACGAGGTTTTACACAGATCGCGATGAATTAAAATTTATATATGATGATGTACCGCCCTTTATGGTTAAATCTAATGATACATTCATCGAAGATGATATGCACAAGGCCATTCGGTATGTTCTATGGACAATGGCGATGATGTATTTTCCCACAATCAGGGACACGGTATTTAATCTTTCAGCTTTAGTCGGAGTTCGCCAGATACACCTAATCGATGAGTGGATCAGACTAGTAGAAAATCGCATCGATCCCTACGCCGCCGTTCGTTCACAGCACAAGTTCACGCTCGACGCACATAACCTCATTCGAAGAAGCTTTATGAACGTTCTGACTGAGCCACAGAATTGTGTTCATGGCTATGAGGCGCTATTGGAGATGCTAAACAGTTACAGCGCTGATTCTCTAACGGATAACGTCAAGTTGGGTATTGCCTACTACAGTGCGATTGTCGATGGAAAGATCGAACCGGAAAATCAGGCGTATTGTGATCCAAAGCAGCTGGTGGACCAGGGAATCCTTCAATGCAAGGATCATAGCCAGTTGGAATTGGTAAAGACGGTATGGGTCAACGCCTCAACAACTACTAAAGTAGCTTAAATAGCAAATGCAATACCGCCAACCGGAGGGTAAAATTGATTAATAATATAAGCAGTATCGTAGACCAAATGGCAGCACCCCCGAACAGGGGGAGATTTAACGAAAAAGGGCCATACTATACCAGCTACCCAACGCTAGGATTATGGTCCAATGAATACGATAACAACGCGTACATTAAATCCTTGGAGGAGTTATTCTGTGAGTATGGTGAAAACGTACCTTTGGCGCTCTATGTGCATATCCCATTTTGCGCTAAACTGTGCTGGTATTGTATCTGCAATATTCAGGTATCAAACAACCGCAATCGGATACAAGAATTCACCGATTATCTGACTCGCGAAATCGAACATCTCGGTGATTGCTTAAATAAACTTTCTGTTAAACCGAATGTCGAGGACATTCATCTTGGTGGAGGAACACCATCACACTTGGACACTGCTCAGTTTGCCCAATTGATGGATAAATTAAGTGAATTTATTGACTTGAGTTCATTAGAGGAGTTGTCCATGGAGATTGATCCTCGAACTACTAATCAGAACGACTTACGCTACTATGCGGACATGGGTGTGACTAGAATCTCTTTCGGGATTCAGGATTTCGACTATTTTGTACAGAAATCAATTAACCGTGTGCAGCCACCAGAAATGGTAGCCGAACTACTTACGCCCGATATTAGAGCGCGTTTCAACGGGGTGAATTTCGACTTACTATACGGGTTACCAAGGCAAACGCGGGATACTTTTAGGCGAACTGCTGAATTGGTCAATCAGCTTAGTCCTGAGCGGATTACGCTTCTTAAATACGCTCATGTTCCTGAGGTGCGCAAACACATGAAACTTATTAAAGAGGATGCGTTACCTCCTGATGATGATCTTCCTTTGATGTTCGCGGAAACTGTTGGAACGTTTTTGGAAAATGATTATGAGTGGATCGGTATCGACAATTTTGCTAAAAAGGGAGATAAACTAGCAGATGCAGTTGAACGCAAATCGCTCGGCCGGGATTTTAATGGATGGAATACGGGAGGCAGCAGTCGTCATTTACTAGGTCTTGGGCCGACTACCACGAGCGCATTCGGTAATTATTATTACCAAAGCACATATAATAATAATGAATACTATAAGGCAATAGATAAAATAGAATTCCCTATTCTACGAGGGTTCCGGCTATCTAATGATGATATGATACGGCGTGATGTTATTTTTGATATACTATGCAAACAGGAAGTCGATATGAAAGAATTTAATTTAAATCATGATATCGATTTTTCTAAATATTTTTCGACTGAATTAGATTCTCTTCAAAAACATTTCGCTCCAGATGGTATGGTTAATCTCGAGGATAATAAAATATTGATATCCGACTGGGGTCGTTTTTTTTCACGCAATATTTGTAGAGTATTCGACAAATTCTGGAATAATAAAGATTATAAGATTACTGGTCCTTGAAGCGCGGCCCTGCAAACCTTGACTCTAGTAAGCCTCAGCATTTAAGCCGTATAAATCGATTGCTTTTTTTATATATAAAGGTGATGCACCTGTACAGGAGCAAGTTTATGTTATCTAATGAAGGGGGTTTAAGGCCAATCTAGTGATTATCATAATTATACATGACATTTTTATATAATTTCCTACAGGTCACAAGTTAATTATGAGCAGGCTTTATATAAATTAAGTTAAAATCATTTTGAAAATTTATTACAGGCTATTATCTATACCAAGAATAGGCCAGTTAGTTGAAGAACTATTTTTCATTAAAAACCTATTCCCAGAAGAAGAAATAATTATTATAACATCCGACCCGAATTATCACCCAAGAATTAATAAAGAAATTTTTAAATCAGTTACTCGTAATTTTGGTCTTAAGCTTACGAATAATTTAAATTTTATAGCCGATCGCAGTGATGATGACGAACAAAGAGATCTAATTAAATTCGGTGATGGTTTTTTGTTCCAGAAAGGACCAAAGACACTAAGAAAAAGATTTTATGATAAATACACAGGTATTAATAGCATATTTTACCACAAACTAAATGAAGAAGAGCAACAGCAAGGTGATATTATAAGGAATGAATTAGGGATTAAGGCGAATGCTAAAATTGTGACAATACATTGTAGGGAGGGCGGTTATTTACCAGATCTAAAATACCACACGTTTAGAGATAACAATATCGCAAATAGTGAGAAAGCTATAGATTATTTGATCAACCAGAACTACTATGTAATAAGATTGGGTGACCCCAGTATGAAAATACTGAATATCGATTCGAGTAGATTTATAGATTTAGCACATAGTAGATTTACACACACACTTGCAGAGTTATATTTTATATCTAATGCTGATTTTCACATTGGAACATGTTCAGGGGTCGACGGCATAGCCCAAACATGTGGAATACCAATGCTTTTAATTAATTGCCATGTGCCACTTTGCATATGGGGGACAAAATATGATATAGATTTGCCGCCTGTATTTTATTCTGATAAACTTAGTCGAGATCTATCGCTTCCTGAGCTAGTTATATCAAATGTGTTAACAATTTTAGAAACTGAAAAGTTTAACAATAAAAGAATTAGCTTAATAAAGAATACAGCAGATGAAATATATGAAAGCGTAAAGGAGATGTTGAAAAATATAACCACAGTTGATTACAAAGTACCAATGTTGGATTATTTAGACAGAATCGATCCGTTATACAACGGAATGCAAAGAAGCGATACATATTTTGGTTTGCATCGCGTTCAAAATAAGAAAATATCAGATTATTACCTAAATAAAAACCCTGGTTTTTTGGGCATCCCATTTTAATTTTTAATAGACCCTTCAACACAAACGAATGATCATTTACTTTAAATAATACATGAGAAACACTACATTAAATATCTTATGGTTATTTGAAAATTCGAAATATATTCGAATATAGATCGCTAAACAAATATTATACAATATAGTTTGACTTATAAAGCGTAGTAATACTAATCAGATGAAGGACAAAAAACATTTTAATAGAATTGTAGTTCCAGTTCTTGGAATGCATCGTAGCGGGACGTCGATGTTTACTAGAGCTATTAATATTCTAGGTGTTGAGTTGGGTGTGCCGGATCACCTAATGGGTGCATCATATGATAATAAAAAAGGCTTTTGGGAAAACGTTTTTTTTCTTAACATTAACATCGAAATTCTGAGAAGAATAGGCGTAAATACGAATGGCTTCGATACTACTGATGCTCTATTAGGAGCAGCACAGAAGATCGAATTATTAGATCCATCATTGGATACAATAGATCTTATAAATAGATATATAAATGACAACTTAGAGCACCCAATATGGGGATGGAAGGATCCACGTACTGTGTTGCTGTTTCCGTTTTGGCTCAAGTTATTGATGAAATTAGGATACAACGATATCCGTCCTGCAATTATTGTACGAAACCCCATAGACACCGCACATTCCTTAATTAAACAAGGGCATTTAAAAGATATAGCCACTAAAAATAAAATTCCTGAAAAACACTTAGCTCTCAACCTTTGGAAGATATATAATCGGATTTTAAATTTGATATCGAACTCAATACCATGCTTCTTAAGTTTTCATGAGTGGTTGATTAATCCGGACTCCGCCAGAGATGAACTTGAGCGGTGTAGCGCTTTTACTGGTTTAGAAACTGACAATATGGACGCAGCATTGAAATGGATCGATCCAAGGATGGTTCATCACCATTCTAATATAGGGGATGTATGTGACGATGATGCAATCGGGATTTACGAAGAACTTATGGCTAAAGCCAATAAGCAACGCAATGAATGGGGCCAGAATGGAATAAACTGATTCGGTTGAAATAGCCCTGAAATAATTGCATAACGTCAATTATTTTAGATAATAAAATTTACTAAAAAAAAACTATATAGTTAAATAATAAATTTATTATCATGTCAAAGATTTTAATTACCGGTGCAGATGGTTTTATTGGTTCTCATTTGACGGAAGCTTTAGTTCGCAAAGGGTACGACGTTAGAGCTTTTGTCTTCTACAATTCATTCAACTCCTTAGGGTGGTTGGATAAATGTGATTCTGATGTTAAGGGGCAATTTGAGTTTTTTGCCGGGGACATTAGAGATCCGCACGTAGTACGGAATACAATGAAGGGGTGCACCGCTGTTTTGCACTTAGCTGCAATTATTTCTATTCCTTACTCCTATCATTCACCTGACACCTACGTGGACACAAACATTAAAGGCACCCTGAATGTGCTCCAAGCAGCCCAAGACTTAGGTGTATCCAAGGTGATACATACTTCAACCAGCGAAGTTTATGGGACAGCTAGGTTTGTGCCTATTACGGAAGATCACCCCTTAGTAGCGCAATCTCCTTATTCAGCCAGCAAAATAGGTGCCGACCAACTGGCAGTGTCATATTACAATTCTTTCAATACTCCCATTTGTATTCTACGACCATTCAATACTTATGGGCCTCGTCAATCGGCTCGAGCTATCATACCTACCATAATTACTCAAATTGCTCACGGTGAACACAAGCTTCATCTTGGAGCCATCCATCCAACCCGAGATTTCAATTTTGTAGATGATACAGTCGCAGGCTTTCTAGCTGCAATGGAAACAGATCTTGGAATTGGCGAAGTGATAAACTTAGGTAGCAATTTCGAGATCTCAATTGGCGATACAGTTCAAGCGATTGCAGAGATAATGGGAGTAGAGGTCGAAATATTGACTGATGAACAACGTCTTCGCCCCAAAAAAAGTGAAGTTGAACGTCTATGGGCGGACAATAGCAAGGCCAAAAAACTTCTCGATTGGCAACCTCAGTACCGTAGAAAAGAGGGGTTACAAAAAGGTTTAGAGAAAACCGTGGAATGGTTCAAAAAAACTGAA
>Ga0315334_10002036_pt1 | contig 12612 bp, 10 predicted proteins | sample M150034915metaG_FD_205555 | JGI IMG/M metagenome (GOLD analysis project Ga0315334, IMG submission 205555) | Ammonia-oxidizing marine archaeal communities from Monterey Bay, California, United States - M1 500m 34915 | ecosystem: Environmental > Aquatic > Marine > Intertidal zone | place: USA... | reverse complement strand
AGAAGATATAAATGTAACTGGTAATATAAATTGTAAAGGGAATACTGAAATTGATGGTAATTTAACTGTTCATGGAACTACCACTACTATTAATACTGAAGTTGTTACTATTGAAGATCCAATTATTCAATTAGCTTCTAATAATGATGGTAATTTAATAGATATAGGGTTTTATGGTAAATATGTTGATGGTAGTACTACTAAATATACAGGTTTAGTAAAAGATGCTTCTAATGATGAATTTAAATTATTTACTACTGAAGAAGAACCTACAACTATTGTTAATGTAAATGCTACTAGTTATTCTAATGCAAAATTAAAATTAGGTGATTTAAATGCTAGTGGTAATATAGATATTGAAGGTACTGCACAAATTAATACTATTAATGTAACTGGAAATGCTGATATTGATGGTATTTTAAATGTTGAAAGTAATTTAATTGTTGATACAAATACATTATTTGTTGATGCTTCAACTGATCGCGTTGGTATTAATAATGCTTCTCCGGAAACTACTTTACATTTAACTGGTACAGACGGTTTAGTTGTTCCAGTAGGTACAAATGCACAAAGAACAGATGTGACCGGTGCTATTCGTTTTAATACTGATAATTCAACATTTGAAGGTTATAAAGGTACTTGGGGTTCTCTAGGCGGCGTTATTGATGTAGATCAAGATACATATGTTTCTGCTGAAACATCTGCTGGTACAGATAATGATGAATTGAACTTCGTAACTTCTGGAAATGAAAGAATGATTATTGATTCTAATGGTAATGTTGGTATTGGTAATAATTCCCCTTCTTATCCAGTACATATTAATAAAATAAATTTAAGTAATTGGTCTACTAAAATAAGTAATTCTGATACAGAGATTTATTTTGCTCATAGTGATGGTTCTGGTATGAATATAAATTCTGGTGTAAGTAGTAATAATAATAATTATATTATGAATGTTAAAAATAATACAAATTCAAGTATTTTTAGTATTTATAATAATGAAAATGTAGGTATACATAATACTAATCCAACTGAAAAATTAGATATTGCTACTACTAATTATAGTGAAGGTGCTAATATTGGTTATGCTTTTATTGGTAATTCTTCTAATGAAGCTAATACTACAATGTTTACTCATAAAGATTTAAAATTAAATGATAATGAATACGCTATTAAACAAGATGCGAATGGACAAACTTCAATAAATTCTAAAACAAATAGTAATTTAAATTTTGGAATAAATAATTCTACTCAAATAATTATTAAATCTGATGGAAAAATTGGTATTCATACAGAAAGTCCAAGTGAAAATGTTGAAATTCAAGATAATACTTTAATTAATTCTGAATCTAATGTTTCTTTAACTGTTACTAATACTGATTCTAATATTTATATTGCTAAATATGATGGTTCAGGTATTGTAGTTAATAGTGGTACAACTGAAAATTATGCTTTACAATTAACCGAAAACACAAATGATTTATTTCGTGTTTATAATTCTGGTAATGTTGTAATTGGTGTTACTAATACTGATAGTAAAATGAGTATTGAAGATAATTTAAAAATTAATCATAATGATAGTTATATAAAATTAAATACTGCTGATTCATTAAATACTATTAATTCTAATGTTCCGATTTCTTTAGGTGTTAGTGAAAACAATATTTTATATATTAATGATAGTAAAGTTAGTATTGATTCAGATAGTATTAATTATCAAAAATTTAATGTTAATGGTTCTCAATATATTTCTGATTCTTTATTAATTAATACAACTTCAAGTTCTTATCAATTAGAAGTTAGTGGTGATAGTAAATTTAATGGTGATGTTTTAATTTCTGGTTTATTAAGTTTTGAAAATGTGGCAGTTGATGGTTTAGAATTCCAAGATAGTTTAATTAAATTAGGTAATAATAATACAGATAATACTGAAGATATTGGTTTTTACGGTCAATATGTTGATGCATTAACAACTAAATATTCTGGTATTATAAAAGATGCCAGTGATGATAAATTTAAAATTTTTAAAGATTTAGAAACTGAACCAGCGAATGTTGTTGATTTATCAGATGCTACTTTTTCTTATGCTGATTTAAAAGTTAATAATTTAGAAACTAATGGTAATATTGGTATTAATGTTGATGATCCACAATATTCTCTTCATATTAACGCAACTGATGGTATTATTATTCCAGTTGGTACTAGTGCACAAAGAATATTTATTACTGGTGCAATTCGTTATAATACTGATAATGAAACTTTCGAAGGTTATAAAGGTACATGGGGTTCTTTAGGCGGTGTTATTGATGTAGATCAAGATACATATGTTTCTGCAGAAACATCTGCTGGCGATGATAATGATGAATTAAAATTTGTAACAGCTGGTTCAGAAAGAATGATTGTTAATTCTAGTGGTAATGTTGGTATTGGTATTACTAATCCCGTATATTCATTAGATGTAAATGGTATAATTCAATCAAATGATGAAATATTTGCTCCAGAATTTACTACATCATGTGATATTAGAGTTAAAGAAAATATAAAAAGAATGGGTATTACAAATGTATTAGATAAAGTAAATAGATTAAATTTATATGAATATAATTATGTCAAAGACTATAATAAAAATAATGATAAAATTTATGGATTAATAGCACAAAATGTAAAAGAAATTCTACCAGAAGCTATAAAATATAAAAAAATGAAAATTGGTAATGAATATGTTAACGATTTCCAAACAATTAGTCAAAATACTCTTATTAGTTGTTTAATAGGTTGTATTCATGAATTAACAGATAGTCAAAATAAATTAGGTAATGAATTAATTAATTTAAAAAAAGATTATTATGAATTAAAAGATTCATTAATCTTAAAAAAAGAACTTGAAGATTTAAAAAAATAAAATTTATCATAATTAATAATTAAATTAAGATGGATAAGAATTTATTATATGAATATAAAAAGAAAATTTATGGTGATTTATATAAACTATTTCAAGAAGAATTAAAAAAGATTTCTATTGAATTTAAATTAGATTATCAAGAATTAGAAGATTTATATTTAAGTGATTTTAAAAGTTTTTTAAGTGAATAAAAAAAAATATAAAATTTTTATATTTTTTTTGTAATTTCTTTATTTAAAATTATCTTTAATTTTTTCAATTAATTCATATTTACTTTCTTCATAATCTCTAAAATAATTTTTTAATTCAGAGAGATCAATCCATTTAATATTACCGATTTCTGTTTTTTGAAAAGAAGATTTAAAATTTTGAAATTTATTAATTACTACATTTAAATCGTCACTTAAATATTCAGATAAATAAAAAATAGTTTTATAATATTTATTATTACTACCTAAATGTAATTCTTCTAAAATTTTATTTTCATGAATTTTAATTAATTCTTTATCAATATTTGTTTCTTCACAAAATTCTCTTAAACTTGTTTCGATATCACTTTCAATATCATTTGATAAGATTTCTTTTTTCCCTTTTGGGAAATACCATTCTTCCATTTTATAATTTTTTTCTGAATTATCAATTAAATATTTCAAAGACACTTCTGTTTTTGATTTATCATTAAAATAACCATTTTTTAAAATATTAAATTTAATAATACCTTTATAAAATTCATTCTTATTTTTAAGATTATTTTCTATTAACCATAAATCATTCCATAATGTTTTAAAATCTTTATTTAAAATATTTTTTTTTTCATCTATACTCATTTTAGTAAACATTTTTTGTAAATAATCTAAATTTAAAATATCATATATACCTCGTAAAAATTCTATATATGTATAAGTATTTCTTCTTTTTACCATTAAAAATTTAATGTTTTCATCTATTTTTTTAAAACAACATAACCCATAACTTAGTAAAGGTTGATCGCAATTTCTATAATAATGACCTTCTTTGTAACAATTATTACAGATCATAATAAAAAATAATATATAATAGAAAGTTATAATAAATTTTAAATATTTATATTATATATATAATTTAATATGAATTTCGAGGATTTAAATGAACAAGAATTAATTAAAATATTAAAAGAAAATAATATAAAATATTCTAGTAGTAAACAACGAATTATTGATCATATTAATAATTTAAATGTAGAATATATACCATATCCTAAAAAAAATGATCCTGATTTTTTTGAGAAAATTTATAAAAAAAAAGAATTTTATGAAAATCAATATCCTGAAATTGAAGAAGAAAAAATAGATGATGTACAGAGAGAATTATGTCCATCTAAAGAAAAAAATTTTAAATTATTAGCTCATCAAATCATTATTAGAAATTATTTAAATTTTAATACTCCTTATAATAGTGTTTTATTATATCATGGTATGGGTAGTGGTAAAACTGCATCAGCTATCACAATTGCTGAAAATTATAAAATGAATATATCTGATTTTAATAGAAATAAAACATTCGTTTTAGTAAGTGGTGATACAATTGAACAAAATTTTCGTAAAGAAATTCATGATGTTCAAAAAGGTTATAATCAAGCAACTTTTACTGATTATATTAATTATTTTCCAAATGATAGTCCAGAAGTAAAACAACGCAAGGTTGATTCATTAATTGATAAAAATTATGAAATAGAACATTATCAAAAATTAACAAATATTATTTCAAAGAAAAAAGAAGAAATGGATAATCCAAATTTTAAAAAATGGATAAAACAAACTTATTCAAATCGTGTATTTATTATTGATGAAGTACATAATTTAAAATTAATAGATAAAAATGAAAATAAAATTAAAAGATATGATGCTGTTAGAATAATTATTGAAAACACGACTAATTTAAAATTAGTTTTATTATCTGGTACTCCTATGGGTCATTCAGTTAAAGAAATAATTGATTTATTAAATTTATTATTAATAAATGATAAAAGAGAAACTATTCAATTAAAAACAATTTTTAAACATAATTTAGATTTTACTGAAAATGGTAAAGAATTATTAAAACAATTATCAAAATCTTATATTTCTTATATTACCAAAGAAAATCCTTATACTTTCCCACAAAAACATTATCCTAAAAATAGTATTCATATTTCAGATTTTATTAATAAAAAATTTGATGAAAAATTTAATTTACAATATAATTTAGAAAATGAATATCAAATTGTTCCTTGTCAAATGAAAAAAGAACAAAAAGAAAATTATTTAAAATATTTAAAAACTAAAGGAACTAAAGTTAATATTCAAGATTTAATTCAATTACAATTACTAAAATATGATTTTGAACAAGATGTTCTAAAAAAGGGTCAAGATAAAGTAATTTATAGTATTCCTTTTGATAGTTTAAAAGAAGATAAAATAGAAACTTTATCTTCTAAATATTATAAATTATTACAAAATATTAAAAACGCAGAAGGTACTATTTTTATTTATACTAATTATATTCCAAAAGGTGTTTTAATGATAGCAAGTATGTTATTAAAAAATGGTATTTCTTTAAATAATTCTAGAAAAGATTCTACAACCGAAATATTATTAAGTAGAAATTCACCTTTTAAAAGTAGAAGAATAAAACCAAATAAAAAAACTCAAATTTGTTATAAGTGTACTAAAACTTATCATGAAAAAACTGATCATATTTTTAGCCCAATGTTATTCGATTATATTATTGGTCAAACTACTGAAGAAGTTGAAAAAAAAATTATTAAAATTTTTAATTCTGAAGAAAATCAAAATGGTAGTAAATTAAAAATAATTATTGGTTCAAGTGTTTTAAAAGAAGGTGTTTCTTTTTTACGAGTTAGACAATTACATATTTTAGAACCTTGGCATAATAAATCTCGACTTGAACAAATTATTGCTCGTGGTATTAGACATTGTTCTCATCAAAGTTTACATAAAGATGATAGAAAAGTTAATATTTTTTTATATTGTGCAACTTTATCACAATATTATAATTATGATAATGTTGATAAACAATTAGTTCTTGATAAAGTAAATGATATATTTACAGTAGATTCTTCTGATAAAATTAAAGTTGATATTAATTTAGCAAGAAGTTTTAATAATTCAGAACCTTTATTATCATATGATATGATAATGTATAAAAGATCTGAAATCTCTAATTTTTATATTTCTAAAGTAGAAAAAATATTAAAAGAAAATTCTTTTGATGGTGCTTTAAATAGAAATTTAAATCTTGTTAATGAAAATTATAAATTAAATGGATTTCCAGAAGATTATAACTTTATTATTGATGATAAAGATTTAGATACTTCAACATATAATAATTTATTTTTAACTCCATATATCAAATATGTTATTTCAATTATTATTAAATATTTTAAAAATAATAAAATTTTAAAAATTAATGATTTAATCTCTAATCCTAAATTAAATGATAATATTTATCATTCTAATAATAATTATATTATCCAAAAAGCTTTAAATTTAATTGTTCCTATAGATGATAATATGAAAAATTTCCCTTATATTATCGAACATCTTGATATTAATGGTAAATTAAAATATGGTTATATTATTAAAAGAAAATTTACAAATAAAAAATTTATTTATATTTTTAAAAATTTTGATGATAAAGAATTTATTAGATCTAAATTTGAACAAACTCCTATTTATGAAAATTATTATAATATTGAACAGGATAATTCTATTTCTTTAAATAGTTTCTTAATTTCTTTAAAAAAAAAAGATTTCAAGAAAGAAAATAAAAAATTAGATAATATTGAATATTATAATATTTTAAATAATGTTAATAAATCTAAACCAAAAACAAATAATATTGGTACACAAGCTAATAAAATTATTAAAAAGAATTTTAAACCAAATAAAAAATATAATAAATTTATTGCTATTAAACTAAAAGGTAATAAATTCAAAAAGGAAATATGGATTCGTAATACTCAAGAAGTTAATCAAGTTGGTAGAAGATGCAATAATGCTTTTTTAAAAGATGAATTAAGAGAATTATTAAAAAATATTTGGAAATCTATCATTGATGCAAATATCGATGATACATTTGTAGAAAATAATAAAAAACAATATATTGATTTTATGGAAAAATCTTTTAAAAAAGAAAATATTTGTCCTTTTATTGAAAAATTATTTAGATACGCTACTAAAAAAAATATTAATGATAAAATTTGGTTTCAAGAACTTAGTGGTAATTAACTGGACTAAACCTATCATTAATTGTTACTTCTTTTGGATAATATGTATGTTTTATTTTATAAGATATTAATATTAATAAAAATATTACTTGTAATAAAGTTCCAAAAAATTGAAATTTTAAATCTTTTTTATATGCCATATATATAAAAAAACAATAACTTGTTAATAATAATAATAAATAATATATTGACAATGACTTACTCTCTTTTAATTTTACTACTCGGTATATTTGGGGTATATATACTATATTAAATATCAACGAGGATATTAATGAACAATAATCTTCTAATAACATTAATAAATTTTTTATTAATATTATTATTTTATCAATTTTATTTAATAAATATGACAACTTTTTTCTCCAGTTTCGGCATTAGAATCACATTGTACTTCTAATTTACTTTCTTTTATTGGTTTAAAATCTTTTGGGGGTTCTTCATGAATTGTTACTAAATTTTCATAACCTTTTAATTCTGTTAATTCTTTCTTTTTTTTTTCAAAATTTTCTTTCATTAAATATCCTAACCCACAACTTCCTGATAATACAATGATTCCCATTGCAATATATATGTAATTTTTATAATTTTGTTTCATTTTATATATTTTTATAACATTTTTTATTTATATTATTTTACATTTATTGTAAATACATTTCTCTTCGACATAATGGACATTTCTTATTATGTGTACTTTGATGATTAATATGAGAATTTAAGCAATCTACGCAAAAAAAATGATGACATTCTAATTCATATATTGCTTTTCTTTCTAAACATACTGAACATTCATCAATTATACAACGAAAACCATTCCCTTGTATTGTCCATTTTCGATTTACATATTCATTTTGTGTTGTTAATAATTCAAATAATTGTTCTTGGTTTTCCATTAAATTTTTATTTACATCTTTTGAACTATAAAGTATTGTTTCTGATTCCATCGTTTTTTTTAATGTTTTTAAAACATTTAAACCACTAATATTTGAATGCATTAAATTTCTATCTAAATGATATATATTATTAATTCCCCATTGATTAATTTCAATATTTCTTGAACTACATGTAACTTTTCTTAAATAATTATATGTATGTATTCTAATTACTACCACTTTTTTCTCTTCTAATCCTGGTATTAAATCAATTAAAAGATTAAAAAATGGAATATTGTCTTGTCCTGCACTATAATAACATATTTCATCGAATTCTTTTACATTTTGAATAAAATTACTTTGATATAATATTTCTAATAATCCATAAGAATTTTGTCCACATAATTCATTAAAATTATCTAAATCTTTAAGAAAAATATTTAAAGTCGTATTTTCTAAATTCTTTTTTGATAAAAGATTTTCAATAAATGATCCATATAATGAATATTCTTTTACATTATGATAATTTAAAATTATATTTAAAACTTGATAAATTTTATCAAAACAAATTTCATTATTATTTTTTAGATTTTTTTTATTTTCTTTTTGTCTTCTAGTTTTATTTATTGTTTTTTCTAAAATTTTAATTTTTTGATTTTTTAATAATAATTCAAGTTTCATTTTTTTCATTTTCTCTTCCTGTTGTTTAAACTTTTTCATAAGTTCTGATTGGTTATGTAATCCTGGTGGTGGCGGCACTGGTGCTACAAAAACATCTGATCTTTTTAATATCATTCTTGGTCTAATATTATTATTCATCATATTATCGTTATTATTCATTTTCAATCTTATCTGTATATAAATGATAAATTTTAATTTTTTTTTTAATAAAATTAAAATTGATAAAAATTTAAGTCAAAATGACTATTCCTATTGTTTTACAAGAAATAATATTAAATTATAAACAAGATTTAGAATATGAAGACTTGAAAAAAAACCATAAAATAAAATTCCAAAATACTTTATATTTATTAAATAAATTAAAAAATATAACTAATAGATATTATTGGGATGAAAATTCTTATAGAAAAACTATTACTATTGGACCGATGTTTAAAAATAATCATACAATTTGTTTTTGTTTTAGTATTTGTTTAAATTGTAATAATTATATTCATTCTAGTAAAATGTTTAATTTAGATATTGCTAAAACTTGTAAATGTTATTAAACTTCTTGATAATCTGAATTTACTTGTTGTCTATATAATGGTACTCGATTTGGATTCTCTTCAACTAATTTATCATTAATTGCTTTGATTTCTCTATAAGTAGGATTATCCATTGGATTTCGTACCGGTTTTAATTGTTCTCCATTTGCCAATCTGTTTTCTAAATCATTATAATTACTTGATATTGGATAACCTCGTTTAATTGTATATTCTTCTACTTTCTTATGATATGCTGATTTTTCTCCTCTTTTATGTTGTTTATGTGCTTTGATTGCAGAAACAATTCCATAAACACCAGCTGTAACTCCGAGAGCACTAAAAATAATTATAGAAGCCATTTTATATATTATATTTGATTATTATATTTAATATAATTTATTGATATTTATTATATAGATTTATTTTTTTTTATTAATATTTCTTTTATTTTTTACTTTTCTATTATTTCCATATACTCGTTTCTTTTTCTTTGATTTCTTTTCTGATGATGTTTCTACTGGTGCTGCAAAAAGTTCATCAACAATTTCTTCTACATGAATTTCATCTTCACTATCATTGTTTTTTTCTTCATTTTCTTCTTTTTTTAATTTATTTTCTTCTTCATTTTTTTGTTTTAATCTGAATTTTCTTTCTTCATAATCAACATCTCTTTTTAACATTTCATCTTCTTTTCCTTGAACTAATTTATTTAATTCATCCATTTGATATTCTGATTCAACTTCTTGATCATTTAATGGACAATATGGAATCCATTTACCAACTGGTATACAAAAAACATTAATCGCTGGTTCATATCTTTGTAATTCTTCAGCTTTACTTTTTGTTACTAATTGAGATGGATAAACTCCTCGTACTTTAAAACCTGTTACTGTTGGTTCTTTATTTTTATTATGTTTTTTATTAAATGCATTTTCTAATGTAGATAAATTAAATTTTTGATATTCATAATATTGTTTAAGAATATTTGGATAACTTCTATCTAATGTTTCTTTTAATTCATCTGTTAATTCTTCTTCTGGATGTTCTTTTTGATATATTTGAGTTTTTTCATATGTTTCTAAAAAATGTGCAATGAAATTTGTTGCTATAAATGCTTCTTTATTTTGTAATAATCTCGCATTTTTTGGTTCAACAAATGATATTAATGCAACTTCTTGTCCTGCAATTTCTGGATCTTCTTTTAAGTAATCAACTTTTTGTGCTTCCATTTTTTAATATTATAATATTATATTAAAAAATTATTTTTATATTATTTTATTATTTTCTTGAATTTTCTAATTCTGCATATCGTGCCTTTGTATCTTGTTTATCAAATTTTAATAATAATTCTTTTTTCTCTCCTTCGCTTAATAATGGTTGTTCTAACATTCCTAAGGCTTGACAATTATCTGCTGATAAACATTTCTTATCTTTTGTTTGATCATGTTCTAATATATCAAAATTATCAAAGGAATTATTGAAATCAAAAGCGTTTACTGGATTATTTTTTTCTATTTCTTCTGATCTTTTCATTTTCATATAATTAATCCATGCAAATGCTTTATCTCCAAATAATGGTTCATCATAATCTTGTATTAATATACATGGTACTGTTTTGACAAATTCTGGTAAGGATGCTCTTTTATCAACACATATAATATTATTAAATGATTTTAATAATTTTTCCTTTTTTAATTCTATTATAAAATTTTTACAGTGTCCACAATATTTACTATAAAAAAAACTTGACTCCATAAATATACTTTTTTTTATTTTTATATATTTAATTTATTTTTTATCAAATTATATAATTTTTCTTGATTTTCTTTTATTTCTTTTATTTCATTATATAAATATTTTATTGAACTTACATTCATTCCTATTATTTGTTCGAAATTTACTGTTCTAAAATCATCTACTTTTTTTCCATAAACAAATATATCTTCGCTTTCTATTAATTCTATTGTTTCTATTATTATTTCATTTTCATTTTTTTCTAATATTTTTTTCTCTATCATTATTTTTTGGGAATATACTGTTATTTCTATTTTTAACATATCATTTACTTCTAAATCGTATTCTTCATCTAATATTATTTTATTTTTATTTATTAATTTGAAAGTTTTAAATATATTTGGTATATAATTTTTTGAATAATTTATTAAATTTTCATTTAATTTTTCTAAATCTTGTGCTATAAATCCTATTTTATCTTTCATTCCATAATTTAATTTATCTATATAATCAAATTCATATACATTCATTTGTTCTAATGTTAATATATCTTTCTTATTATCTCGTATTTCTTTTACATTTTTTACTCGAGCATCTGATATTGCATTAAACTCTGATGCTGCTATTGCTCCACTCGCATATAATGAATATGCAGAAGTTGTTGCTCCACCCATATTCGCTCCTCCTGATGTTAATTCAGCATAACTATTTGCACCAAGACTTACTGATCCACTTGTTCCATCAATTACTAATTTACCATTACTTGCATCAGTTGTTCCAATACCAACATTACCATCATTAGTAATTCTCATTCGTTCTGTATTATTATCAGTTGTCATCCAACGATAATAACCAGTATCCTTTTGGTAAAAATCCATACTTGCACTTCCAAAATTTTCTATAATAGCTCTACCACTATGTGCTTGTATATTAAAAGTTCCACCATCATTTATAAGTGATATACCTGCTCTTGAAGAAGCATAATCATTTTGAATTTTTAATTGAATTGCTTCATTTGCATTTTCATAAATATGTAATTTATCAGTTGGATTAGCAATACCGATACCAACATTCCCATCTCCTTTTATTCTCATACTTTCACTTATTGTTGCTCCATCTGAATAAGAATAAAATGCTAAATCACCAATATTTGTTGTATTATTGCTAACTACTCCACTAATCATACCTAATTTTTTTGTTCCAGATAAATCATTATCATAATTTTCAAAAACTATTTGAGCCATAATATTATCAGTACTTGCATTTCTATGACCTCTTATAGTTATGAATGCTGTTTCACCAGTATTAGCAATTGGTTCTATTATTAATTGACCGTTTGTACTATCATCTTTGTTAATTGTTACTAAACCACTAAATGTTATATCACCATCATCATTTATAGTCATTGATGTTGTATCGACAGAACTATTCATTGTTCCAATTTTTATTCTATCTGAATCTCCTCCTCGATATTCTATATAACCACCATGTTGCCCATCACTACTTTCACATAATTCTAATCTTGCTGTTTGATTATCACTTGTACTAATTCGTGATATAACTGGATTTGAACTTCCTGAAACATGTAATAATGCCGATGGATTATCAGTTCCAATACCTACATTACCACCT
>Ga0315334_10002035_pt1 | contig 12615 bp, 10 predicted proteins | sample M150034915metaG_FD_205555 | JGI IMG/M metagenome (GOLD analysis project Ga0315334, IMG submission 205555) | Ammonia-oxidizing marine archaeal communities from Monterey Bay, California, United States - M1 500m 34915 | ecosystem: Environmental > Aquatic > Marine > Intertidal zone | place: USA... | reverse complement strand
GATGTACTACCAATGATTGAATTATCTCTTTCAATTTGTTCATCAAAAGATACGCGCGACTTGGAACTAGAAGGTCGAGCCCGCATGGAACGAGGCCTTGAAAGATTTATTTCAGGAAATATAGAAGGGGCTAATGAAGACCTAACTTGGGCTGAAACTAGGTTAAAGTCGGTAGCAAAGGCAGGTCGGAATCATGATTTAGCACTATTGAATAAAGCATCTTTTCACCTCTCTACCAACGAGCCAATGATGGCCTTGCATACCTATGGGGAGATATCGGTTGAGGATGATCACGCTGCTGAGACACTCGTTTTCTCAAGACTTGGAGCCAGCAGAATACTCGCTTCAATGGAGCAATTTAAGGATGCGACAAGGAATGCATGGAATGCAATTAGCCATGCTGATACTTGCGAAATCATCGAATTGCAATGGCAAGCGATGACCTTATTTTTAGGATTAAGTGCCCAAGAAATGGGAGATGATGTCATGGGTATGAGCAAAACTATACAAGATGTTGATGAAATTTTCAATCGATGTTTGGAATTAAGGCCGGCATTAGAAGGGCCTGACCGCCCAGACCTTAGAGGGCTACTTCTTGCAGCAACTGCATTAGATAGGGTTGAGCAATTGGATTGGATCGAAGTTGAAAGAATTGAGGACCCCTTGCTTGCTTCTGGATTTTTTACGGCAACTGATGATGATAGATGGCAACAAAGGTTCAAGGAACTAACTGGCCTTAGTTGAGCATTTCTCGAGCCTTATCCATGTATTCAGAAGCCCACGACTCGCCTATTGCCAACAGGCCTCTTGCCATGAAGAAGGCTTCTTCAGCATCGCCTGCTGATAATAATGCCTGAAGTTTTGATTCTTCAGATTCTACTTCCACGACATCCTCCTCTGATTTCGCATCGGGAGTAGGTGTTGAAATTTTTCTGGCTAATTTTTCCATCCGCTTTAGGAATGAGGTTTTCGCATCAGCATCAGGCCCTTTCCAACCTATTGCTGAATCCATTCTTTCAGTCAACCGCTTGAGATATTTATCACGCTCTTCACTGCGCGGTCTCAAGGCCTGAACATGGTCATAACAAAGCCAAGCTTCATCCACTTCTTTTCTGCCTTCATGCAGCCTTCCAAGTTGCAGCCATAATTCAAAATTTGCAGGACGGTGGGCTAAAAGATGTTGAACCAAATCAATGAATAATTCAACCTGTCCGTCTTCTCTCAATTTTTGCATTCTTCGGCCATGGGTGATATTGGCTCTTTGGTCTCTAAAATCTAAGCGCTTGCAACGGTCAGCAAAGGCTTGCAAGTTTTGCTTTTCTTGGGTTTTCTGCCACCACTTGTCTGGGTTTAATGGGTCTTCAAGCAAGGTAGCACTCATCAAATCATGACCCAATTCTAAGAAATTTAATTCTGCCAAATCATCAACTCTTTCAGGGTCTCTGCCCAAAACAGTGAATAAATCCTCCAAACATCTATGGATGCCGTCTGCATCACCTCTCAATTTCTTTATGTGAATTAGTGTTAACCAATTCCGCTCATCGGTGAAATCATGCAACAATGCTTGTTGGGCGTTTTGTTCTGCCCACGCTAAGTTTTGCTCCTTTCTTGTTGGGTCTTTTCTAACTAATTTTACGAACTTCTCGGCTTGTGAACGAAATCGATTGCCAAGGTTCCTCCTAGGATGTTGAAGGTCATCAGCTGCACTTCCGGATATTTGAATCACCTTTTTCGATTATAATACACTAGTGAATTCCTTTCCTGAAACTCCTGGACTTAAGGTTGCATCAAAACCAACTTTCGCTGTTGTTCCATCTTCATTTATTGATGGGTCGAGCGAGGAACCTTTCTGGCCACTGAGAATGACCGTGTCTATATCTGGTTGCCAGCGAGTCATCATTGCCCACTCTACTGCAACTGGATTGGTAATGTCTATGTCGGTATTGACAATTGTAACTTGTTTCATGGAGCGGTGTCCTGCGAATGCCGCATGGATCGCCTTAACCCCATCACCTTTCTCTTGAGGACTAATTGCAACTACAGAAGATAACCAGCCACAGCCACCTTCGGTAAGGAATACATCATGGCAATCGACTACTTTTGAGACGGCTGCTTTGATTGCCGGTGCTCTGGGTAAGCCCATGAGGGCGCGGTGTTCTCCCAACCCAGGGATTAGAACATGCATAATAGGATCCTTTGCATGGCTGATTGAATCAACTTCTATCAATGGCTCCATTCGGATGTCATCTACTGTTCCTGTTATGTCAACATATGGACCTTCTTCCGCATCTCGGGAGGTGATTCTTGCTTGCATGGCGTATTCGGCATCAGCGGGCACTAGTATTCCATTTTCAAGGCGCACAACCGGTAAAGGAGAGCCTCGGAGTTGTTGGTGTAATGCGGATGCAACGGTTAATTCATCTAAATTTTCATCGAATGACATAGCGCCAGCCAATAGAACAAGAGGGTCTGGCCCATTGATGATGGCGATATTGATTTCATCACCAACACTTCTTGCCTCATTTACCATCGTTCGCAAATGCCGAGGAACTAAGCGAGCGGCTAATTCATTCTTTGAAAGCACTAATTGACGATGGAAGGAGACATTCCTAATCCCATTATATTCTGCAATAATGATGCTCGCAGACATATATCTCCCACCATCTTCCCTATGGTGATGAGGGATTGGTAAGCAAGTCAAATCAACATCCATGCTGCATTGCAAAACTTTGGCATCTTCTACTTCTCTGGTAGGAATGGGGTTTGCCATTGCTTCTGCAAGGATGTCAATTAATTCTGAATCTGCAATCCCTAAGGTTTTGCACAATAAACCCCTGTCGAGTAAATTCAGTGCGGCTCTATGTCCATTTGCTTCCTTGATTGATTCAAATAACAATGGGCAATTATTTAGATTCTTAGAATAATCGAAGATTTCATGAATACAAGAAGTTGATTCTGCTACCACTTCAGCATCTGCCAGCAGGTCCCTGAATCCCATGCCTCTCGCCGTTTGATGACAAGCATTGAAGGTTGCGTTTATGCCCCCTCTGCATTGGCAGTATGAATGAACTGCTGCGGCGTGGTTATCCGTCATGGTCATATAGGGGAGGCAAGTCGGCGACCTGCTCAAAAGGAGGCATATGCATGGGTCGAGGACTATTCGCAGGGCGTAAAATGGCAAAGGACCGCCAGAGGTTCCGCTGGTCAGACCGTCGTTACAAGAAGCGTATGCTGAAGTCCAGAGAGAAGCACGACCCACTACGTGGCTCGGTTCAGGCTCGTGGAATTGTTATCGAAAAGGTCGGAATTGAGGCTAAACAACCTAATTCCGGCATCCGCAAGGCAGTAAAAATTTCACTCATTAAGAGCGGGAATAAATTGACCGCTTTCACTCCTGGCGATGGTGCAATCAACTTCATTGATGAACACGATGAAGTAATGGTCGAAGGAATTGGCGGACGTATGGGCCGGTCCTACGGGGACATTCCTGGTGTCCGCTACAAGGTTATTCAAGTAAACGGCGTCAGTCTCGATGAGATGGTCCGTGGCCGCAAGGAGAAACCAATTCGCTGAGGTGTTGATGATGTCTGAAGAAGAAGAAGTCGTCGAAGCCGTAGAAGAAGTCGCCGAAGAGGTTGTAGAAGATGAGCGTCCAATCGCAGGGATTGGGACTCTAGTCTTTGGCAAGTGGGACGCATCAGAAGTAGTCTGTACTGACCCAGGACTTGCTCCATATATCAATCTAAAAACCGTTGGCACACCACATACTGGTGGCCGCCATGCTAATGCATGGTTTGGAAAGACCAAGTTATCAGTCGTTGAGCGTTTTATCAACAATTTGATGCGCAGCGGTAAATACACTGGCAAGAAATTAGGAGCGATTAAGGCATTCGAAACCGCTCTTGATAAAATCGCTGAGCGCACTGGAGGCAATCCCTTGCAAACATTCGTTGATGCCATCTGTAATGGTGCACCAATGGAAGAAATAACTCGTATCAAATTCGGAGCAGTATCGCAGCCTAAGGCAGTGGATTCCGCTCCAATGCGTCGTCTTGATGTCGCACTTCGCCACTTGGCTAAGGGTGCACAATCAGGGACATACAAATCAAAGCGGACCTTGACTCAGTGTATTATCAACGAAATCAGCAAAGCCGCTGATGGTGATGCTACTTCCTTTGCAATTTCAAAGAAGGAAGAAGTCGAGAGAATTGCAGCGTCGGCTCGTTAAACCTTCAAACGTACTGGTTTGGAATCGATTTCAATACCCTTAGGGTATTGAGGTGTGTAGAAGCCTTCATGAACGGATTGCAAGTCGCCCGCCTTATCTCAAGGTGATATCATGGGTCGCAAAGAAGACAACATCAAGCGCGCAACTGAAGTAATGCACATTCTTCCACAAATTAGGAATCTGTGTATCGCAGCTCATATCGATCACGGAAAGACTACTCTTTCAGATAACCTGATTGCAGGTGCTGGAATGATGTCAGAAGAGTTGGCAGGTAAGAGCCGTGTTCTTGATTTCGATGAACAAGAATCTGCCCGTGGAATCACCATCAATGCTGTCAGTGCTTCGATGGTACACGATGTAAGTGGTACTGATTACCTCATCAATCTGATAGATACACCAGGACACGTCGACTTCGGAGGAGACGTAACTAGAGCCATGCGTGCTGTAGACGGCTGCTTCATCTTAGCCTGTGCTGTTGAAGGTCCAATGCCTCAAACAGAGACTGTGGTTCGTCAAGCACTCAAAGAAAAGGTCAAGCCTGTTCTATTCATCAACAAAGTCGACCGCCTAATCAACGAACTACAAGTAACACCTGAAGATATGCAATCCCGTTTCATGGAGACTATCACCAAGGTTAACAAGTTAATCCGCCAATTCGCTCCTGAAGAAAAGCGCAAAGAATGGCAAGTTAGTGTAGCAGATGGTACAGTTGCCTTCGGTAGCGCTTACCACAACTGGGGAATTACTGTACCTTTCATGGCGAAAACTGGAATCTCTTTCAAGGACATCTTTGATTACTGCCACAACGAACAACAAAAAGAATTGGCAAAGAAGGCACCAGTGCACGAAGTTCTACTCGATATGGCCGTGACAAAACTACCTAACCCAATTGAAGCACAAAAATACCGTATTCCTAATATTTGGAACGGAGACCTAGAATCTGAAATAGGCAAGTCGATGATGGAATGTAATCCAGATGGCGAATTAGCAATGATGATTACAAAAATTTGGATGGACCCCCACGCAGGAGAAGTCGCTGTAGGAAGAATCTACTCTGGTTCAATCAACCACGGCGATTCCGTATGGGCGCTTGGTGGAAGTAAGCCTGAGCGTGTCCAACAAGTTAGCATGATGGTTGGAGCAGATAGAATTCCCGTACCGTGTGTGGTTGCAGGAAATATTGCAGCGATAACCGGAATCCGCTCAGCAGCGGCTGGTGTAACGATCGCCAGAGATAAGGGTTTGACACCATTCGAAGCCATTAGACACTATTCAGAACCTGTTGTCACAGTAGCAGTAGAACCTCTTTCCATGAAGGACCTACCAAAATTCATCGATGCACTTCGCTCCCTTGCAAAGGCTGATGCAAGTCTTGTGGTAACTACAAATCAGGAAACTGGAGAAGCACTATTGGCAGGTATGGGGGAACTCCACTTGGAAATCACCACCTACCGTATCGAAGAAGAACAAGGTATCAAGGTTAAGGTTAGTCCACCTATCGTAGTTTACCGTGAATCGGTTGAATCAAACAACTACGGCAGACCTTTCGAAGGCAAGTCACCTAACCGCCACAACAGATTTTATGTTGAAGTAGAAAAATTACCGCTTCCGGTTATCGAAGCCCTTCGCGAGGGACACTTCGGCGATGGGCCTGTTCGAAACAAGGACACCAAAGAAGTCGGAAACAAGTTTGGCGAGTTTGAAGGAATGGATAGAGATACCATGCGTAAAATTTACGCCATTAAAGGAACCAACGTCCTAGTTAACGACACTAGGGGTATTCAAGCACTTCACGAAACTCGTGAACTTATCATCGAAGCTTTCAACGAAGTCTGCAAGCGCGGACCTATCGCAGAAGAGCCGATGATGGGATTATATGTGCGCTTAGTCGATGCAAAGCTACACGAAGATGCAATACACCGTGGACCAGCACAAACCATCCCTGCTGTTAGAAACGCAATCAAGGGCGCATGTATCCGCGCTCGACCTGTAATAATGGAGCCGATGCAGAAGATGAATGTCAGCGTACCAAATAATTGGCTTGGTGGCGTTTCAAGAGAGATTTCAAACCGCCGTGGTGTAATTGAAGACATGCCTGCAGACGGAGAAGTCACCACCGTTATTGGTACAGTACCAGTGGCAGAGACATTCGGATTCTCCAATGATATCAGAGCCGCTAGTCAAGGCCGTGCTATATGGAATTCAGAGAATTGTGGTTTCGATATACTACCAATTCACTTGTTTGAAAAGACCGTTGAGAGCATTCGTGGTCGAAAGGGTCTGAAGGCAGAGGTCCCAACCGAAGACAACTATACAGATTGAGCAGCGATAATTTGAGTGCCAGTCGTTTTTCCTGTTTGGGCTAATTCTAACAGCCGCTGAGGTTTATCTCCATTGATTATCCATACTGGTATTCCTGAATCAGCAATCCTTGCTCCACAAGCTGCCTTCAACCCGATGCCTCCTGTTACGTCGACAGCAGATTGGTGGTGTCCATCAAATACCATATTGATATTCCATTGCCTCAACAATTCTGGTTTTTCATTATCCATCGGCGGGTGGGCGAGTATTCCATCAACTCCGCTGACTAAGAATACCACTACTTCAATTCCCTCAAATAATGAAAGACGCTCCATCAAATGATCACCCGAAAGTATGCCAAACCCTTTTGGAGCGGGGCAATCCACTAAATCTCCAAAGGTGATTTGGATTAAATCATCACTGGCATCTAATGTTCCAGAAAAATCGGGTCCAACCCCTGAAGCCCAAACATGAGCCGGATGTGAAGATACTTTCAAACCCCGATTGATTAAGGATGAACAAACTAGCCGGTTTAGTTGGAGCATGTCTTTTCGAATTTGCAATATGGCGTCTTTCTGACCTTTGACCCCATCATTTTCTCCTTCTGCTAAACGGTATTCTTTGGCTACTAAATGGCCAAACCCTCCTGCTCCATGAACAATGACAGGATGGAAACCTTGGTTAACCAATTGCGAAATGACTTCAGCACATCTTTCGAGAGACTTTTCATCCACTTCACATAATTTGCTTTTGTTGGTAATCAGGCCACCTCCGAGTTTGATGAGTATGCGGCGGGCTTCCATCAGGCCCTGCCAATCATTGTTTCTTCAAAGTCATTGGCCGGTGGAATGATGAGATAATAGCACATGCGGCAGTCATGGACGAGACGCCAAACCTCGATGAGTTCCAAAGACATCTGCAATCCTTACTTGAAAAAACTTCTAACATCGTTGATTTAGATGAACAACAAACGCGCAGGTTACAAATAGAATCATCCATCCAAGAGGCATTGCGTTTCAAACACAAGTGGACTGAACTAAAGAAGGCGGGTTCAAACCCGTTAAAGATCCAGGAAACGGTACGCTTGATTGTCAGTGCAGAAACTATGAAAGAATCAATTGGGGGACTTTCATCATCCAAATGCCGACACTGTTCTGCCTCGCTCCAAGGTGATATTGAATTTTGTGCAGTATGTGGAAAATTCCAAAAGTAGAACAATATTTTGAGATAGTTAGAACAGTGTTATGTTTTATAAAAAGTCAAAGTGGAAGAGCCAATGCAGCCCGAGGACCTAAGGGATACAGGTCATGATAGCAGTCAGGTAGAGTTGATGGCAGAACAGGTCATATTAGTGGATGAAAAAGACCAACAAATTGGTACAGCATCAAAATCAGCCAGCCATTATCATCAAGGCTCATTGCACAGAGCATTTTCAGTTCTCGTTTTCGATTCATCAGGCAGAATGCTTCTACAAAAGCGCTCAAAAGACAAGATCACCTTTCCTGGTGTTTGGGCCAATGCATGCTGCTCCCATCCATTAAATGTTGAAGGAGAAAGGGATGGTTTTGTAGGGAGTATCAATGCTGCTATTAGAAAAATGGGACAAGAACTGGGGGTTCCATCAGACACTCTGACTGCCGAAGATTTCCAACCCATGACAAAGATGCTCTACATGTCGCGCATGGATGAAGAATGGGTTGAGCATGAACTTGACCATTTGATGATTCTCCAGAAGGATGTTAGTCCAAATCCAAATCCAAATGAAATAGATGAAATTCGATGGTTCACTCAAGAAGAATGGCTGCAATTCTCGGCAGCCTGTCCTGATAATGGGGAAACTATCGCCCCTTGGTTCCAATTGATAGCAGATAATTTGCTAATGGATTGGTGGAATAACCTTGACTCATTAAATGAAGATGAGTTAACTCATAGGTTTGGAAGGTTGGACTTGACACAAAATAATGGCTCAAATGAATCTCTATCTGAAGCAATTAATCGCTGCCGCCCAATAGTTGAAGAAAAGGTACGCAGCGCCCTTTCAAAGGCAAGGGTAGACCAATTAAGATTAGCAATGCTACACTTGATTGATGGCGGAGGTAAGCGATTACGGGCTACTTTGCCGCGTATTGTTGGAGAGGCACTTGGAAATGCCCATGAAGGCCATGATGATGTTGGTGCAGCTTTGGAAGTTATCCACAACTTTACTTTGGTTCATGATGATATCATGGACGATGATGATGTACGCAGGGGTAGGCCTGCAGTTCACAAGGAATTTGATGTACCCTCGGCAATAAATGCTGGAGATGCAATGTTGGCAGTTGGCTTCGAAATTTTAGCTAATAGTTCGGGAATTGAGATGAAAGACATCGCCCATGTGGTATTGACAGTTGGAAAAATGGTGCGAAGAGTCTCCGAAGGGCAGCAACTGGATATTGCCTTTGAAAATGAAGAAAATGTTGGCATTTCAGATTATTTGGAAATGATCGACGGTAAGACTGCCGTTATGTTTCAAACCGCAGCCGAATTAGGCGCCCTATTAGCAGGTGCGGATGAAGATACAATCGAAGCATGCTCTATTTGGGGCAGAGAAGTGGGGATGTGCTTCCAACTAATGGATGACCTACTCGATATCTTGAGTGAGGGCGACACTATTGGTAAGCCGAGGGGAAGTGATATCGCTCAAGGTAAAAAAACCCTGATCGCCCTACATGCCCTTGAACAATCTGGAGAAGGATTGCAAACTTTCCTTGAGGTCTTCGGTAAGGGTGATAAAGTTTCAAAACATGATATAGAAAGGGCTATTGAAGCGCTTGAGGACTTGGGTTCAATTGAAAATGCAAAAGTGGTGGCGGAGCATCATCATGCTGCTGCAAATAATGCATTAGCGAATCTACCTATCTCAAGTGATTTGAATATTCTGAAGCAGTTGACAAATTATCAACTAAGCCGGATTTCTTGAGGCCTATTCAGACCCATGTCTCGCAAGGAGTGCAATACCACGCTGAATATTCAGGATATAGTTGGGCCATTCCCCCACAACTTGTGCATTCTTTAACTGCAGTATCGCCAAAGATTCCCATGACAATTCGAACATGGTCAGCATCACTGATTCCGAGTGCTTCTCGCATAGCCCAAAGCATTTGGTCTTCACTTGGGGAGATTATTCCGTCCTCTAGGACAATTTCTACTGCTGCTTGGTAATCCTCAACCATCCTCACATCTCTGGCATCCATGGAAACTCCACCTTTCTCGGCGATTATATCTTGTTCCCCTGGGTCCTCTACATAAACAACTAATGAAGCAGCTTCTAAACGGTTATCTCTCATCTCAAATAATACCGAGGTGCCTTCTGAAGATGCATACACAAACTTTGACAAATTATTGATGATGCTTGCAATGTTTCTCGCTGTATCTTCGATGGTTCTACCTTGCCTCCAGCCTTTGGTATCATCTTCATCATAGCCGTAAAATTCGGTTCCCAACCCTGGATATTCGATTCTGATTTCTTCTCCACCATCAAACTCATTATTCAACAAAGTAACCGATGCGATGACGGTGTTTTGAATATTATCATCTTCATCAAAAGATAACATCAGAGGTTTGCGTTCTTCATGTGCTACATTGAATGTGCCTTGAAGTCCAGTCATCCACTTGTCTTCCAAGCGTTGGAGGCTTGCTTCTTGTTCCTTAGAAAGATTCTTTTCAATGCCGAGTACTCCCTTCATACTTCCTGATTCCAACTCCTGTTGAAACTCTTGAATCAATTCAGCATCTCTGCGATGGGTTGGAGGGGGAGCCTTTGCAGCCTGAACGTAGTCAGGGTCTCTCCACTCATATCCACAGGCACCACAAGAGAGGAAACCCTCAAGAGAGGAGGGTTCAGAATCTCCACGGCAGCGTGGACAATCTCCTTCCTCACCAACTTCTAGATTCTCTTTCGCTGCCGCTCTACCGCGTCTAATGCCCATGCCCATAGATACACGACGAAGGTTCGACACCATGAAGGTTTGGCGAGATAACAATCAAACTTTCTTAAGAATGGTGGCAATACCCATGCCACCACCTATACACATTGTTGCCAAGGCGTATTTTCCGCCATTTCTTTGAAGCAATGAGGCGGCCTTACCTGTAATTCGAGCACCACTCGCCCCAAGTGGGTGGCCGATTGCCAAAGCACCACCATCGATATTTACACGAGGGTCATCATCTGATAACCCTAAGTCCATCATCACGGCAATTGATTGAGCAGAAAATGCTTCATTCAACTCTATGACATCCATGTCATCTAGGCTAAGTCCCGATCTTTGCAAGACTTTTCTGGTGGCCGGCACGGGGCCAATCCCCATGACCTCCGGTCCAACTCCGGCAACTGCTGTTGCTATAATTCGGGCCATTGGTTGCAAACCATTCTTTTCAGCGAATGCTTCGGAACAAACCATTAGGCAAACCGCCCCATCTGTCAAAGGAGATGAGGTTGCGGCAGTTACCGAACCACTTTCAATGAATGCAGGTTTCAATCCTGCCATTCTATCCATCGATGTGCTCCCTCTGATACAACCATCTTCTGAAATACCTGAGATAGCAATCAATTCATTTTGCATCTTCCCTTCTTCCGCTGCATCAGCGGCTTTTTGATGGCTCCTTAGAGCGAATTCCTCTTGCCTGATTCTTGAAATCGAATGGGAGTTTGCCAAATTTTCTGCTGTCAATCCCATGTTAATATAGGCCTCAGGGTGCGTTAATTCAATTTCAGGATGTAGGTCTCGATTCCAACCCCCACGCTTCACCAAGGACATAGTTTCAACTCCGGCGCAGAGAAACACCTCTCCATCGCCCATTGCGATATTGCCAGCAGCCATGTGAATCACTTGCATTGAGGAACCACATAGGCGGTTTGTCGTTGAGCCCGGAACAGATGCCGGAAGAGAAGATAGGTAGCCTGCAATTCTTCCAAGGTTCAGCCCTTGGACACCTTCTGGGTAAGCACAGCCCAATAGTAAATCTTCAATTTCAGAGGCTTGAATTCCGGTTCGGCTAAGAACTTCATCGATGACAACTGCAAGCATATCTTCAGGTCTTGTTTCATGCAATGAGCCCTTATGAGCGCGGTGAAATGGTGTCCGCACATACTCGACAATAACAGCGGCCATGAGGGTCCGAAGCAATCCGGCTGTTCAACATCACGGTTGCATTGGCACCGTTGGGGTTATCAATGAATGTCCGGTCGCCGGCTTCGATTCACATGCTACGTCAATGTAGAGCGCACGGATATTATGATGGCCAGAACTGCCCAGTATGCAATGAAGAAGGAAAATTCATCATGAGCGAAAGAGAGCAAAACGGGCTCGGTCGCTTGATGGCAGGAGTCCTACGCCACTTTCCTGAGAAGTTCAATCTACAAATTGATATCAATGGTTGGATCTCAACTAGCAAACTTTGCGACTCATTTAAGGAAGCCCGCCATTACTATCACTGGCTCCGCCCTTGGCATTTCGAAGCAGTCGCTTTGGGTGATGAGAAGGGACGCTACCAAGTCGAAGGAGACATGGTTCGAGCAACATACGGCCACAGCATAGAAATCGAGCTAGATTTACCTACAGATGATATCCCAGAGGAACTTTACTATCCATGTGATGGAGACGACCTTGCGACCCACTTGGAATTAGGAATCAAAGCAGGGGACCGTCAACACGTCCACCTTTCCAAAACTATCACCAATGCTATGGAAGCAGGGCACGTTCGAATCAAGCGACCACGCATCCTTGAAATTGACACCGAGAGAGCAATTGTCGATGGGCACACCATCTACCGAGCAGGAACTACTGTCTTCTTGAGTGAAGATATCCCTGCTTTGTACCTCGATGTACTGCCAGCAGATGACCAGATGATTCAGGAAATCGAGGCTGTTTGGGAAGAGGAATGATTTTTCCAAAATGCGGAAAAAAGCATTGCACAATTTACACCTTTGTAGGTGTAGTGAATCAGGATGCGGATTCAAGTTCTAACGAGTTATTTCTAAAAAGGGCGCCGAGATAGATAAAATCTATCTTCCTGCCCTGTGGAAACAAGCGACATGAACCCACCAT
>Ga0315334_10002034_pt1 | contig 12616 bp, 10 predicted proteins | sample M150034915metaG_FD_205555 | JGI IMG/M metagenome (GOLD analysis project Ga0315334, IMG submission 205555) | Ammonia-oxidizing marine archaeal communities from Monterey Bay, California, United States - M1 500m 34915 | ecosystem: Environmental > Aquatic > Marine > Intertidal zone | place: USA... | reverse complement strand
TTTTGAATATGCCCTGGATGCGCCGTCGAATGCACAATCCATCAACCAAGGCGCCAATGCAAGGCCTGGCGCACACCACGCCCTGGCGGAAATGGAGATTGCCCTGGCCACCGCGCAAAGCATTCTGGCCCGGCTCGGGGTGCGTCTTGATGACTTCATGGCGGCCACCAATGGCGGCGCAACGGCGACCTATGTGCAGGGCCACGAATTGATGAAGGACTATCAAACCGCCAAATGGGTGGCCAACCGCCATGCCATCGATATTGTTGGCCAGGCCATGGACCTGAGCGGCGGCGGCGGATACCTGGCGGGCAATCCGTTGTCCCGTTTGTATCGCGACGTCAAGGCCGGTCCGTTCATGCAGCCCTATTCACCAATCGATGCCCGTGAATACGTGGGCAAGGTGCTGCTGGGCGAATACCCCAAAGATTGAACCCGGGACCGCCAAGGCGCGGGAAATTGAGCGAATCTGGTGTAATCATAAAACTAAGAGACGGCACCGCCTTGTTATACCCGTGGCATGACATCCGAGCCTCTCTCCTTGCCGCGAAGCAGCACGACAATGCCGGCTACAATTTGCAAGACGGTGCAAATCAGCAGAGGCGAACGATAATCGCCATGGAAGTCTCGAAGAACACCGAACATTATTGGCCCAAAAGCGCAGGTGATTTGCCCGATCGCCATTGCCAAACCCGCCAACATTCCAAAGTCCACAAGGCCGAATTCCTTGCGAATAATGAGCGTGGGAAACGTGATCATATTGCCAACCGATGCACCGAATAGCGCACAAGCAAAAACCAAAATCACGTTGTCGTTCGTAAAAGCAATAATGGCGAGTGCAAGTGCCTGGCTTAACATTGATACCGAGGCAACAATGCGATGATTTAGACTGTCGATGACAAACCCGATTGCAACGCGCCCCAAAACTGCCATCCCAGTTGTAACGGCAATGATATATCCAGCTTGCTCGCGTCCCACTCGAACCTCAAGCAGGACCAACTGGTGCACGAGAAATCCGACTTGAACCAAAAGAATCAACGCGAATGGGCCGGCGACCGTCCAAAAACTGAAAGTTCCGAGGGCCTGCCCTCGCGTCAGCGCTATCTCGTCGTCAATCGCATCAATGCCATTTTTGTTAGCCGGGGTCGGATTTGGTTCGCCAAGCCAGTAAAGCACGGCAGGTAGCAAAATAAATGCGGCAAAAAGGGTGCTCATGACCATCGCCGATGCAAAACCGAATTTTGCCGTCGGATAGACCAGTAGAGGCAAAACGATAATGCCGCCGGCACTTGCGCCATTAAGTGCCAAGCTGACCGCGAGTCCCAGGCGCTCCCGGAACCACAAGCTCAGGGTGTTGGTATTGCTGCAATCGTTGTTGCAGCCCAGCCGATGGCCATCACCATGTATACGAGGAAAAGCTGCCATGGCTCGATGACCCAGGGAACGACCATCGCCGATGCCAACATGCAAATGATCCCGACAAGCGCAACCGCCTTCGGACCTGTTGCAGCAATTGCCGAGTTGACATAAATGACCAGAATAGCACTAACGAAGTAATAGGCCGTACTCGCGCTCGACGTTAGTGTGGCGGACCATCCATGAGCTTTCTGCAACTCCAGCAGAAAAATTCCATGGCCGTAAAAACCAAACCCCCAGCTGGCCAGTGCGAATAGAAAGCAGGCGAAAACAACACCCCATCCCCTGTACGCCAAAGAACTTTCAATCGTAGCCATTCGCTGAACTAAATCTCCATCTCTAAACGCCCAAGGCTAGGCGTCGGATGAGCTCGCTGTACCAGTCTCACTCGGCTGGCTCGGATTAGCACGACGAATTCCATGAAACGATCCGATTCTTGCTTTGGAATAGACTTTGCACTGGAATGACAAACCCGGCCGGGCCGCCGCCGCCACGAGACAAAGAGCGCGCGAAATTGGATTGAGGGACTAGGTCGCACCAATCCAACACTCTTCCATTATTGGCGGCTACATTCTCGTTCCCATTTCGATGATCGATTTGAATCAACAACGATCCGTCGGCATTTGCCTGTAAAACGCTTGAAGCTGGGGGCAGAGCGGACGACCCCAAATTGATTGCAGAACATGCGCGCCCGCTTTAGCCCGGCAAATCCCCGGCTTGCCGCCCCGACCCCGCGCCGTCCAGCGCGGCGGCGCCGGCGCGGATGCGGGGGATCAACTCGCGGCCGTAGTCTTCCACATCGTTCAGAGGATCAAAACCGCGCAGCAGGAAACCGCCCATGCCGAGTTTGTAATATTCCAGGCAGGCATCGGCCACCTGTTCCGCCGTGCCCACCAGGCAGGTTGTGTTACCCCGCGCGCCATAGGCCACCGCCAGGGGCATCCATAGGCGTTGGTCATGGATATCGGCCGCCTTGGCCAGGGCCATGATACGTTCGGCGGAATGGTCGGCGGCCAATTGCCCCCCCGTCGTAGCCATTTCCTTTTGCACCAATTCGAGTATATGGGTCGCCTTGGGCCAGGCGGCATCCTCCGTCTCGCCGATGATCGGGCGCAGGGACAAATTGAAGCGCGGCACCCGGCCATGCTTGGCGGCCCGTGCCCGGAAATCTTCCATGCGTTCCGCCGTGACGGCCAATGGCTCGGCGAACATGGCGAAGACATCGCAATGTTCGGCCCCCATGACCAGGGCGCCTTCCGAGGAGCCGCCGAAATAGACCACCGGGTGGGGTTGTTGCAGGGGCGGCACATCAGCGCGGGCGGCGCGGACGGAATAAAACTCCCCCTCGAAATCAAACGGGCCCGGCCCAGCCCAGGCCCGGTGCATGACGTCGAGGTATTCCGCCGCCCGGCGGTAACGATCCGGCTTCTCCATTGCGTCGCCGTCCATCATGTTTTCCACATCCGAGACACCGGCAATGATGTGTACGGCCAGGCGGCCGTTCCAAAGCTGATCAAAGGTGGCGAACTTCCGCGCCATCAGGGTCGGGGCCACGAAACCAGGCCGGTGCGCGATCAGAAAGCTCAGCCTTTCCGTGTGGGCCGCGGCATAGGACGCCACCGCGATACCGTCCGCCGATTGCGAGGTATAGCCCACCAGAACCAGGTCATAGTCCGCCCGCTCGTGGGCTTGCGCGAAACTTTTCAGATAGTCCGGCGAAATGCCGCCCGTGTTAATATGCACCGTAGCATCGTTGATGGGCGGCGTGACGCCGATCATTCCGATGATTTTGACGGGCATGGGCTGTTCCTTCCGACAGGGCGATTGCGTCTATTCCAGCCTAATGTGGTATGTATTGCCAGGATCATATTTCGTCCGCCCCGCTTTGTTTGCATATCGGGAGTTTCCATGTCCAATCAACGTTACCGCATCATCGGCACTGGCGGGTCGCCCTATTCCATGAAATTGCGCGCCATCATGCGCTATCGCCACATCCCCCACGATTGGATCCACCGAACCAGCAAAAACCGCGCGGCGACGGAGCATGTGAAGCCCAACATCATCCCCATGCTGCGCTATCCCGGCGAAGACCGCTACCGCGTGGATTCCACACCCCTGGCCTATGATCTGGAAGAACGCCATCCCGGCTATCGCTCCATCATCCCGGACGATCCCGGGCACGCGTTCCTCAGCCATTTGTTGGAGGACATGGCGGACGAATGGCTGACCAAGGCCATGTTCCATTACCGCTGGCACTATGACGCGGACATCGACTATGCCTCCCACTGGATCGCCGATGACGGCTTTCCCGAGACCCGCGGGGCCAAGCGGGACGCCGTGGCGAAGAGCTTTGCAGACCGGCAGATCGGCCGCATGGCAATGGTCGGCTGCACGTCCGAGAACAAACCGGTGATCGAGGATAGCTTTCACCGCATCCTGGCGGGTCTGGAAAGCCATGTCTCCATGTATGACTTTCTGTTTGGCAGCCGGCCCTCGTTGGGTGATTTCGGCATCTTCGGGCAGCTAAAACCCCTATCCACGGACCCAACGCCCCTGGCCATCATGCGGGCCGAGGCCATGAAGACGGAAAGCTGGGTGCGCCAGCTCGATGATGCCTCGGGCATCGAAGGGGACTGGCTGGCGCCCGGCGATGCGCTGACCGGTGCCACAATGGGTCTGTTGGCGCTGACCGGCGAATACTATATGCCGTTTTTGTTGGCCAACGCCGCCGCCGCCGACAGGGGCGAGGAGACTTTTTCCCTGACCTACGCCAAGGGCCCCTACAGTCAGGCAACGTTCAATTATCAGGTCAAATGCCTGATGGAGCTGCGCCGGCGCCTGGCGGAACTGGACGGCGAACCCGCCGAACGCACCCGCGCCATATTGCAACAAACGGGATGCCTGGCGGCGTTGGAACGATAGCGCCCAGCTGCCCTCCCGCTTGCCCTATGGGGCCGGGAACGCTAGACAGGCACCAATGAATAATGTTTGAGGAGACGATCGTGGCGGAGTTTAAGGTACAGTCGGAAATTACCGGCAAGGTCTGGGCCATCGAGGCCAATATTGGCGACAAACTGGATGAAGAGGACACCATCATCGTTCTCGAGTCCATGAAGATGGAAATCCCCGTGACGGCGCCCCAGAACGGCACCTTGAAGGAAATTCTGGTGGCGGAAGGCGATGCGGTGACAGAGGGCCAGGACGTCGCCATCATGGAAGGCTAGCCGCGGCAGACCAAATGTTTATGGGAATAGTGTGATCATGAGCGAAAAACCTGACGAGGCGCCAGCGGCGCCGGGATTTGATTTTTTCTCCCCGGAGTTCGTGCGCAACCCTTATCCCGCCTTCCAAATGCTGCGCGGCAGCGCCCCCATCATGAAGACGGAGATGGGTTTCTGGGTCGCTTCCCGCTACGAGGATGTGACCGCAATAATGCGGGACAAGCGCTTTGGCCGCGGTTTCGTTGGTCGGACAGAACGTCAACGGGGGCCGGAAGTCTGGCAGGAACCAATTTTCGCGACCATGCGAAATTGGATGCTGATGATGGATCCGCCCGATCATGGCCGCCTGCGCGGCTTGGTGGCGCGGGCCTTTGCACCACGGCATCTCAAAGCCCTGCGTCCGCGCATCCAACGCCGGGTGGATGACACCCTTGATGCCCTGGAAGGCCGGTCGGAGAATAGCCGCGAGATGGATTTCATCGCCGACTTCGCCCACCCCCTGCCCGTGCATGTGATCTGTGACATGTTGGGCATCCCCATGGAGGATCGCGGCCGATTTTTCGAAGGCGCCCGCTCGGGCGGCCGCTTGCTCGACCCCACGCCCTTGCCAGCCGAGGAACTGCAAGAGATCAACGACGGTCATTTGGTGCAAGTGACTTATTTTAAAGAGCTGTTCGAGCGCCGCCGCAAGGACCCTGGTGACGACATCATCACGGAATTATTAAGTGCCGCCGATGATGGCGATAAATTGAGCGATGACGAACTGGTCGCCAACATCATACTATTGTTCGCCGCCGGTCACGAAACCACGGTGAATATGCTGGGCAATGGCCTGCTGCACCTGCTGAACAACACGGCGGAATGGGAGAAGTTGAAGGCCGACTCGTCACTAGTACCCAGCGCGGTGGAAGAAATGCTGCGCTTTGACAGCTCGGTTCAGTTGACCGGCCGGGTTGCCTTGGAAGATGTTGAGATCAGCGGCATAGTCATTCCCGCGGGCGAACAGATTTTGAATTTGCTGGGTGCCGCCAACCGGGATCCGGATCAATACGACGACCCGGAAGAATTCAAGATCGGCCGCCAGAACGTGCAGCCCGCATCCTTTGGTGGCGGCATTCACCATTGCATCGGTGCGCCGCTGGCCCGCCTGGAGGGCGAGGTCGCCCTGTCCACTCTGATCAAACGCCTGCCCAATATCCGTCTGGCCAACGACGATCCCGAATGGCGGATGACCTTTACCCTGCGCGGCCTGACCACCCTGCCGGTGGCTTGGTAGGGCGCCTACACATGTATATCGCCATGAACCGCTTTCCCGTGGCCAAGGGTTCCGAGGCGGCGTTCGAGACCATGTGGGCCCAGCGCGACACCCATCTGCGGCAGGTGCCGGGATTTGTCGAATTCCACCTTCTCCGCGGTCCGGCGGCGGACGACCACACCCTCTATGCCTCGCACACAATATGGCGGAGCCGGGAAGATTTCGAGGCCTGGACAAAATCCAATGCCTTCCGCAAGGCCCACGCCGGGCTCGCCAAGAAAAGTCAGGACGGCCCCAGCCTCTATCTCGGCCCGCCCAAGTTTGAAGGCTTCGAAGCCGTGCAGGAAGTCATGGCCAACTAAAGCCGACGCCGCCAAAGCCGATTCCGCTAAAGATTGTGGCAGGCTACCTGATGGTTCGTGGCCACCTCCAACAACGGCGGCTCAACCTCACCACATATGGATGTCGCCAGGGGGCAGCGGCCGTTTAGGCGGCAGCCGGGCGGTGGATCGATAGGGGTTGCGACCTCGCCCTCAAGGGTTAGCCGCGGCGGCGGTTTTTTCGGGTCGGCTTCGGGCACGGCGGCCAGCAGGGCCTTGGTGTAGGGATGCAAGGGCTCGTTAAAAATTGTCTCCACCGGCCCACTCTCAACAATCTTGCCCACATACATCACCGCGACCCGGTCGCTGATATGGCGGATCACCGCCAGATCATGGGCGATAAACAAATACGTCAGGGAGAATTTTGCCTGCAATTCCCGGAGCAGATTCAATATCTGCGCCTGGATAGAGACATCCAGGGCCGACACCGGTTCGTCTCCGATCACGAGATCAGGCGTCACGGAGAGGGCCCGGGCGATAGCGATGCGCTGGCGCTGTCCGCCGGAAAATTCATGGGGATAACGGTCGATGTGTTCGGAGCCCATGCCGACCAGGTTTAACAGTTCCAGCACCCGTTCCCTTTTTTCGTGCCAGTTGTCGGCTAAATTATGCACCTCCAGCGGCCGGCTCAAAATATCCATGATCGTCTTGCGCGGATTGAGGGAGGAATACGGGTCCTGGAAGACTAATTGCACATCCTTGCGCGTCTCCCGCATGCGCTTGGGGGAAAATGCCAGCATGTCCTCGCCACGCAGATTGATGTCGCCGGCCGTGGGCTCGATCAACCGGGTGATCAGCCGGCCGGTGGTGGATTTTCCGCAACCCGATTCACCCACCAGCCCCAAGGTCTCGCCCTGGTGAATATAAAAACTGACGCCGTCGACCGCCTTCACCGTCTGGGTCTTGCCCGCGATGCGCGAGACCAAATCACCATTCAGGGTGAAATGCTTGACCAGATCCTTGACTTCCAACAGGGGTTCACTCATGAGCTTGTCTGCCTTGATACAAATCGATTTGAAAATGCATATCTACTACGGGCTGGTGATGAACACGTTTTCACGAAAACGTCTTAGACGGTCGGTTGGTCATGCAAATGGCAGGCGGCGAAATGGCCCGGCGCCAGCTCCCTGAATTCGGGAATTTGCTCGCGGCAAATATCCATGGCCTCGGAACAACGGGGATTGAATTTACATCCCCTGGGCGGGTCCATCATGTTGCAGACGGTGCCGTCAATCGGTGTGAGAAATTTCTCCTGCACATCCAGACGCGGGATCGATCGCAGCAGACCCTTGGTATAGGGATGCTGGGGATTGGCGAAAATCTCGTCCTTGGTGCCCATTTCAACCAGGTGCGAGGCATACATCACCCCGATCTTGTCGCAGGCATGGGCCACGACGCCCAAGTTATGGGTGATGAACAGCAATGACATATCGAAACGTTCGATCATCGATGTGATCAATTCCAAAATCACCGCCTGGATGGTCACGTCCAACGCCGTGGTCGGCTCGTCCGCGATCAGGAAGGTGGGATCGCAGCTCAATGCCATGGCCAGCATGACCCGCTGGCGCATACCACCGGAAAATTCGTGCACATAATTATCGATCCGCGCGGAAGGTGAGGGAATGCCCACCAGTTGCAGCATCTCGATCGTCCGTTCCCGCGCCTCCAACTTGCTCATGCCCATGTTGGTGCGCAGGGCATCGCCGATCTGACTGCCTACCGTAAAGACCGGGTTCAGGGCGTTCATGGGTTCCTGAAAGACCATGGCGATATTCTGGCCCCGGATTTCGCGGATTTCATCATCCGACATTTCGTACAGATCCCGTCCTTGAAAGCGCACGGTACCCGATGCGATCTCGCCCGGCGGCTGAGGGATCAGGCGCATGATTGTGCGCGCGGTCACGGACTTGCCCGAGCCGCTCTCCCCCACCAGGCCAAAAGTCTCTCCCTTGTCGACGCTGAAGGAAACACTGTCGATCGCTCGCAATACGCCCCGCTTGAGATTGAATTGAACACTCAAATTGTCAAGCTCAAGAACTGGTTCAGACATACTGCCGCCCCTTACCCCTGTTAGGCTTACTTTTTTCTGCCGAAAGCTTCCCAGCTACGGACTGGGCTGTCAATGGCTGGGCCGCGAAGCCGGAGCCATCGGCGTTGATTTCAGCTCCTATCAATCATTCGAGGCCTCGGCATTGCCATAAACGGCGGGCGGTACGTCCCTCCCCGTGGGACCGCCCGCCTGGGGCGGCGTCGGAATGTTGTAGCCCGGCGCCGCCTCGCCCCGACCAGCGCGGATGGCCGCCGTGATCGGGCTTTCCAGAACTTCGCCCATGGTCATGGCCGCCTTGCGGTCCACGGGCTGGGCCTCCAGATCATTGGGAACCGGCATCATGTTGGCGACGTAATAGGCCATTTTTTGCTTGGCCGGATCAATGCGGTGGTCCAGGTCCAGGTCCCGCTGGCTGACACCCTTGAGGGGCGTGACGCAGATATCATCCACTACTTCCAGATCCAGCCACCATTTCTTTACCGGGTTGCGCTTGCCCTTGCCCAGGTAGTCATCCAGCCAGACGGCGATGGGCACCAGCACTGGCTTTAACCATCGCGCATTGATGCCGCACCAGGAAGCCAGCCGCTCCAACACCGGGCCGTCGGCGGTCACCACCTTGTTCAACGGGCAGGTTTTCATGCAGCGGCCGCAGGCCGAACCCTTGGCATTGGTCAGGCGGTAGCGGGCGCAGCGTTCGGCGTCGGGCTTCCACATCTCATAGCCGTTGAACATCACCTTTGACCCCCAGGAGATGGCATCGCAAGGGCATTCCCGGGCGCATTTGGTGCAATGATCGCAGAAATACTGCAGCCCGAAATCCACCGGTTTTTCGACTTCAAGAGGCATATCCGTGGTCAGCACCACGGACTTGAACCGGGGTCCCACAAACGGATTGAGCACCAATTCGCCGATCCGCGACAATTCTCCCAGGCCCGCCCACAACACCAGTGGGATATGCAGCACGTCGCTGTCCACATTGGTTTGCGAACGCGCCGGAAAACCCAGTTGGCGCACGGTATCGCTCATAACGCCGGCAATCTCGGCCCCGCGCAGATAGGCCCGCATGGACTGGGTGCCGGAAATCCAATCGTCGCCCGCCGCCCCCTCCATGGTGTCGAATTCCTGATCGATCAGCATGACCACGGCGTATTTGTGATAGGGCGTGATCGCCTCTCCCGTCGCGCCGTGGGAAAACCAGGCGTAATCGGGGATCTCGCAAATACCCGTCAGATCGGCGCCCAGCAGATAGGACAGGGATTTCAGGGCCCGGCTGTTCGCCGCCGGATCGCCGTAGACTTCCCCAGGCGCATCGGAGGCGTTGGCCGCCGGCTCGCCCCCCTGAATGGGGACCATGGCCCGCATGGAGGCCATCATGCCCGCGGTGTGGGGTTGTTTAAAGGCAAAGCGGTGGCGTTCCTTTTGCGCCTTCGGGCCCAGATCGCCGCGCAGGGCCCGGTCGAAAAAGGCCGCCCGTTTGGAGACTCGGGGCACCTCATCATCCAGGATCAATGTGGTGGGACGGTCCACCCGTGGCACCGTCTCCATCGCGTAGGCGCTCAAATGGCTGGCCCGGGCAGCCCGGCGGTTGCGCTCCCGTCCCGATGTCGCGCCGTTCCGGCCCAGCCAATAACTTAGCCCCAACGTGTCCAAGGCCGCCTTTGCCAAGGGTTGGTCGATGGCCAATTCGTATGGCGTCGATACGGCGGCGATGGAAAACCCGCCCTTGATAAAGGGATTGCGCAGATAGCCGTCCTCACCCTTCCCATCGCGGACCGCCAAACCGGCCAATACCGCCAGACGGTCCAGATCCAGGCTGCCCGCGCCCATGACATGGGCCGAGGCGGCAAAGCCCATTTTCTGGATATGCCCCGATAGGCAGACCGCGATACCGCCGATGCGGGCATCCCCCGCCTCCCCCAAGGCGGGCGCAATCCACTCACGGGCGGGATTGTCCCGTTCCGGCACCCGGCCATGTTCCAACAACAGGACCACGGCGAATTCATGGCCTGCCGCCGTTTCTTCAGAGGTCCAGGCATTGGCCGGAATACGGCAGATACCGACCTGCGAGGCATTCATGAAATAGCCGTATCCCTTGACATCCACCATGCGCCGATGGGGATCATCGGGAACGGGCGCCTTGGCGGCGGCTGGTTCCGCCATGGCGTTATCGATAAAAATATCCAGATAAGACCGCAGGGATGTGGCCAAGGGGCCGCGGGCGGGCGCATCATATATCGGCGCCGATACGGTTGGGCGGGCGGCCTCCACCGCGATCAGGCCTTCATCGCGCGGCAGGGTTTCAAGAGGGAAGCCGCCGAGGTGGTAGGGCCGCTGGTTATTTTTTGTTGTGAAGAACATCCCGTTTACCGATCCCTGCCCTTTTCGCCTGGCTTTATCGTATCATGTTTCCAGCCAACCGCACTGTGGATGTCAGGCCCCTTTCACGTTGCCATGGATGGCGCTGTCCAATCTGTCGTAACATGGCGGCCAAAGAGAAATCATCAGTTGGAGGCAGCGACATGAAGGCAGGATTTATCGGCACGGGCAGCATCGGGGCGCCGTTGGCAACGAACATTTTGGATCAGGAGAAATCCCTGGCGGTGTTCGATATCAATCCAGAAGCGACCAAGTCTTTGGCGGAGAAACAGGCCCGCATCCTGCCCTCCCCAAAAGCAGTGGCGGACGAGGCAGAGGTGGTCTTTGCCTGCATGCCGACCATGGAAAGTTTCCATGCCGTTGTCACCGGCACCAACGGCGTGCTGGGCGGCGAGGCCATGAAGACCTTCGTCAATCTAGGCACCATGGGCACGGAGGCCGTTGCCGAAGTGGAGGCGGACCTGGCGGCCAAGGGTATTGCCATGCTGGACAGCCCCATCACCGGCGGCGTGCAGCGGGCCTGGGCCGGCGACATCACCGTTGTCAGCTCCGGACCGCAGGCGATCTTTGATCAGGTGGAACCACTGCTGCAATCTTTCGCCCGGGATATCCATTACGTGGGACCTGAAATCGGCCAGGCGCAGCTGGTGAAGATTGCCAACAACATCATGTCCTTTACCAATCTGGTCATCGCCTGCGAGGCCCTGGTGATGGTGGCCAAGGGCGGAGTCGATCCTGAAAAGGCCCTGGGCGTGATGAATTCCGGCTCCGGGCAAAACAGCGCGACGTTATCCAAAGTACCCAATTTCGTCCTGAACCGGGCCTTCAATATGGAGGCGCCCATGCACATCATCGAAAAAGACGCAGTGTTGTGGCGCATGGAGGCCGAACGCCTGGAAACCCCACAGAGTGTCGCCGCCGCCACCTATCAAACTATGCGCCAGGCCCTGGCCATGGGCTTGAAGGGTGGCGATTTGAGCGAGATCGTCCGCGTTGTCGAACGGGCCGCCAATTTTGAATTGCCCAAAACACGTGATTAGAGGCGATAGAACTTCTTCGCGGTATCATGAAACAACGCCGCCCGCTCGGCGGCCGAGCAATCCTGGATCATATGGGCGATGGCGCTGACTTGATCCACATAACTTATGCGTAATCCGGCGACGGGAAAATTGGAGGCGAACATGCAGCGGTCGAAGCCAAAGGTTTCGATGGCCTGGCGCACCAGGGCACGGTTGTCCTGGTAATCCCAAGGCGCGCCTGCCAGGCCCAGCTCTGATATTTTTAGATGCACATGCGCCATGGCCGCCAGGGCGGTCATGCCACGGCCCCATTCATCCAGGCCGTCGGGGCTGCGGTCCCAGGCCAGGCCCGTATGTCCCACGACGATAGCCAGTTCAGGGTAAAGCGCACAGACCTCCGCCGCCTCCACCAGATGCCAATAGGGCACCCGCAAGTCCCAGGACAAGCCGTGTTGCCGCAATAGACCCAGACCCTTGCGCCAGGCCGGGTCCTGCAGGCTGACCGGTTGGCCTCTGACCTCTTCGCGTGCAGCCGCCGTCGTTGACGTGCGCGGCTTGCTGCGAATGCCACAAACGGCGGGAAATGATGCCTGTTCGGCCAGCACTGCCTCGCTCTCGGGCCGGTGCAGCCAGGCGTGGGCGACAATGGCATGGGGCATGTCCGACGTTTCCATAAGGTCAGACAGCCAACGGGTCTCCGCTACGGGGTTATCATGATCAGCCTCGGCCTCCACATGTACCGTCTTCACCACGCGCAATGACCCGGCGTCCGCGCGGTAATCGGCAACCGCATAGTTGCTCTTAAGGGCATCGTAATTGCCCAGCAGAAAGTGTTCCTCCGGATGGTCCGTCAGCCACGGGTAATAGACCGCCCCTAAATCAAACAGATGGTGGTGGCT
>Ga0315334_10002033_pt1 | contig 12619 bp, 2 predicted proteins | sample M150034915metaG_FD_205555 | JGI IMG/M metagenome (GOLD analysis project Ga0315334, IMG submission 205555) | Ammonia-oxidizing marine archaeal communities from Monterey Bay, California, United States - M1 500m 34915 | ecosystem: Environmental > Aquatic > Marine > Intertidal zone | place: USA... | reverse complement strand
AGTCAAATTCGGATTAACAAAGATAAAAGGTATAATGGTTAATATTGCTGAAAACATACAAATTTCAGAAACATTAAAAGTTCCAAGAAATATCTTGAGACAGTTAGATGAATCAGTTAGTATTCAAGCATTCAGTGGAAACGCACAAACAATGTTTAGAGTGATTAATGAATCCATACAAATGGGGGAGGTTTCTACCTACTTAAGAGGAAGAATATTTAGTGTCATAGAATCAATACAAGTAGCAACAACAAACCCAATACATAGATTAAGAACAATAACAGTTAATGACACAGTAAGAATACTTAGAGGAAACGTATTCCAAGGAATATTCCAGAACGGTGTATATCAATTAGGTAAAGAGGCAATAAGATTCATGAGTATGACAAGAAGAATCAATGAGTCCATTGAAATTGGAAGTATCTTTAACCGTCTAATGAACAGATTATATATAGTAAATGAATCTGTTGAAATACTTAGTGGATCATTCAGAAACCTTGCAATTGTAAAACTATTTAGTGATAGTATAAGTATTCAAGCATTCCTTGGAAATACACAAAAATTGACTAAATACATCAATGAATCCATACAAGTGGGAGAATTAAACCAATACATACGTGGTAGAATATTTAGCATTACAGAATCCATTGAAACAAGTACTCAAGTATTAAGAAATATGGCAATAGTCAAGAAATTGAATGAATCCGTTTCAATTCAAACATTTACAGGATTCCCATTGGCAATTGTTAAATTAATAAATGATAGTATAAATGTTTCAACTGCAAGTCTAAGAAATATAAACATTGTAAAGAGATTCAATGAATCCATTAGTGTTTCTACTCAATCCTTGAGAAACCTTGGAATCGTTAAACGATTAAACGAATCAATATCAATACAATCATTTAAGGGCAGATTAATAGACATTGTAAAGAATATAAATGAATCAATCAACGTTTCAACTACATCATTAAGAAACCTTAATATTGTCAAACGACTTAGTGAAACCGTAAGCATTCAGGCATTCCTTGGAAATACAATGTCAATGTTTAGAGTAGTGAATGATAGTGTTAGTATTGCTACTACACAATTAAGAAACATTGGAATCGTCAAACTATTTACAGAATCAATTTCAATTAGTTCAATACAGTTGAGAAACATTGGAATCGTTAAGAAACTTGATGAATCTATTAGCATTCAAGCATTCCGTGGAACTGCAAGATCAATGTTTAGAGTGATTAATGAATCAATTAACATTAGTACTGAAAGTCTAAGAAACATTAGCATTGTAAAGAAATTCAACGAGTCAATTGAAATTTCAACTCAATCCCTTAGAAACCTTGGAATCGTTAAGAGATTTAACGAAACAATAAGTATCCAATCCTTCAAAGGTAGACTAATTTACATTGTTAAATTAATTGATGAATCAATCAACGTTTCAACTTCAAGTCTAAGAAACCTTAGTATTGTCAAACGACTTAATGAGGTCATTTCAATACAATCATTCAAGGGAAGACTAATAGATATAGTAAAGAATGTCAATGAATCTATCAACGTTTCAACTCAATCCCTAAGAAACCTCAGTATTGTAAAATTATTTAATGAGTCAGTAAGCATACAATCCTTCAAGGGTAGATTAATTGATATTGTTAAAAACATTAACGAATCAATCAATGTTTCAAGTGTTCAGTTACGAAACCTCAGTATCATTAAACTATTTAATGAGTCTATTAGTATCCAATCATTTAGAGGTAGATTAATTGATATTGTTAAAAACATTAACGAATCCGTGCAAGTTTCAACTCAATCCCTAAGAAACATAAACATATTAAAACAACTTAGTGATTCAATTAACGTTTCAACTCAATCCCTAAGAAACCTCAGTATCATTAAACTATTTAACGAGTCAATTGAAACTTACACTGGTTCACTTAGAAACTTGAGCATTGTTAAACGATTATCTGACTCTATTGAGATCACTGGAATCACACTCAATCCTAAACATATATTCCGTAACATTAGTGATAATATATCAATTACCACCAGTGTTCTAAATACAAGAACTATGTTCCGTAATATAAATGAAAGTGTTTCAATCATGGCATTCCGTGGAACTGCAAGACAAGTTGTAAGAAGCATCACAGAAACACTACATATACTTTCCCCACTTGTTACAGTAAGAGGTAGATTAAAGAGAGTCAATGAAACCATCAATGTATCTACTCTCTCATTATACATACGTGGAAGAATATTTGCAGTAGTAGAGTCATTAAATATAAATGAGTTGATAATATCTGGGGATAATCTAGTAATTGCAATAAATGAATCACTTACCCTCATTGAATCAAAAATACGTGCAATGGGAATTGTAAGATCATTAAATGAGAATGTTCAAAGTATTACTGTTATATTAAACCCAAAAACAATGTTCCGTAATATTAACGAAAGTGTGTCAATAATCACCAATGTTAATAGATTAAGATTACGATTGATTAGTATAAATGAAGGTTTGGAAGTATACACTCAATCTCTAAGAAACCTTAATATTGTCAAACGACTTAACGAAACCGTAAGCATTCAGGCATTCAGAGGAACTACACGTTCAATGTTCAGACTTGTAAATGAATCTGTTGAACTTTCAACTGTATCCATATACATACGTGGAAGAATATTTGCAATATCAGAATCCGTAAACATTTCCACACAATCCTTGAGAAATATGGCAATAGTCAAGAAAATGGGGGAAACTGTTAATGTCATAACAAATTCATTATACATTAGAGGAAGAATATTCCATATAGCAGAAGACATATCAATAGCAACTAACAAGTTGAGAAACCTAAGTATTGTGAAATTATTAAGTGAAGGAATTGACATTACAATAAAATCATTATACATTAGAGGAATGAATAAGAGAATATCTGATACTGTCGGTATTTCTACTCAAAGTCTTAGAAATATAAACATTGTGAAACGAATTGCAGATAACATTAGCATTCAAGCATTCCGTGGAACAACAATGTCAATGTTTAGAGTGATAAGTGAGTCCGTAAATATCGGGGATACTGGTATTCATGTCAGAGGAATAAACAAGAGAGTAGCAGAAATAATACAATCATCAACAAGTGTTGCAAGTGCATTAGGCATAGCAAAATCCATATCTGAAAGTGTTGGTATTACAACAGCAATAAATAACACAAAAAGTATGTTTAGAGTTGCAAATGAATCAATACAAATCACAACCCAATCCCTAAGAAACTTGAGTATAGTTAAAAGATTGAATGAGACATTAAACATATCTACTGATATATTAAGAAACCTTAACATTGCCAAACGAGTAGCAGAAAGCGTAAACATTTCAACACAATCATTGAGAAACCTTGGTATTGTGAAAAAGTTATCTGAATCTATTAGTATCCAATCCTTTAGAGGAATATTAATAGATATTGTCAAGATTGTTAATGAATCAATCAATGTATCAACTCAATCCTTGAGAAACATCAGCATTGTCAAACTATTATCCGAAAATATCAGTATTCAATCATTTAAGGGCAGACTAATAGATATTGTCAAGATTATTAATGAAGATATAAACATAGTATTCTCATCAAATATGCCAAGAAGTATTGTAAGAATATTTACTGAAATAGTAAACACTAACACTGATCTAATAAGAGCAATAGGAGTTGTAAGACATTTATCCGAAAGTATAAGTGTTCAGTCCTTCAAGGGTAAGGTTTTAGATATAGTAAAGAATGTAAGTGAAGGTATCAATGTATCAACTCAATCCTTGAGAAATTTGAGTATTTCCAAATCATTGAATGAAGTAGTGTCAATTTCAACCCAATCATTGAGAAATATAAACATTGTAAAGAGATTATCTGAAAATGTTAGTATCCAATCATTCAAGGGTAGACTAATAGATATTGTCAAGAACATTAATGAGTCAATAAACATTAGTACTGGAACATTAAGAAATGTATACATACTCAAAGTGTTTACAGAGTCAGTAAGCATTCAATCCTTCCGTGGATATTCTAGAGCAATATCACGAGTTGTTAGCGATACAATAAACATTTCAACACAATCATTAAGAAATATCAACATTGTAAGACATTTGACAGAATCCATAAACATTTCAACACAATCATTGAGAAACCTTAACATTGTGAAACGATTTAATGAATCAGTATCAATACAATCCTTCCGTGGAAGAGCATTAGACATGGTTAAAGTTATTGTAGATTCTATTAACATTAGTACATCAAGTCTAAGAAACATTAATATTATAAAGAGAGTTTCAGAATCAGTATCAATTCAGGCATTCAGAGGAAATGCAATGTCAATGTTCAGAGTTGTCAATGATAGTGTCAATATTAGTACTCAGTCATTGAGAAATATAGGTGTTGTAAGACATTTGACAGAAACCATTAGTGTTTCAACTCAATCCCTTAGAAACCTTGGAATCGTTAAGAAATTGAATGAAACAGTAAGCATTCAATCCTTTAAGGGAAGACTAATAGACATGGTAAAGGTAATTTCAGATTCAATTAACATTAGTACTGAAAGTCTAAGAAATATTGGAGTTGTGAAGAGAATTGCAGAATCAATATCAATTCAATCATTCAAAGGAAACGCATTAGGCATGGTTAGAGTTGTAGCAGATTCTATTAGTGTTTCAACACAATCCTTGAGAAACCTTAACATTGTGAAACGATTTAATGAATCTATTAGTGTTTCTACACAATCCTTGAGAAATATCAACATTGTGAAATTAATGTCTGAAACAATAAGCATTCAAGCATTTAGAGGTAGATTAATAGATATTGTAAAAGTGATTGAAGATAGTATCAATATTAACACACAATCCTTGAGAAATATCAACATTGTAAAGAGATTATCTGAAAATGTCAGTATCCAATCCTTTAAGGGAAGATTAATAGATATTGTAAAATATGTGAATGAGGGGGTTAATGTGTCAACCATATCATTAAGAAACATTAACATTGTCAAACTCTTTACTGAAGGAATAAACATTACAACCAATGTTGGTAGAGCAATAGGAGTTGTAAGACATTTGACAGAATCAATCAACATTAATACTAATATACAGAGATCATTAGGTGTAGTCAAATTCTTTACAGAAACCATTGAAATTAGTACCCAATCACTAAGAAACATTGGAATTGTGAAGAAATTGTCAGAATCTGTCAGTATTCAATCCTTTAGAGGTAGATTGATTGATATTGTAAAGAACATTAACGAATCAATTGAAATTTCAACTCAATCATTGAGAAACCTAAACATTGTAAAGAGGTTGTCAGAATCCATTGAAATTAATACTATTTCATTGAGAAACCTTGGAATTGTTAAGAAATTAAACGAATCTGTCAGTGTTCAATCCTTTAGGGCTAATGTATTAGATATAGTTAAAATGGTGAATGAATCCATTAGTGTTATAACTGCAAGTGTACGTGCAATTGGAGTTGTAAGACGTTTGGCAGAAAACATATCCATCGGAACAACAACTGCTAGAGCATTAGGAGCTGTAAGACATGTTGTAGAATCTGTAAACGTTTCAACTGGAATGAATTATGTAAGATCATCATTAATTATTATCATTGAATCTGTTAGTGTTCAATCATTCCTTGGAAGCCCAATAAAATCAATCTTAAGAGTTATCAATGAATCAATGTCAATCACAGAATCATTCTCAAAAGCAAGAAACTTGGGAAGATTAGTAAATGAATCAATCAGTATATCAGATTCTCCATTAGCAAGAATAATAAGACGACTATTAAAATCATTCGGTGTAGATGCATACATAGGAAAAGTTATTACAAGTGAGTTACCATTTGAATCTGTAATAGTTGAAATAATTGAAGGAGAGACAAGTATAATAGAGATATTTGACAAGGAATCAGTAATAATGGATACATTTGAGTTCGAATCTGTGAGGAAATAGTGTTAACAAAATGCTTATAACAAATGAGGAAATAATACGTGTAAGACAATGGCAAATGACATAATTCCAGACATAAAAAAGGGGAATATAGGTACTCAATTAAAATGTACTATGACTAAACCAGATCCTAATGGATCAGGTAGAATAGCAGTAGATATAAGTAATAATGATACAATTAAAATAGAATTGGAAAGCCCACGTGGAAAAAAGACACTCTTAAATGCTACTTTAACTAATACAGGTACAGACGGAAAAATGTCTCATACAGATTCTACAGGAGTATTTGATAGAACGGGTAGATGGAGAGTACGTGGCGTTGTCACATTCAATTCAGGATTTAAATTTCAAGGAACTTGGACAGGGTTCTTTGTGGGGGAATAGGTAGGATAATAAAATGGCAGTTCCAAAAATATTCCAATCATTTAACAGTTTATTAGGAGGCATAACTCGTAAGAAAAATGCAACCATAGTTGGTCCGTCTAAACAGTTAGTCGGTGAGTTTCCAACTATTACATTTGAGAGATTATATGAATATTATCACGGTTGGGATCAAATTAAACGAGCAATGGATACTGTACACCAAAAATTTATGGGTGCAGGAATTGAAATTAAGTCAAATAACGAGGCATTTAACACATTCATCAAGAAATGGTGGGATGTAGCCAATGCAGAGAAGAAATTTGGGGAATTTTTCTACTCAGTATTTATTACAGGTAATGGAATATTAGAAAAACAATATACAGAAGATAACAGACTTGGTAACATTGAACATATACCAATGCAAACCATATACCGTGTATTCAGAGATCAATATGGTGTAGAATTAAAATTAGTACAGATAGTCGATGGTGTATTCAAGGAATTAGATCCACAATTCTTTGTACATTGGATGATTAACAATCCTGACAGACAAGCATTTGGAAAGTCAGAGTTTTTCAGTTTGGCAAGTCCAAGACCTGTTGCTTCCAAGGTAGATCCAATGACAGGAGAGGCAATTAATCCAGACCGTGTACTTCGACCATTATTAGATTCACAAGCCGTATTACAAAATGCAGAAGTTGAAATTAAACAAAAAATGGCAAAACCAAGAGTATTGGTTAGTGCCGTTGGTATGCCAAGAGATCAAATGCAGAAAATCCAACTTGAAATGTCTGATGAATCAAACGACCAATACATATGGATGTTTGACAAACCAATAGAGTCCAAAGAATTAAGTGTTCAAGGCAGTCCAAAGTTTGACAGTTATGGACAAAATGTCGAAGATCATATAGATATTGGAACAGGATTTGCATCAAAAGTTGTTTCAAACCCAAGTGGTTTCTCATACTCTTCAAGTCAAACCCCATTTGATGTATTAGATCAAAGAATGGTAGACCTACAATCACAGGCTTCTGAAATGATTAAAGATAAGATTATCAAACCAGTTGCAGAATCTTGGGGATTCAAGGATTTCGAAGAAATGGAAATAGAAGTATCATTCATGCCATCAGTCAGAAGATTATCAATGGAAGATATTCAAAAATTACCATCAGATGCAGTATCCCCAGAAGAGAAAAGGGAATTATTAAAGAAATTACATATACCATTAGATGACACTTTATGGGATGAATTCCAATCAGAAGCCAAAGAACAGAAACGAGAACAAGCAGAACAGAACTTTGGTAATGGATTAGACCAATTTGGAGGAATGCCAATTGAAAGTCCAACTTCCGAAACAAGTCCAACAGATACTGGTAGTCCACCAATAAGCAAACCAATGCCAGACAGTGAAGAAGACAGACCTACACCACCAAGAACCGATACCAAAGAATCTTTCACTCCAAACAAGGAAGATTATGAGAAATGGTTCAAGGAAGCAGTTACGGAAACATTGTCCAATGAAAGAATACCATTGCCACCAAGTGCAACAAACGATTCAACAGACCTTTACGTTTCACAAGGATTAGACCAAGACGGAACTCCTGAAATCACAGATCCTGAAATTAGACAGGAATATGGTATGGATAAAGATGATTCAGAATTACCACCAAACGCACCACAAAGAAGTGCAAGAGTTGGAGATACACCAAGTATTGACGATGAGTTTAGTGGTCAAAGAGATGACGGTAACAAGGATGAAGGTGGTATTGATACAAGGGAAGACAAGCCAGATGATGATGAAGACGGTAATGCAATTACAAATGTAGACAACGGTGATCAAATTAATAATGCTTCAGATGGAACTTTCAAAGATCCATATGACTTTGACAACACTCAAGAAGAAACACCTGAAACAGAAAATCCTCAAGAAAACCCACACCCAAGACCAAACCAAGAACCAATGGTTGATGAGGAAGAGCCAAAAGAGGTTACTGATGATGAATACGAAAAAGAAAAATCCAAAGAGGCAAAACCATTATCCATTACTGGTGGAAATGACAAGGATGAAGACTTGCCTGATTTCATTGGAAAGAGTGACGGTGATATACAACTTTCAGATAATGCAGAAGATAAACCAATTGTAAAGGATTCACAAGATGTACAAATGGATACAAAACAAACCCCACCAAGAGATGCAAAAATTGGGGAAGAGCCACAAATACCATTAACTGATCCTAATCAACCAGATGAGGAAGAAAGAGTTGACATTCCAAGTGTTCAAAAATCAATAGTACCAGAGGAAGATGAGGTTGTAGGTGATTCAAGTCAAAGTAGATTAAGAGATATAGAAGACGGTGGAGAACCACAAAGTCCACCAGAAGTTGACGGTATATTTGATAACACAGGATTAAACGCAAGTGATGGTACAACCACAAACTTGAATGATTCTCAAACTGTTCAACAGGATACAAATGATCTTGAAAGTGGTGGTGATGAGGAAGAGTCAACAGACGGAGCTATAATAACCCCAGAGGAAGTAAGACAGACAACCCCAGACAATTTACATGAAGATCCTACCACAGGAAGAAATTACACTGAAGATACAGATGAACAGGGTAACAAGATACCAGACCTTAGATTTGACCAAACTCCAGATTCCACAGATGATCAACCAGATGTTGAGCCTGAATTTAACATAGTTACACAAGATGATTATGAGGATGAGAAGATGAGTTTTGATCAATTTGAAAACGAGTTAGACCAACCAAACATGGATGAACCAAACCCATTCGACTTGGATGGGGAACAACCAAAGAATTTTGATTTCCCAGTTTTACAAAACAATAAAGATATTGAAGAAGATCCACTGGAAGAACCGTTGGAAGACGAAGAACCATTTGATGAAGAAGCAACCGAAGAAGTATCAGGACCTCCTGCTGGAACTACAATGGTGGCAAACAATTATCCTGAAGAACCTGACGTGTTACCTGATGGTAAAGTAGTGGACAAGTGGAAAACTAAAGAGGATAAATAGTATGTCATTTGATGACATTGCAGATATTGTAAACAGTATTCAAGATAAAGAATTTACCCTAGATCCAACAAATGGTTTGTTATATGACTTTACAAAAAAAGAGGACATAAACTCGTTTTTAAACGGCAAGAAATCCGTGTTTGTTGTGGGTGTAACAAAAGGGGTTGATACCATTGAGGAATTAGAGTCAGAATATAATAAACTTATATCATCAGGAAAATCCCCATACATTGGAAAATGGGGGGAAAATTATGACTTGGTACTAACATTTAACACGGAAGAAGAGGCAAGTAAATATGATCAAGACATAATACTAAGAATACAAGGTACGGAAGAATTTAAAGAACAGGAACACCCACGAGATGGAGACGGAAAATTTGCTTCCAATGGAAACGGTTCAGCAAAGTCAAGTACTATTTCATTGGTAAAGGATGATGTAACTGGAAAATATTATGACGAATTAGACAAGCAGAGGGAAGAGATAAAAGACTGGGAAGAGTTTAAGGACATATTTGACAAATATCCACAATTTACCAAGGGATCTGGTGGTTTGCCTGACATATCTAGTTATAATAAAGACATGGTTATTGAGTTGGAGTATCGGGGGGATGAGTTTTGGAAAGATGATAAATGGAAAGAGAGAGATGAAAAACTAAAAAAATTAAAAGAAAATAAGCCAAAGTCATTTGCAGATTTAAAGTATGAAGAGTCAGACAAGTTATATGATGTAAAAGATGACAAAGATAACGATAAAAAGGTAGACAAAATACGTGACGAATTAAGAAATAAAAAATATGACAAAATTAGAAATGTTAATGAATGGAGATATGTCAATGCAGATAAAGTATTAAGTGATCTTGAAAAAGAGTATGAAGAAACTGGTGAATCATACATAAAGGATAGAATTGATCAGCAAAAAAAATATTTAGAATATCATAAAAAAGATGCAGATGTAGAACGCAGGGTATACAATCTTGAAAAGCGAAGATTGAAAAATATGTTAGAACTTGCAAAAGATGTTCCAGATGAACCTAGAATAGTTGGAGTAAGTGAGATAACAGATGAACTTGCAATGAACTATCATAATTTTATGGCAGATAAATATGAACAACTTGAACAAGTTAAACATGATGATAAAATAGAAAAATTGTTGAAGAAAAACTGGGATACAATCTCTGATGATGGTACAAAAGGTATTGTTGATCACCATATGACACGTACTGCATATCAAATGGAATACGGTGGTATAATTGATACTTATAATGATATGAAAACACAAATGAAAGAAGATGGTGGATATGCACAGAGTGTGGGAAGAGATCCTAGTATGGAGGAAATAGAAGCATTATACAACAATATACCAAAGAAGATTATAGATTATATGGATGCAGTTAAAAATACTGAATCTGATTGGAAACGATCAATTAATTTTGGTTTAGAAGATATTAAAAACGATATTCAATTTAATGTAGTGACACCGTTAATAAATGATGGGTATGGAATATCTGCTGTTAAAAAAGAAACTAGCAGACATTACTGGAATCCTACTAAAAAATCAATTGAAAGTGCAATTAAAATATTAAGAAGGAGAAAGAATATTGATTATTGGAGTGGTACACGAAAAAATTTCCAAACACGATTACATGCAGGGAAAGGACCTAAGTTCAATGTTGGAAATAAAAATCATACCGAAGGTGGTCATTGGAGTAAAACTGCAAATGAAATAAAGATATACAATACTGATGGACTTAAAGAACTTGATGCAATATTACCACATGAGTTTGCACATTCTCAGTTTAGTGCCATTGAAGAATCGGCAGACAAAATTTGGGCAGGGGTGACAGGAGATGGAAAACTTAATGAAGAACAAAAAAATGCCCAAGTATTTTATACATTTTCTGATGAAATTAAAAAAATAAAAGAGGGTGTAGAATCAACCGAGTTACCAAACTCAATCAAGAAAAATATCAATATATTAGACAATGAGAAGTTAGAGTTTTATGCTGGTGGCACACCAGAGAAAGTGTTTACTAAATATTTTATGGATTATGTTAGAGCAAGAGATGGTAAAGATGTAAAAGATAGAAGAAAAGCAGAAAGTATAGATACAGAAATGTTTGCTTGTTTGTCAGAGTTAAAATACTCCAATAGTAAAATTGATAGAAGAAAATTATTTGTTGTAAAATTGGCGTATCCAAAACTATTTAAAGCGTATGAAATTATGGAAGGTGGTATAAAAGGATTGCCAAGAGATAAAATAACAGATGAAATGAAAGTAGGTTCTAGTAAAGTATCTAATATAAGGGATGTAATGAATGCTGTGGAATCAAAGGGAAAACCATATAAAATAACAGAGTACTTTAATAATAACTATAAAATAGTTGAACCCGAAGAGGCATTAATTGTGTGGGTTAAAGAGTACAATTCTAATAATAAACTCATTGGAATGGAATCATACTCTTTAGATTTAAAAGATGTCACTACAGAAGCATATGATGAGACAAAACATAATCGTGGTGGTAACACTAAAAATAGTGGTCAGTTCTCAGCAGGTTCAGGTGGAGGTAGTACAAAAAAATTACAAAGAAATACCAAACACTCAAAACCACAGTTTGGCAACAGACCAATTGGATCAGACAAAGTAAAATCAGATATTAGAAGTAAAATGGTGCAAGAGGTAAAAAAACATTTCAAAAACATTGACACTAATAAATTATTAAAGGAAGCCGAAAAATCTGACAATGAATGGCAAGGAAGGGAAAATCTGGGATTACAAATAGATGATGACTTGGCTAATAATTTTAATAATAGTAGGGTTATGCATCGTACAAAAGACACTTTTTCCTCAATAGAAAAACTTGCAAGAAAACCTGAACTATACAAGTCTGTTGACGACTTGAGTGACAGAACGGGGGTTCGTGTGATTAGTAATAATTTACAAGAAGTGAAAGAAGCAATAAAATATGTAGAAGAAAATTATGAAGTTGTAAAAGAAAATAATTATTTGGAAGGACATCCAACGGGTACTGGTTACAGGTCATATCATTGTATTATCAAGGATCATACTACAGGTATTGAAGCAGAAATTCAGATAAGAACTGAAAATGAAGACATATGGGCAAATGTATTCCATGACTTGTACAAACCACATGAGTTAAAAATGAGGAATGCACTTAAAACAAATCCAGATGGGGTTAGAAAATATGCAAACGATTATTCCAATTACTTATACAATATAGATTGTTGTGATTCATATGGAACAC
>Ga0315334_10002032_pt1 | contig 12619 bp, 8 predicted proteins | sample M150034915metaG_FD_205555 | JGI IMG/M metagenome (GOLD analysis project Ga0315334, IMG submission 205555) | Ammonia-oxidizing marine archaeal communities from Monterey Bay, California, United States - M1 500m 34915 | ecosystem: Environmental > Aquatic > Marine > Intertidal zone | place: USA... | reverse complement strand
CGGGAAGTGTTTGAAAGATACGCGGCTGATGCGACCACTGTGAATCCTTATCTGGGTAAAGACTCCATGGACCCCTACCTGGACTATACTGATAGGGGGGTGTTCATTCTTTGCAGAACGTCAAACCCTGGTGGCAGTGACCTACAGAATCTTGTGCTGGAAGGCGGTCAGATGCTTTATGAACACGTCGCCAGGCAAGCCCGCGATCACTGGAACGCCAATAACAACGTCGGACTGGTGGTTGGTGCGACGAGACCAGAGGAACTCCGGCAGATTCGTGAAATTTGCGGCGATATGACGTTTTTACTACCCGGCGTAGGTGCCCAGGGTGCCGATGTGAAGCAAATGGTAGGTGCAGGGCAGGGCGGCGGTATGCTGGTCTCGTCTTCCCGCGCGATCCTTTATGCTGGTGAGGGAGAGGACTTTGCAGAAAAAGCCAGGGAAGTCGCGCTGGAAACCAGGGATGAAGTAAATCGGTACAGCAACTAATCCAGAAAATCTGGAGGGAACCTGTTAAATGAAAAATCTATTACTTCTCATGATCTGCTTAATGACCTCGGTTCATGTGCTGGCGGGGTGGATGATTGACCCGGAAGGATCCTATGTCGGTTTCGCTTCAGTGAAAAATGACCTGATCGCTGAGAATCACAGCTTTACGCAGATTACAGGCACCATAGAAGATTCGGGTGACGCAAACATCGTCATTGCGCTGGCGAGTGTGGAAACACTGATACCTATCAGGAATGAGCGGATGCAGGCAATACTGTTTGAGGTAGCGCAGAATCCCAACGTGACCGTCACCGCCAACCTTGATCTGGATGTATTCACCCGTCTTGGACTGGGCGAAAGCAAGACAGACACCATACTCCTTGGCGTCAACCTTCACGGAACGGATTTATCAAAAAACGTGCTGGTTAAGGTGACCCGGAGTTCAGACAATACCTATGAAGTCACCAGTCTTGGCCCGATTGTTATCCATGCGTCACAGTTTGCTTTGTCAGATGGCCTGGAATCGCTCAGAAAGGTTGCAGGTCTACAATCCATAGGCCTGATGGTGCCTGTCACCTTTGATTTGAAACTGGTAAAGATCGAGCCAAAAAGCTGACGCTTAAAGGTCGATATCGAAATCTGCCCAGATTGGACAATGATCCGAAGGCTTGTCCATCGACCTGATGTCATAGTCGATGCCGGAATCCTTTGAGTACCCGAGCGCGCCGGTTGAAGCCATAATCAGGTCTATACGGAGCCCTCTTTTAGGTTCCCGCTCGAACCCGCGGCTACGGTAATCAAACCAGCTGAACAGGTCATCGACATCTGGATAGTGATGTCGGTAGACATCGTGTAAACCCCACTCGTTCAGTTGCGCAATCCATTCACGTTCTTCCGGCAGGAAGCTGGTTTTGCCGTCCCGAAGCCAACGTTTTGCGTTGTCGGAACCGATTCCGATGTCCTGGTCAACCGTCGCAACGTTCATATCGCCAATCACGAACAGCCATTCGTCTGGATCATGCGATTTCAAAAGGTCGGCCTGTAGGTCCGCATAGAACTTTACTTTGCCAGGAAACTTTGTCGGGTGCTTTCGGTTTTCACCCTGGGGGAAATAGCCATTGATCACCGACATGGGACGTCCGGCTTTCGTGGTGAAAGAGGCTTTAATCAGGCGTTTCTGGCTGTCTTCATCGTCGGTAACGAATCCTTTTCTGATGTCGGTTGCTTCGGACCGATAAAGCAGGGCCACACCGTAGTGGGTCTTCTGGCCATGGAAAGCGACGTCGTATCCCAGGTCGTTTATTGCCTCAACAGGAAAGTCTTCGTCGGATACCTTGGTTTCCTGCAAGCCGATGATAGCGGGATTATGTTTTTTGATAACAGCTTGCAGTTGGTTAAGCCGCACACGGATACTGTTGACGTTAAATGAAACGATTTTGATAGCGTTACCTGTTGATTTCGTGGAGGTCGATGGTCGTGACCCTGGAGTCTTTCCTGGAAGTGAGTTCAAACACCAGCCCTTCAGAGGCTATATAGGATCCGATCACACTGTTCCTGGATTTAAAAAACTTTGCTGATTCTATCGCGATCTCGTCCAGTTCTGAATCGGTGCGCTCTGGGTCATGGTGGTACATCGCCAGGTTTTTAACCTGAGCATCGACCGCGAGTTGGCGGACCTGGGATATCAGGGAATGCCCCCAGCCGTGTTTGGCAGGCAGGTCCTTTTCGGTGTACTGCGCGTCATGAATCAATAGATCTACACCCTTGCAAAAATCTACCCACTCGGCATACGTTGTCTGGGGCGTTTCCAGTGGGTCTAGTTCATTGTCGGTGATGTAGGCGATTGAGACGCCATCTTCCTCGATCCGGTAGGCGTCTCCACCTCCCGGATGATTTAACGGCTTTCTGGTGGTCTGAAACGATAGCGCATCAACCTGATGCACCATTATGATCTTTGATGGTAAATCCTCGGCGCGAACCGGGAAGTTTGAACCATCCATCTGTTCAAGAATGGCTTTGAGTGAAACCGCGTTGCTGTCTATACTCTGGCAAATTCTGATCTCGCGATCTGGCTGATAGATTGGTGCAAAAAACGGGTAACCCTGAATATGATCCCAATGACCGTGACTAAGAAGGAGGAGGAGGGGCTCATCATTTTGAACCATCCTAATGCCCAGTTCGCGAATACCGGTGCCTGCGTCAAAGATGATATTGTTGCCGTCGTTCAGGCGCACATGAACGCAGGACGTGTTGCCACCATACTTTATTGTTTTAGGGCCAGGAGCGGCGATAGAACCACGGACCCCATAGAAGGTGACTAACATGCCATCCGTTAGCTTCGTTTACCGGTAACAAGGTCTCGAAACTTGTCCAGAAGTGTCTCGTATTTATAATCTGTGAACTCCCCAGCATCGAAGTACATACCATGCTCTTGGCAGGCTTCGTACCAGATATGAGATTGCTTGGGATCTGCAATTTTATCCATTTTCTTGCCACATCGAGGACAATCAACGTCTACGATTTTGTTGAATTCCTTGCCCATGCTAGCGTCGCCACTGTCCACGAACTCGGACATCCACTTGCCCTTTAATACCTCAGCTTCACCAACGTCGAACCAGATTCCTTTACAATTGGTGCAACGATCTACAGTCATATTACGACCGTAGGTGATTTCTTCCATGTTCGCTTGGCACTTCGGACATTTCATAACGGTACTACCTTATTTAGCTATTGTTCTATATTGGATTCAAGGGACCGTATTGGCCCTGTTGCCCAGAGTATACTGAAGGTCTATCGAAGATGCATGCTTAGAAGTATTCCTGATCGTCTTCGGTGATCGTTGCAATGACCTTGCCGCCTATTGGCCAGTGGGCCCGGAAGGTATCACGGGCAGTAGGCCATCAATAGTGTTGCGCCCGAATAGTTTGCCCGGTGGACCTCGTAGCACTTCTACCTACTCAGCATCGAAACCTAGAATGAACATGAGCTATGATCGCTAAGGTCTATGTTTGCGGCTAATCGTGAGTTTGATGACAGGGGAGAGATGCAGTGCTTGCTGACAAAGGTTGTCGGCGTATCATGGCTGGCCTAGAGAGTTACGATAGCGCATTAATAATATCGACCATTGCTTCTCGATCAATCGGTTTGGGAAGAAATCCGTCTGCACCGGCGCTATACGAATTACTGACGTCCTCAGGTTGGACATTCGCAGAAATGACGATGATCCGAGGTTGAATAATTGCGCCATTGGCGCGAATTTTTCGCATCGCTTCATAACCATCCATCGTAGGCATTTGAAGATCCATGAATATCAAATCGTAGGGCGATTTACTGACCAACTTGACGGCCTCCAGGCCGTTTACAGCTTCATCTACCTCTGCGATGAATCCGACCTGGTCCAGAATCTTGCCGACCAGCAACCGGTTCGCGGAATTGTCTTCGACAATTAAGATCTTCAATCTCTTTTTTGTCTTAATTTTCGCCCGATCGTGCGGTTTAGTCCGCTGATGCGTTACTGCTCGCAGAGGAAGGGATAAAACGAACTCCGTCCCTACGCCGACAACGCTGCTCACCCTTAAATCACCCGACATCAATCGACTCAATTTTCTCGCAATACTTAGACCAAGACCGGTTCCTTCATATCGTCGGGACAATGAAGAATCTATCTGCTGAAACGGGTTAAAAATCTTTTCATAATCCGTTTCGGGAATTCCTATTCCCGTATCTGTGATTGAAAATAACAAGTTTTCCGACTCGGTAGTGACCCTAATCGTTATTTGGCCTTCCAACGTAAACTTTAGAGCGTTGCCAATCAAATTTACCAGAATTTGCAGAACCCTCGCTTCATCTCCAAGGATCCAATCCGGAATTGAAGAATCGAAATTAGCAACCACCGGAATCTTGTTCTTTGGGTTGGCTGATGTACATACTCGAATAGACGTTTCAACCAATTGCCGTAAATTCAGATTGCCCTCTGCAAAGCTCAATTCATTTGCTTCGATTTTTGAAAAATCAAGAATGTCCGTAATCAAATTCAACAAATGATTACTGGAGTCCCAGATGACCTTCGCAAACTCTTGTTGCTCAAGATCCAGAGGGGTGTCTCTCATTAAATCTGATAAGCCTATAATCGCATTAAGTGGTGTTCGGATCTCATGGCTCATCGTTGCCAAAAATACGCTTTTAGCTCGATTTGAAGAATCAGCTATTTCTTTGGCATTCATCAACTCTTCCGCCTGAGTCGCCAGCTTGTTTTGCACAATTTTCAATTGACGAACGGTCGAATGCAGTTCTTCTTCACGCTTCGCATCTGAGATTTTTGTGGCTGCCATCGAGGCGATCGTCACAAGAATCTCTTCATGCTTCTCGGTGTAAAAACCAACGTTTGCATTCTCTGAGTCAATGACGCCAAGGCACTGGCCATCAAGCACAATAGGCACAGCCAGCTCAGAAAGCCTGAATTCATCATCAAGAATGTACCTTGAATCAAGACGAGTATCCCGAATACGCACCGGTTTCAAATCCATGGCGACCGATCCGACAACCCCCTTTCCCAAGGGAATCGTAATGGGGTTAACAATCACACGACCTTCAGGACTCTTGGGGCCATAGGCGGCCACCTGGGTTAATTCACCGGTGGCGCGATCGATCAAATAGATCACGCAATCGTCGAACCCAATACCCGCGATTGCGCGATCGGCGATGAGCCAGAAAATCTCATCAAGCGTCGATCTTTGAAGGAGGTCGACCGCAAAAGTACTTATCAGCTTTAGATAATATTCTGAAGATAAACCCTCAGGCCCGCCCATTCTCGGTCCCTCTCCCGTTCTCTATTTGAATGCGACGTCTGCGGCGGTATTGCGAACTGAGCCAGCGTCTCGCGTCGCTACCTGATTCCCTGCTTGCACCTGCAAAAAGAATCATTTCCTATAACCACATTACCATTCCAAACCACTCCAATGCGACAACCCTTCCTTTCATATTCTTGTCCTGTTGCGCCAAATAACTCTCGCCCAGGGTACTCTGGTAGAGGTTTTTTGGGAGACTCAATTTATTGATCGGCAATTTGTGTTTCAAGTCTCTGTAAGCAATATATGCGGTAACTAACATTGCTTCTTCTGATACAACCTGATTGGCTGACCATTCAACCCATTCGGCAAACTTTGGGCTCGATTCAAACTCCCTTGTTCCTTCAGCCTAACTCCTTCAGCCTAACAATGTAGTTTTTCCATATGGTAAACAGTAACCCCCCCGCAGAACTTTGATTAAGGTCAAAAGAGGCCACATCAACGGTAGTCTAGTCATCCTTTGAAATTGGCGGTTATCGCTCGTGAGATGACAAATGCTTTAAACAACCGGACCAATCACAAAGGAGGGTAAAGCGAAGGTTGCGCAGAATGGCTACAAAGGCGGAAGGTGTATGTTGTTGTTCTGTACTGCCCATTTTTAGCGGTCTATTTTATTCAGGGGGGGGTGTGCTTCGATGTGATCAAGGATCTTCTGAATTATGTCTGGGTCAGTGACGCCAGCGATGATACGCATAGTTCCGCTACACAAAAGGCAGAGGGTAATATCAAGCCGAGCGCGGCCCGTTCAAAGACTCTCTTGAGTCGTTGAGCCCAGGATAGGAGGTCTATCACTTGATGACGACTGCCAGGTGCCCGGAGCAGGTAAATTTCCCCCCACCCACTCAATTTGGTTAAATCGTGGACAACTATCGCACCGAATACATCTCTGGGCATGAGAACATGCAGGAGTTGGAGGTTATAAAATGACAAGACCAGGCACGTACTTTGACACTCTCCCGCCGGAAGCGATTTCTGACGAATTGACACCGCTTGTCCAGGAACTGGGGCTGACAGAAAATTGTCGACAGCTCGCTATGGAGGGATGGACAGTTGTAGAGAACGCTGCCGATGATCAATTTAACAACCAACTGCGAGAGCAGATCCTGCAAGATGCTAAAAGGGGCGGTGCAAGAATGTTGTTGGCGAGAGATCCTGTATATGCACAAGCAGTTCTCAACCCAAAGCTGATGGCGTTGGCTGAATTCTCCGTGGGTCGTGGACATCTAATCAGCCAGGTTGCCGCTAGCGTGCGAAGAAAAGACGAGCCTATGTTGGGGTTGCACGCCGATCATAACTGGTTACCGGCACCATTTCCGGAACACAACATGTTACTTACGGCTTGTTGGGCTTGTGATGAATACACGAAGGAAAACGGTGCCACACAGGTGATTCCTGGAAGCGCAAATCTGCGCCGTCACCCCGATGCCGATGAAGTTGAAGCAATGGCAGGTGCTGTGCCAATCGAGTGCAGCGCCGGTTCAGTTGCGGTCTGGGACGGTAATATTTGGCATTCCAGTGGCGAGCGGACCGCCGAAGGTGAGCGGGTGGTTTGTCACATTACTTATACGCGACTCATGATGCGCCAGGTTGAAGACTATAGAGAACACGACGAGCGTCTGATTGAACAACACGGCGCCCCGATGGCTGGGTTGCTGGGACATAACGATGGTCTGTTCAGTAACAATGGCTTTGACTATTCCAAAATCGTCGAAACATTTAACAACGCAAAACGTTGAGAATATACGAGGTGGATGAGAATAGGCCTCATAAGCCACACTTCCTGAGGACCAGTGAGTATGGTGATAGCTGAAATACATTCAAATTTGGATCACAGTGCCATGGTGATCCTTCAGGTGAATGGACTGCAGCACTGAGCCAATCAATGCCCTGTTAGCCATAATGACGAATGACTTCGCCACCCCGATCCCCGGTAAGTTCATCGTCTCGTAAGATGACCGTGCCATTACAGATGGTAGCCATATACCCCTGTCCCTGTTGGATGAACCGCGGTGAATCAAATGGGAAGTCGTGCACAATACGCGGCATCTTTTCACCCAGTCGGTCCATGTCTATGACATTGATATCTGCTCGCATGCCTTCCTGGAGTAGGCCGCGATCACTCAAACCCAAAATTCTGGCTGGTGCTGCTGTCAGCTTATGAATGGCCTCAGGCAACGAAAACAGCTGTGCTCTTTTGTGCCAGTGCGTCAGCACAAAGGTAGACCATCCAGAATCCATTACCTGGCCGACATGCGCGCCTGCGTCTCCCAGACCGGGTAAACAGTGATCGCTCGAAAAGAGGTTTGCTAATGCTTTGAGGTTTTTATTAAAAAACTGCATGGTGAAAAGACCGAGGCCGTCAGTCTCTCGGGCAAGCCTCAGGTAGGTTTGTGCTGGATGTTCTCCTGCGTCCTCCGCCATCGAACTGAGGCTTGTCGAACCAAGGTAATCGGGTTGCGATTCGGTACCCATCCAGAATAGCTCTTCCGGCGGTAGGCCAGGCTTTTCAGAAGCCTCGGTGACCAGCTTTTCACAAAATGTTGTATCGTTAATTGCAGCAAGTCTTCCGGCAAGATCCATGTCCGCCAGTTGGTGCCATGCGTCTGACTTCCACGGGAAACCGCACTGTAAACCGGTGATAAAGCCTGTACCTCTGGGGACAGAAATCGCACTAACATCAAGGCCGTCAGCATTCAGTTCTTCGAGCAAATTTTTAACGCGCTGCCCAGAGGAATCTTTTGCGCCGGCGGTGATGCTAAACAAAATTCTTCCGTTTGCTGCTTCGGCTTCTTTGCGCAACAACTCTGCTTCACCTTCAAAATTACCACCAAGATTTAGCACGTTCTGCATGAGCCCACCGGCAGCACCAACTTCTGTTGCTATGGCTTCTACCTCGTCGTGAAGCGCATGGGTTCCAGGTACGTGGCGGCCGTCTGGCATGTAGTGACCTAGAAATCGGTTCGTCGAGAATCCAGCCGCACCGGCCCGAACAGAGTCACCTACAATTTTGACGATCTGCGCCAGCTCATCCGCGGTCGGCTGTTCGGTGATCGAGCGATCACCCATAACGTAGTAACGTACGGCGCAATGGCCCACTAAGCCAGCGACATTAATTGCGGGGTTCATTTCCTCGATGGCATCAAGATAGCCGCCGTAATCTTCCCAGGACCAGGGAAGACCTTCGCGTATTGCCTTGCGCGGAATATCTTCGACAGTTTCCATCATGGCTGCCAATAGATCCTTGTCTTCGGGTCTACAAGGCGCGAAGGTAACGCCGCAGTTTCCCATCAACGCCGTTGTCACCCCGTGCCAACTAATGGGTGTGAGGCTAGGGTCCCAGCCTATTTGCGCGTCCAGGTGGGTATGTAGATCAACAAAACCGGGCGTCACGACATGGCCTTTTGCGTCGATTTCTTCCAAAGCAGCGTCATCCAGGTCGCCAATTTTAGCGATAATACCTGCGCTAATAGCGATATCTGCAGTTACTGGCTGTGCTCCACTGCCGTCAACAATCGTTCCGTTTCTGATAATCAGGTCATACATAAATGGATTCTCTGTGGTCTGTGATTAAGTGGTCTGTGATTAAGTGGGCTATGGTCCGATTATGCTAGGAAAAACAAGAGATTGTCGAGGCTTTGTGATTGTGCATAAATGTTGTGTCGAAATATTGGTGTAAAAGGAGAGCTAAATGAAGCGTCTTAACCGAATGTTGATATGCAACCGTGGCGAAATTGCGATACGAATCGCTGAGGCTGCAGCGTCTCTGGGAATGGAGACTGTGTCCATATACGCCGCGGTTGACCGGACCTCCAGACATACTAGTGTGACGACAAAAAGCGTGCAGATTGCCGCTGGCGACGGTGTTGCGGCCTATTTAGACATAGACGCTGTGCTGGAAGTAGCGAAAACAGAGGCATGCGATTGTGTGCATCCCGGATACGGGTTTCTTGCTGAAAATGCATTGTTTGCTGAACGTTGTCTGCAGGAAGGGATTGTTTTTGTTGGGCCGAGTCCTTCAGCGCTGGCCCTTTTCGGCGATAAGGTTCGTGCAAGAGATTTAGCCAGAAAGCTTAATGTTCCATTAGTGCCTGGGTCGGAAACGGTGCTTCATAGCTTGACAGATGCGGTGTACGCCGCAGATCAAATTGGTTATCCAGTCATGTTGAAAGCCGCCGCCGGTGGAGGAGGGCGAGGCATCAGAAAGGTTGAATCCCATGATGAGCTAGCCAATGCCTTTGAGAGATGTGGGAGTGAGGCTGCGAGTGCTTTTGGTGACGGTACGCTGTTTATGGAAAAGCTGGTCGTTGGCCCAAGACATATTGAAGTGCAGGTTCTAGCGGACTCAAAAGGTGAAACAATTCATCTCTATGAGCGCGATTGTTCCGTTCAGATCAGGAACCAAAAAGTCATTGAAGTGGCTCCTGCTTTTTCAATAACGGATGAGTTAAGGGTAAAGCTACATCAAGATGCTATTGGCCTCGTGAAAGGTGCTGGTTATGTCAATGCCGGCACCGTTGAATTTTTGGTGGATCCAGATACATCAGAATACTATTTCATCGAATGCAATCCGCGCATTCAGGTCGAACACACGGTTACCGAGGAAGTTCTAGGGATAGATTTAATCGAGGCTCAAATTGAGATAGCCAATGGCAGAAGCCTCAAAGAATTAGGGCTTCTTGAATGCAAACCCACGGGCTATGCCATCCAAGCACGGATTGTTGTCGAGGGTAGCGGAACGATAACCGCATACAAAGAACCGGCAGGGCGAGGCGTGCGGGTAGACAGCTGCGGTTTTCAGGGCTATGCGCCGTCACCTCAATTTGATCCTCTAGTAGCGAAACTAATTTGTCGCTCCAATTCCAGTGGCACCCTGGCGTCTGCCGTGGAGCGATCTCTACGGGCGTTGGAGGGCTTCCAGATAACCGGGCTGCCGACAAACCTTGCAAGCCTTCACGCTATTTTAAGTTGTCCTGAAATCCGCGAAGGTGCAGCTCGAACCACGATGCTTGAGAAAAACCCACAGTTGCTGTCAGCGCCGCCTCTAGCGGGCCGTTCCACACAATTTCTTGACCAGCAGTCGAAGCGAATTAGTGGTGGTAGTCCTGTATCAGAGCTGGGAGCAACGGTGCTGCCAGAATTATCTTTTGATGAGGGCTGTGAAGTTGTCGAGTGTCCGATGGACAGCGTGGTGCTGGAAGTAATGGTGTCTGAACATGACGAAGTCATCAAAGGCGATGTTATTTGTGTGGTGACAGCAATGAAGATGGAGACGAATATCACAAGCCCTGTGTCCGGAAAAATCCTGGCGCTACAACCAATCAGTGCTGGCGATAGCGTCGCTTCGGGAAGCGTGATTGCTGCAGTTTTGCCGGGCGCTGTTGATACGAAAAAAGGTTCCGAAACGGGGGAGGGTGCCTGGAGCGAGGTGCTTGGGGAAGTGACCACCTTGAAACAGATGGGGATAGATAGACTGGGACCTGAATCAAACGAACCCGGAGTGGTTCGGCAGAGAAACCGAGGGAAATTCACCTGCAGGCAACGAATCGACCTTTTTCTCGATGATGCCTCGTTTCGAGAAGTCGGCAGTATTGCGGGTTTTGCGTCATATGATGCCGAGGGTGGGGTTGCCGCGTTTACGCCAGCAAACTCGGTGGGTGGCTGGGGTGATGTGTCCGGTAGAGCGACCATTGTTTGCGCGGATGACTTTACGTCTCGTGGCGGTCACGCCGATGGTGCCATAGGGGCGAAGTCTGGGTATTTGGATAGGTTGTCGATGGAAATGCGAATTCCTTCTGTGAGGATGCTCGATGGTTCATCTGGCGGCGGCAGTGTCGCGGCGATGGTGCCTCAGCAAAAAAAGGCGGGCGAAAGTAACGCTGAGGAAAGTTCTGGTGCAATCAAAGCTGGTAGACCAAGAGTATCCGGCGGGGGCGGGTCTTTTCTTCCGGGCCACCTTGGTAGCAGCATGTATGCAGAACAACTCGCGACCGTTCCCGTGGTAAATATGTTGTTGGGTAGTGTGGTCGGGATTGGTGCCGCAAAAGCTGTGTTGGGGCATTTTGCAGTGATGGTGAGGGACATTTCTCAATTATTCGTTGCCGGGCCGCCGGTGGTCTCTCATGCAATGGGTTATGACATCACAAAAGAGGACCTGGGGGGATGGCATATCCATTGCACGAATGGGGCTGTCGACAATCTGGCAGAAAGTGAAGAAGAAGCGATGGATATGACACGGCGGTTTCTGTCCTACTTGCCTAATAGCGTATTCGAAATACCGCCGATCGACAGTCCTACGGATGCTGTAGATAGGAGAGAGCAAGAACTCTTTAACCTGATTCCTAGAAAGCGAACGATGACCTTTGATATACGCCGTGCCATCGAGTTAATCGCCGACAAAAACTCTTTTTTTGAAATCGGATCATTATGGGGCACGGACCAGGTGACCGGGTTTGTCAGAATGAACGGCCATTCTGTTGGTGTCATTGCCTCAGATAGTCGGCACGTCAATGGTGGAGCCCTTACTGCACAGGGTTGCGACAAATTGATTCGACACCTGGATCTGTGTGATTTGTTTCACGTCCCTGTGTTAAACCTCGTCGACAACCCAGGGTTTGCCGTCGGCCTTGAACATGAAATAGCCGCCACTATCAGAAAAGGTGGTGAATGGATGGTGGCTTTTTCTCAACTATCGGTTCCGGTTTACACCGTCTTGATGCGTCGCAGTTTTGGCGTCGCGGGTAATAACTATGCTACGCCGCGTTCTCGTCCATCGATGAGGGTTTCATGGCCTGCAGCGGACGTGGGAGGCATTCCCCCGGAGGGAGGAATAGAGGCAGCCTACAAACGGCAGCTTGCTGAAGCCGAGGACCCGGCGGCATTGCGAGCAGAGCTGGAAGAACGAATTGAGGGCGCCAGAGGTCCCATTGGACCTTTGAACAAATTTCAGATTGAAGAAGTGATCGACCCAAGAGATACAAGAAAAATGGTGTGTGATTGGGTCACGCTTGCATACAAGGTAATTGCGCAACCTGATCGATTGTTAAAGCGTAATCTGCGATTTAGACCATAGCAAACAAGACGTGACGCCTAAGGTTAAGCGCATCGCGTAGACCAGATTCTATGGAAGGCCAAAACAACGACAATGTTTCACATGGCGTTTCAAGTTGGAGATGACCCTAGCTGACTGCGCATAATGTATATTATGTTAAATAGTATAGTAGAGCTACTTAGCGGATGGCCATGCTCAAGAGAAAGGCAGGCACCGGGGTTCTTCTTTGTTACTG
>Ga0315334_10002031_pt1 | contig 12631 bp, 23 predicted proteins | sample M150034915metaG_FD_205555 | JGI IMG/M metagenome (GOLD analysis project Ga0315334, IMG submission 205555) | Ammonia-oxidizing marine archaeal communities from Monterey Bay, California, United States - M1 500m 34915 | ecosystem: Environmental > Aquatic > Marine > Intertidal zone | place: USA... | reverse complement strand
AATGAAGTATCTCCAGAACCTTGCAAGCGGTGACGCTGTGCCGTCATCCAAGTTGTTTGGGGAAACCAAGCGCAACATATTAAATGAATTTATAGGCGCCAGAGGCAGGGCGGGGTTGAACCCATTAGCTCTGGAGAAAATGGCAGAAAAAGAGTTTCTTATCAGGAGCTTCAGGCTGGATAGGATAGCCTCAATGAACCTCGACAACGGGATGAAGCGGTTCCCGTTCAGTGAAGAGGTGTATAAATTAAATCAGGTTAACTTTCTTCCTGAGAGTGTTGCCCCAAGAAACTTGGCGCAGGGATTGATCAGCGGCCAACCGGGATCAATTGCCCCTGAGCGCGTTGTCTTCAACAAGAGCAATATGCAGTTTCTCCCTGATCTGATTGATCAGAAATATGTGGACGGCAAGGCGCTCGACGGCAAGACATCCTTCCCCATGAATGCCGACAGGATGAAGACCGGCACATATAAATCAAGAAGCGGCATGGAACATGAGCTACGGGGAGGCTCTGACCATCCTGATCTTGTTGACAACAAGGGCATCGTTGCTTGGGCTGTTGAAGGTGGGCCAATAGCCAAGCAGCTTGAGAGGGGTATAGACCAAACAGATGGCATAGGTTTGGTGACATTGATGAGCGAGGAGTCTGTTATAGGCAACAAAACATTCGGAGATATAATGATTGATGAGGTTGGCTTTGATTTAGCAAACAACAAGCAGTACAAAAAAGATTTCAAAGCAAGACTTGAGGCGGCTAATGTTGCATCGAGAAAAGCATCGATTGGTTTACGCCTCACGGCTTTAAAGGAGAGAAACAAAAAGCTCCCGGTTAAAAAGAGATCCTCAGCGGAAGCCCTCAAGGCGAAGGCCGCAAAAGATGTGGGCAATAAGAAAATCATAAAATCGTTTGACCACCTTAAAGAAACGTACAAGAGCTTATCCTTTGAGATAAGGGGGGCGATATGGAAGCAGCTTGCGCCCGATAAGAACAGGCAGGGAAACTACAAGGGTAGTCCCGCCATCTACTGGAAAGATGTGATGTACGGGGTGATCGACAGGACCGATGCTGAAGGGTGGAGGGTTGGCGACATCACTAAGGTTATACAATTTGACAAGAAGAACCCGATAACGACCTATGAAGAGACAGGCACACCCCCTCATACCGCTTACCAGCACCCAGTGAGGGGCCACTCACTTGGGAATGTTAAGGGCCGGGTGAATATTCTGGATTTGATTGGCCCCCTCTTAGATTCAGTCAGGGGAGGGAAGTATGCCTTGAAGGATGGTTTTCCTCATAAAAGCGTTTCAGCTTTCCTGAGAACGAATCAGCTCACCAACCCTGAGATACAGCCCACCCTCACAAGTGAATCTCTAAACGCTGCAACGTACTCAGATCTGTTGCGGTTCAAGACGAAGGCAAGGGTGCCGAAGGAATCCTTCGGGCCAAAGGGGAAGCCGAAGGGTTATAAAGATCCAAATGCAGGCGCCACCCCTGAGCGTGTTTTTGCTGAGCTTGAGGGCCGCAGAAAAATCAATGAGGAGCTTGGGGGAAAATACAAAAAAGGCTTTGCCTTCCTGCCTGAGAAGGCGGGGCCAGAGCTAGAGCAGCTTGGGGTTGCCTTACAGGAAGGCGCCATCAGCCGTCAGCAGTGGGATGCCGCTGTTGAGCTGATGAACCCAGCAGCCAAGCGGATACAGACTCCCACAGATGAGGCTGTTGATTTCAAGGGCAACTACGAGCGGATGGTTATGGTCTTGGCCGAGAACAAGGTTGAGCTACTCGGAGGCCAACTCAGCTTAGCTGACGGCTCCCCTGTTGGCCTGCGGATTGACATCCCAGCCTACCTGAAGTCGCTGGAGCTAGTGAAGCAAGGCTTACTAGAGGAGCCTGTTTACATAATCACATTTCACGCAGGGACAACCTCGAAAGATAAAACAAAGGGGGGGCTTGGGAGCCGAGTTGGATATGACATAATGGGGAGAGCAACGGATGTCACGTTCAACATAGCCAGCCAAGTTGCTGCTGTTAACATCCAGACGGGCAGGAAAAACAAAACAACTATGGCCGCTGCGGAAGGAAAGATTTCGCATGACAGGACCATCCCTGATGACATTAACACCAACTACATCCAAGTTGGGATGAACCCGAAGCGGCACGGTTACTTTTATGACCGGGCAACAGGCAGGGCCGTCAAGTCAGCGGGTGAGGTGATCAGTTTTGGTAGCACGGTTTTTGCCAAAAAGGGTGACAAATTAAAATTTTATACAGAGGCCGAAAGGCTTAGCCTATTCTCGTATCTCCCTGAGAAGCTCGGGGAGTCGGAGGTTCGGACAACCGAAGACGGGTACAAGGCATACACGCGAAAAGGGAGGACCAGAGTTTATACCCCGGTGGGTAAGCTGGTCGGCGTTGCCTCCAGCGCCAAAATTGCAAATCAATTATACAGGAGGCACCGAAAACAAAATGAGCCTCGAGAGAATAATCTTCGCCAGTGACTTACATGGAGACCTACAAGATGTAGATGCGGTAGACGCACTTTTAAAGTTCACTAAAGAGTGGAAGCCACACCACAAAATATTCGGTGGCGATCTCTTCGACTTTCGTCCGCTCCGTAAGCGAGCATCACGGGAGGAGAGAGCTGAAACTATTCAGTATGACATAGACGCTGGCATTAAGTTTATTAATGCTTGGCGCCCGGGCTACTGGCTCAGGGGAAATCACGACGAGCGCCTGTGGGACTTCGCATTGAAGGACGGCATCGAGGGGGAGTTTGCACAAAAAGGGATTAAAGATCTCGACTTCAAGTGTAAAAAGCTGAAGATAAAAACATTCCCCTACTGCAAGCGCCGGGGGATTCTTGAGATGGGCAAGCTAAAGATGCTTCATGGTTTTCATCATGGGATTAACGCTGCCCGACAACACGGTTTGGTTTACGGCTCCTGCCTGTTCGGTCATATTCATGCAATTGATGTGGCCAGCATACCGGGGCTAGAAAAAAGACAAGCCCGGGCAGTGGGGTGCCTGTGCAGGCTTGATCACCCATACAACGCGAGGCTGGTATCGACATTGAGACATTCTCATGGCTGGGCTTACGGGGTTATCGACAACAAGACAGGAGGGTTTGAAGTTTGGCAGATGCAAAACGAAAAGGATCTAGGATGGCTGGGGCTGACGCGCCCGGTCCAAGTTGGGTAGACGCCCTCTCGGAAGCCTACAAGCTAGACGCACCGGGAGAAGAGTGGAAAACCCTGCTTGAGATATGCGACGAGTTTGGGCTCGTCGAGACAACTGCTCGCAGGAGGTTGATGGCCCTCATTCGTGATGGCATGGCTGAGCGAAAACAATTCAGGGTCAAGGCGCCAACATTCGGCAGTAGGATTGTTTGGCACTGGCGACTTTTAAAGCAGTGAAGGCGTTCACCCTTATCGAGCTGTTGACAGTCATGGCTATCATTTCAATTTTGGTTTCCATGTTGGCAACGAGTATCTCGAGGGCGAAAGAGGCTGGGCAAAGAGGCGCCTGTCTGGCGAATGCGCGAACAATCGAATCACTGAACCTAGTTGGCGTTCCTGTGGTGTACGCCCAGACCTACGAGTACCCGTTCTGGTCACCGTTCGAGGGCAAGGAGGGCTACGTCGAGGTGAGGTTTCCATACAACAAACGGGAGACGATACTGTTTGTAAACTGCTTCAATTGTCACGATTTGAGCGATCCTTTTGAGCCTGTCCATGAGCTGATCACCGTCTATTGATCACCATCCCTGATAAATTGTCGGGGGAAAAACTCCGAGAATACTCCCCGACAAACGTAAGTACCTAGAGGCCAGGTACTTGCAGCCCAGAAAAAAAAGTGAAAAAAGATCCCTTTTGGGCTTGCTTGTACATACGTTTGTACATATACTGTTCTCCGACATGAGGATAGAAACGATAGAGACCTTCCTGAAAAACTGGCGAACCAACGCGCTCAGGGTTTACACCGAGGAGTCTGCGAAGTGGAATAAAATGAGAGCCGAGCTGCGCTCAAAAGAAGAAGCCAGTGGGGAATGGGAATACAAGATTGATCACGATATGGATTGGTACAACGCCCACCTGAGCCTGTGGTACAGCCAGAACGGGCGGGAGAGTTGGAGCGGCAAGCCAATCCCGAAGCCCGAGCCGTCGAAGTTGTTAAGTGAGTCTGCCCCCCGCTTTATTGAGTTGTGTGATGAGATTAACAAATACGTTAAATCTAACACCGACACTTTCATGCACATCATCACCGAGAAGATGGGCGAGATTGATACGCTGCTCGACAAGGAAGTTGACCGCAAGCGTGAAGCCCTGATCACCCGGGTTGAAAAGAAGGCTGGCAAGATTGTTGATGCGAGTTGCCTGCGGGTTGGAGATGACGGGGAGATCAACGGGACAATCACAGGCGAGGAGAACACGGTAACAATCAACACGATCACCGCTGGAGGATACAACATCCAGTGCTTACATTATCGAGTGCTTATTAAAATTGTAAAATAATTATGGTGGACATTAAAAAGTTCGAGGTCGGCAAGGTTTACTACACGCGCAGTGTGGGTAACTGGGATTGCGTCTACAGCTTCAAGATTGTGAGGCGCACCAAGAAGACGGTGTGGCTCGAGTCCCCCCACTACAAGGCGCCGCAGGCGCGGCGGGTGGACCCATCCTTGGGCCTTGCGGAGAGGATCTCCCCGTTCGGGAGATACGCATTCAGCCCGGTGCTGGACGCCACAAACGACAAGCCCCTCAAGGCATCCTATTATCGGGTGTAAAATAATGCTTGACTCTGTACATACAATAATGTATAATGATTGAAGTGAGTGCGAGAAAGGACAGAATGATGAAGGAAAAACTAAGCACGGCAGAGGCCGAAGCTAAAGTAAGGGCCGAAGCGGCCAGAGTTAGGATCAAGCTGGGAGCCAGACTGTTTTGGTTCCACCATAAGAGGGATCAGCAAAAAGACTTTGACTGATCGAGAAACAAAAACAAAACGGAGATACATATGAGAGACAAAATCTTTCAAGAGGAGCTGGCTGGAGTCCAGCAGGACATTATCAGGCACAGGCAATCACTGCGCCACATTGGGGTCAGCACCTTACGGCGCCTGACCAAGACGATCATTGACCGCTTCGACAGGTGCGTCGATTGGCGAGCTGACCTGATCGACTACGGCTATGACCGCCGCGAGAAGTTCTTGTCGGTGGGCAGGCATTCCAAGTTGTTCCTGATGTCATCGGGAGCGTTCCCATTCAAAGATCCGCTGCCCAAGCTGCGGACACTGAAAAGGAGGCGGGCATGATTACCATTCATCCCGTCAAACATAACCCGGGCATTCGTTGCAATACTTACTGTGGCCCTATGGTGCTGTCACTCTTGACCGGGCTCAGCCCAGAGGATGCGGCGGTTCACATTCGCACTCACCAACACCTCCGCAAACCCCAGAAGGGGGAGAGTCGGACGAGGCAGTGCCGAGTGGTGAAGGGCACCTACTTCTCGGACCTAGAGCTGGTCCTTAATGAGTTTAGTCTCGAGAGCCGGGTCTGCTTCTACGAGCCGACAAGAAACAGCGTTAGGCCAACACTGCTGCGCTGGTTCAATGAAGAGCGGAAGGTTGGAGACCACCCGCTGTTGGCTGATGATCACGCCCATATCGTGAGCGCCGGGTGGCACTGGGTGCTTGAGCATAAGGGAATGATTTACGATTCGTACTTCCCCAAGGGCAAGACGATTGAGGAGACGAACTATCGCAGGAAAAAGGTGAGCGAAGTTTATTCAATTTTCTACGGTGACGCCGATTATGAAAGTGTGCGCCGTAGTTTAACCAGACGATAAAATGAAAATAACATTAACCAGAACAGTGATAATGGAACGGCCCAAACCTTGGGAGAAAAACCTTCACCCTTGGGAAAAAAAGGACGGGCCAAGTGGAATCAAGCTGAGCCAGCAGGAGACTTTTTATCTGCTGCGAGCCATCCACTACTTCGAGGCGAACCTAAAACACTTCAGCGCAGATGCCACTGACTTGGATGAGGTTCTTTGCGGTTTACTGAATGTACCTGAGCGAGGGTTGGAATGTATCCGACAAATTAAAATGAAGGCAGAAGATTACATCACGCAACACTGCCCCGCAGTGTAAAACAGAAAGGACAGAACAACATGACAATAACAAACAAAGATACGGCGAGGCAGTTACTGACTGACCCGAGCATCGTTAGGTTGTACGAGTACACCAACCTCTTGAACCAGCTCACCATGTGGGCTGCGTTCGAGAAGGCCGAGCATGACGATACCAACGTCAGCCCGTTCGTCACCAACCGCATCCTGCTCAAGCATGAGGATGTAAGGTTCGCACGTTTAAGCGGGCTTACCGGGTACGGATTCAGATTCGGAAAGGGGGAGGACAAGTGACAACCAAAAGAAAAAGGCGCCCGGTCTGTGCTACTTGCAGCGGTTACTTAAACAACTTGAGGCACCACATCTGCTCGTTTTGTGAGAAGGCTCACGGCCCTTTCAAGTTCATCAAGTGGGGTGACAGGCCCGAGTGGTACAAAGATAAATACGAACGCCGAGAGGAGACAAAGAAGTGAAACAAAAAAAGAAAAACCGTAAGCGGAAGCACGTTGCTCCCACCCGCAAGCGCCGGGGCCACATGGAGATGAGGTTCCCCCAGCGCCGGGCGTTCACCCTTGGCTCAAGCCGGTCCGTTTTCGAGACCCAGAAATCTGGGGGCAAGGATGTGGGCTACCGCTGGACGAGCGGGATATGAGTCGTTTGGAATCTTATTTTAAGAATAAATCCAAACGATCCTATTTTTCATCTGACTTTATTGTTCAAACAATAACGTCAGACAAAAACCCCTTATTTTAGGGCCTTTTATGGCCTAAAAAAAAGTGAAAATAAGTGAAGATAATGCTTGTGTGTACATACGAATGTATGTATGTTTATCTCGTTCGCTGCATGGAGCAGGAACCAAATAAGACAACATGAAAACAACGATACAAAAAAACAAAACAACAATCCTTAGAACCCATACCCCCTCCGAAGGTTTTGTGGTCGCGACCATAACGGCAGGCACGGGGTTGTCACACGATCTTCAATCCTCCACCGGGGAGCGCCGCTCGGAGCTTTTGGTTCACAGCAGGGTCTTCAAGACCTTCCGGCACCCGCTGCTCTTCAAGCTGTTCACCGACATCTTGGCAGCAGGCGAGGTTAACACTGACCACTGGCGCAGGCCAACCCAAGAGCGCGGCGATTGGTTCCTGCTAAAAGAGTGGCACACGCTTCAAGCCGACAACTGGTTTGCTGGTCTTGAGGGGAAAGAAGATTGGTGCTTCGGCCCCGAAGTGGATGAGAACAAGGAGATACTCCTCGCCATCCACGGGAACTAATCATTCCCCCCCACAGCCCTCTTCGGAGGGTTGAGGGGAGCAATGCTCCACAACAAACATAAACAATGAAAATCATAACCAAAAGAGACAGGAAGAATGATCTGGATGCGGTTGGCTTTTGCGACAACTGCAACAAGTTAGTTGTGTTGGCGGGGTTAGTGAACACCTGTGAGTGTGGCGCCAACTACAATATGTTTGGGCAGCGTCAAGTGGACAACCCAGACTACTCATCGGTAAGCGAACCGGCTGAGCCTGAAGAGATTTGTTGGTGCAAGGTCTACGAGTCTTGCGCCTTGTGCTTTGGTAAATAACAGAAAGGAGGTGAAATAATAATGGACGCAGTTTACAAAACTACTGGTCTCAAGGTGGAGACGAGAACCCCAGCCGAGATCTGGGACTCTCTCGAGAACACCGAGAAGGTCAAGCGGGTCATGCGAGATCTGCGGTGGATGCCGCCCTTGAGCGGTCCCAATGCGGACGCCCAAAAGGTTCCCACCGGGTTGGAGTTGTTCCTGATCGAGCTGGCCTGCAAGGCTGACTCGCTCGACAACTTCCTCGAGAGGAAGCACTCGATACAGTCGCCGGGGCAGATCCCTATCGACTACGACGAGGATGGCACCCCCATCTATTTAGTCTAACAGGATGAGGCGAAAGCCTCTCCTTCACTTGAGCCCCTCACGGGGGGTTCAGTTGAGGTGAAGAAATAACTTGCATGAGTACATACGAGCATATAATTTCGCGGTGCGTCTTGCAAGGAGGCGTAGAAAGGACAGGACAGGAATGGAAGAAAACACTAATAAGCATTTATGCTCTTTTAGATTTACTAAAGAGCTAATCACAAAACTCAAGCGGGTAGCCTTGCTAAGGAAGACATCAATGACTGATGTACTGGAACGAGCCATTGCCAGCTTGAGGGATGTACCAAAAAAGAAATAAAAGTGCCACCCCCTCCCAGCCGAGTGGCCGGGGCGTGATAGGGGGCGGCTTGGACAGAACACACGCAAAAGAAAGAAAACACAAATGAAACTCAGCGTAAAGAAAGATAACAACATGGAGGGTGACAGACCCAAACGAATCCCGTGCCCCGAAGGTGTACACAAAGGAGTGTGCGTCGATGTGGAGGACATGGGTTGGATAAACGGAAAGTTCGGCTGGAAGGGCTTCATTAAGCTCTACTTCGAGGCGATAGTTGAGGACGAGGACGGCAATGAAAAGGCGCTCCTCGTAAAGACAAGGCGAACCAATGCTGTGATCAGCGGCGGTTCGAGGAAGAGTAACCTGTACACCATGCTCGAGGGTTGGATAGGTGACGGGTTCACCAACGAGGAGGAGTTTGATTTCTCCGACTTAATTGGCCTACCCGCAACACTGATCGTTGAAGAGGACAGCTTCATCAACGACAAGAAAGAGGAGATCAACTACGCCTTCGTTAGCGTGGTTAAGAAGTGTAAGGACAAAGTGAAGCCCTCGGGCTTGTGGACGGCGTTGACTGAGCGGGAAGACTACATCAAGCCTGCACACTCCGCTGTGGGCGAAGGCCCACCCGAGGCGATAGCTGAGCGCGAAGAGAAGCGGCTGGAAGCAGCGGCCAAGCGTGAAGCCAAGAACAATGAACCCGCCAAGAAGGAGGACGGCGATGACGTTCCATTCTGAGCCTCGCAAATGCGAGGTCGGCAACTCGGCTACCAAGCTCAGGGTTTGTCTCGATATAGAGACAGGCCCCGAGCCTCTGGGCCGGGTGAAGGAAATGCTCCCACCCATCAAGGTGCCAGCGACCTACAAGAAAGAGGCCGCTATTGCCGACTACAAGGAGAAGGCAACCAAGGCCGCAATCTCCCGGGCGCCTCTGGACGCAACCACAGGCCGGGTGTTGGCTATTGGCTACGGGTTCTCCGACGATGACGATGTGTATATCATCTACAAAGAGGACGAGGAGGAGCTGCTGATCGAGTTCTGGGCCATGTATGATGCAATCAGCTCTGCAACATGGATCGGGTTCAACAGCCACTCGTTTGATTGGCCGTTTCTGATAAGGCGCTCTATGAAATATGGGATTAACTTTCCGTTTGAATTTTATAAGCCTATTAAATATCAGAAGAACTTCGTGGATCTCATGGAGCTGTACGCCTGCGGTGAGTTCCAGAAGAGGATCTCGCTGGATAGGTTGGCCAGATTCCTCGGCGTAGGCTCTAAGGATGGCTCAGGTGAAGACTTTCACTTGTTGATGAAGACCGACAAGGAGTCGGCCTTTGCTTACCTTGAGAAAGATATACGGCTCACACGGGCAGTCTGGGAGAAAATCGCTGGATGGTGATTGTAGGCATAGATCCCGGGGCTGGTGGCGGGATAGCCGCCTACTCTGACCCGGTCATCACCGCCACACCAATGCCAATGGGTGAGGAGAAAATTGCCGCGCTACTGTTCGAGCTTGATCCTGCTGTAGCTTGGGTCGAGCTGGTCAGCGGCTACATTGGCACCCCACACCCGGGCTCGAGGATGTTTAACTTCGGTGTGAACTTCGGTTGCATTCTCGGTGCCCTATATGTGATAGGCGCTGAGGTTAATCTGGTTAGGCCGCAGCAGTGGCAGAAGTGGGTTGGCATTAAGAAGAAGGAAACCAAGTTAGAGTGGAAGCAGGCGCTGAAGAGGGAAGCTCAACGGCGCCACCCAAATGAGCGCGTCACTAACAAGACGGCTGACGCATTATTAATACTAGAATACGGAATAAAAAACAATGAGAGAACAAACAAAAGAAGCGGGGTATCCAAACACCCCGGGATATAAAGACAGGGACACAAGCAAGGCTGCTGCCAAGTCTATGGAGTCGAAGGCTTCAACGATTAGGCGCAAGGTTGCCGAGTGCCTCTGGGTTAAAGGAAACCAGACGGCAGACGAGGTTGCCAAAGAGTTGGGCCTGTCTGTTTTAGCGGTTCGCCCCCGGTTCAGTGAGCTGCTGGCGCATGAATCCATTAGCGACACAGGCACACGCCGACAAAACACATCAGGAAGGTTGGCTAAGGTCTGGAGATTAACGAACGGATTATCCCTATGAAAAACAGCAGACCACAGAGCTTTGTGCCGCCTATTAGAGGGCGAGGGCTCAGGGCGGCAACAATCATAGCCGAATACTTCGGGCTAACAATCGATGAGCTTAGGGTTAGGTCCAAGCGACCTGACCTAGTCACAGCCAGATTCCTGTGCTGCTATATTCTCAATCGAAAGATCGGGATGCCAGCCGGTGAGGTGGCCAAGCTCATTCGCAGATCAAGGGCCACCGTTCAGTACGCCTCCAAGGCTTACAGCGAGTGGATGGACGTATCACAGGACGCCAATAAGGTGTTTAGAGAGTGTCAAAAGCTGGTTGCTAATGTGCTGAACACAACGCCAATACTTAAATCAGAAGTGGCCGATAAGCCCAAGCGTAAGCGAGGCAGGATTAAGTGCGTTATGAATGATAAGCCTAATGTTCAGGGCTCTGATGTTAGCGACAAGTTAGCGACTTACTGTTCTGACGAGCCGGGCAAAGTCTATAGATATAAATATAATAATAGATATATAACCTTTACTTTGCCTGCGCGTTTGGATGGTCCTGATTTCTTTGGGGCATGGCTTCAGTGGCTTGAACACCGCAAGGAGCTTCGCAAGCCGCTCACTCAGGGTTCGATAGATGCACAGCTCAAGAAGCTGAATAAGGAGGGCGCAGCCATAGCCATTGAATGCATCGAGCAATCGATTGAGCAGGGATGGCAGGGTTTGTTCCCTGATTCGTTGGGGTCTCAAAAGAAAGGACAGAGTCATGCAAAGCATCAGTCAAATAATCGAGAATATAACAACAAAACCAAAGCCAACTATTCGGGAACCGTTAAGCAACGGGCAACTGAAGAGCTGGGCGAGGTATTTTGATGAGTTTGATCCATGCAAGGACAAGGCTTTGATGGCACCCCTTCGGGCAGCAGCCGAGTTTGGCCGTGACATGGCAGACAGCAAGACAGAGCCAAGGTGGCTTTCGTTAATCGGCAATTCGGGCACCGGCAAGACTCACTTGGCTCGGGGTATATGGCGAGCGTGGACTGACAAGGGTCAGTTTTATGTGAAGCACGGCGTTGAGTTGGTGAAGCACGGCTTGTTCAAGAAGTTTAGCAAGCTCTGCAACGAGATGAGAGGTGGAGCGTTCAGCGTATTCCAAAGCTGTGCTGATACCGACTTTCTTGTGTTGGATGATCTTGGCTCCGAGTATGCAACGGAGTACAGTCAACGCCAGCTCGCTTCCATGTTGGATCAGCGGCTGGGTAAGTGGACGGTGATTACCTCAAATTTATCGATGAGCGATATATCCGACATTGATGTTAGGATTGCTGACCGAATGATTAGAGGCGACAATGAGGTTATCGAATTGAATTGTGAAACCTACGCAATGAGGAATAAAGATGAACAAACTAATCGCAGTGAGTAACGGCAACGTAGTCACAATCCCCGTGAGTGACGTTGATAAGTACAAGAACTGGACAGACCTTGACAAGTGTGACAGCGCGAGAAGTGAGACTCACCACCGCAGCCTTGAGAACTTTCGAGGTAAGCGTAACGGTGGGCGTCACTCTAGGAAGAGCGAAAGAAAGGATAAATAACATGGAACATGATTATCATAAGGTATCAATGGGAGTGCGAGTAGCTCACACTTTGTGGGCAACATTCATGCTCGGAACAATAATCTTGCTACTGGTATTCGGCTGGTAGCGCAACCAAAACACAAAGAGAAAGGACAGAATGAAGTACAGCGTAACACTGAAAATAAATAGTGATGAGCAGATGTCGAAGTTTTTACTTTGGGCATTTCATAACGGCTATCATGGCCAGATTTCGGCAACCAACGGGCAAGTGCCTGACGAGCTTAGAGCTGAGGTTGACGGGATTAATCGTAAGCGCAAGAAAGCTGCCAAGCTGAAGCGCAAGCATAAGGAAGATCCACGGCTCAAGCTCACCAAGGCTGGCCGAGTGTTGGTGGATGAGTCACTGGCCCTGCTAAACCTCAGCCGGGAACAGTTGGTTCAAGCCAAGTGGCCAAGCGGCTCAACTGAACACCGAGTCAAGATGGCTGTCACTCGAAATGACGCCAACGAAAAGAAGCGGGAGTTTGACCAAGACTACACCGCTGCGATTGACGGGATGAATGTTCGTCCAGCGTAACTAATCAGGGTGCAGCCTCCGACACAACGGTGTGTCATAAACCAACAGG
>Ga0315334_10002030_pt1 | contig 12632 bp, 8 predicted proteins | sample M150034915metaG_FD_205555 | JGI IMG/M metagenome (GOLD analysis project Ga0315334, IMG submission 205555) | Ammonia-oxidizing marine archaeal communities from Monterey Bay, California, United States - M1 500m 34915 | ecosystem: Environmental > Aquatic > Marine > Intertidal zone | place: USA... | reverse complement strand
TGAGCGACCCGTTTATCGATGTCAGCCCGCTTGCCGCCACCCTCAACGATGGTCGTGTTGCCTTTGTCGACAGTGACCTTCTTGGCACGTCCCAACTGCTCGACCGTGACGTTCTCAAGCTGGATACCGAGATCTTCGCTAATCAGGGTTCCGCCGATCAGGGTTGCAATGTCGCCCAACATGGCTTTACGACGATCACCGAAACCGGGTGCCTTGACTGCACATACGTTCAAAGTACCACGCAGTTTGTTGACAACCAGCAAGGTCAAAGCTTCGGCATCAACATCCTCAGCAATGATCAACAATGGCTGACCAGTTTGTGCTGATTTTTCGAGCAATGGCACCAGGTCACGGATATTGCTGATCTTCTTCTCGTACAACAACACCAAAGCGTTCTCAAGGTCCGCTTCCATCGTGCCAGGATCGGTGATGAAGTAAGGCGAGACATAGCCTTTGTCGAACTGCATTCCGTCAACGTAGTTGACTTCAGTGTCGCGGCTATTCCCCTCTTCAACGGTGATCACGCCATCTTTGCCGACACGCTCAAGAGCGTCCGCCAAAAGAGATCCAATCTCTAAATCGTTGTTGGCAGAAATCGCGCCGACGTTGGCAACTTCCAGCTTGTCCTTGACAGGTCGTCCCATCTCAATGAGCTTCTCTGTCGCTGCGGCAACTGCTTTGTCGATACCACGACGAATGGCAGTTGGATTGCTTCCGGCAACAATGTTTCGCAGACCTTCCTTAAAAATCGCCCGTGCCAAAACGGTCGCGGTCGTTGTGCCATCACCAGCCAGATCACTGGTCTTTTGCGCGACCTCAATGACCAACTTGGCACCCATGTTTTCGAATCGGTCTTCCAACTCGATCTCTTTAGCAACCGTCACACCGTCTTTTGTCACGGTTGGGCCACCAAAGGATTTATCGATGATTACGTTTCGACCAGTTGGGCCCATCGTCACAGCGACGGCATCAGCCAACTTGTCGACCCCCATCATCATTCGCGATCTAGCATGATCGTCAAAAAGAAGTTGTTTTGCCACGAGAAAGTTCCTGTATGAATGTGTTGTTTGCAATCAAGCGGCCTAGCTGCGGTCGCAACCAGGCCGTTCAGATCGATGACGGCTTAAAGGACTTTGGCGAGAATGTCATTCTCGCGAAGAATCTTCATTTCCTGACCATCTACCTCGATGTCGCTTCCTCCGTACTTGCCGTAGATCACAGTGTCACCAACAGTCACCGACATGTCACCGCGATTTCCGCTATCCAAAAGACGTCCCGGACCGACCGCAACGATGGTGCCACGCTGTGGTTTCTCTTTTGCCGAATCGGGAAGCACAATACCGCCTGCAGTGGTCTCTTCAGCTTCGTTGGGCTGAACCACAACACGATCATCCAAAGGTCGAAGGTTAATTTTTGCCATGATTATCTATTCTAATTGTTAATTGAGTGTGTGTTGATATTTGATTAAGTGAGTTCAGTGTTGGGATGCATGCGTTACATCATGCCGCCCATGCCACCCATGCCGCCCATGCCGCCGCCCATGCCGCCGCCCATGCCGCCCATGCCGCCCATGCCGCCCATGTCCATGCCACCGCCGCCGTGATCATGATGGTGATCGCCGCCTTCGGGCTCTTCTTCGACAGGAATGTCAGCGACCAGACATTCAGTGGTCAGCAACAGCGAAGCAACACTGGCAGCATTGGCCAGCGAGGCGCGAACAACCTTAGCCGGATCCACGATACCAGCAGCAAGAAGATCACAATACTTCTCTGCATTCGCATCGAACCCGTCGGCTTTGCCTTTCATTTGAATCACGCGGTTCGCCACGACAGCCCCATCGAGACCAGCATTATCTGCGATCGCTTTGAGAGGATGATCGAGAACGTTGCGAATGATTCCGATACCGAGTTTGGTATCGCCTTCGGCAGCCTTTTCAAGCTTCATTACGGCTTTTCGACAGCGGAGCAGAGATACGCCGCCGCCTGGAACGATCCCCTCTTCAAGTGCCGCCTGGGTCGCAGCGCGAGCATCGTCGATAAGAGCTTTCCGCTCTTTCATTTCGGTCTCGGTCGCTGCTCCGACGTTGATCTGCGCAACACCACCGGCTAACTTCGCAAGACGTTCCTGTAGTTTTTCGCGATCGTAATCACTTTCTGTTTGGTCGATCTCTCGCCGGATCTGCTCGACCCGACCCTGAATGTCCGACTTTTTGCCACCGCCGCCAACGATGGTCGTGGCTTCACTAGTGATACGAACTTTCTTGGCCCGACCAAGGTCGGTCATTTTAACGCTTTCCAAGTCGATCCCAAGATCCTTGAAGATCGCCTTTCCTCCGGTCAGAACGGCGATATCACCCAGAATGGCTTTGCGTCGGTCACCGTAACCTGGAGCTTTCACGGCACAGGCGGACAGGATGCCTCGCATCTTGTTGACAACCAACGTTGCCAAGGCCTCACCCTCCACATCCTCTGCGATGATCAGCAACGGCTTTTTCGCTTTGCTGATCGCCTCGAGCAGAGGAATCATTTTCTTGTTGTTGCTGATCTTCTCTTCGAACAGCAACATGTGGCAGTCGTCGAACTCGACACTTACGTCATCCTGATTGGTAACGAAGTGTGGTGATAGGAAACCACGGTCGAACTGCATTCCCTCGACCACGTCGACGTAAGTCTCATTCGAGCGGCCTTCCTCAACGGTGATCACTCCGTTTTTGCCGACCTTTGTGAAGGCGTCAGCCAGCACGGTTCCGATCGCAGGATCGTTGTTACCGGCGATCGTTGCGACCTGACGAATCTCACTCTTGTTCTTCTCGTGAATCGGAGTCGACAGTCTGGCGATCTCCGCTGTAGCAGCGTCGACAGCCTTGCCGATGCCTCGCGAGAGAGCCATTGGGTCAGCACCCATTGCGATCATTTTAAGACCTTCGCGAAAGATTGCTTCGCTCAGAATGGTCGCTGTCGTAGTGCCGTCGCCTGCAACGTCATTCGTCTTGCTGGCTGCTTCTTTGACCAACTGAGCACCCAGATTCTCGAACGGATCATCCAGTTCGATATCCTCAGCAACCGTCACTCCGTCCTTGGTCACTTTCGGTGACCCCCAACCTTTGTCGAGAACAGCGTTGCGCCCCCTTGGGCCGAGTGTACTGCGGACGGCGCGAGCCAGTTTGCTGACGCCGGCCAAAAGTGGGCCCCTTGCGTCGTCGTCGAACACGATTTGCTTTGCCACGACGTGATTCTCCTGTGGTTCGTCAATATTCTTCCTCACATCTGCAAAGCAATCGAGCCAAGCAACCGAGGAGGGGAAAGTTCTGTATGGATACAAGTCAGCGGAGCCGTATATTGCCTCCGCCCAACTGGACGTTGTGTGTGCATCGGTGGCAGTCACCAGCGATTCCCCGCCCTTTGTAGCAATGCGTGTGCCGATCAAAAAATTTTCGTCGCAACTCGCTAGCAAATAAACACTTACAACAAATACAGGATCGCCCGCGCGGGTCCCAACCGAACGCAGGGTGTCAGCCTGACAGCACATCCGAACCGACCCCATAAGCTTGGCCAATCGAACGGATCCTAGGCACAAATGGAAGAAATTGCTTCAAAACAGCTCGGTGATGCCGCTTGCCACCCCCCCAGCCTGCCGTCCGGCGAGCCAAGTTTGTTGCCGGTTGTTCGGTGACCCGCTCCGCTCGGGGCGAGAGGGAGGTCGGTGGAAACAAGGCAGGGTGGCTGAGGCGTCCGATGAGATGAAGCCTGAACAGGAGTGGAAATTGGGTAAGTAGAAACTCGCAGCAGCCGGTGCCAAAGCCAAAGCCAAAGCCAAAAGACCTGCCGCAATGACCGACGTCGAGTCCATCGACCGTTTGCTAAGACAGTTATTTTACCGCAATCACAATCACATTGAGCCGACTGCTGAAGACTTCGATCGATTGGACGCAATCCTGTTGGCGTGCGGGTTGCCACGATCTGCCACCCCAACAGACACCGCAAACGCAAAGAAACAAAGCAGGAACGCGGGCGGGCAGACGACCGAGAAAAAAATGTCCAGGTTTTAAGAAGCAGATTCGACTGGACAAACGCGACGTGGCCCAAGCGTCGGTTGGCAGAGACACTTGGATGTCGATAGGGACGATCAGTCGAAAACAGAACGTTGCCCCGCAAACCGTGCATGACTTGATTTGGGTTGGTTAGCGGATGTAGGATTTTTCGATTGGCCTACACGCGACGACAACGTTTTGAGTTAGCGAAACTCGTTCGATCCTGGAACGGCCGGCGGGTTCGGTACTTGCTGCGACTGGACCGCGTGGCCGTGCGCGGCTTGAACGAACACGACCGTTGCAACTATCGTAATTCCGATTCGTCCGATCACGGTTCGACCCTCAACGTAAGATTTCGACACACCACCGGTATGAATGCTGGAACGTTCCGAAAGTCAAACATTAGCGATAATTACAATCTTATGTCTTGGCATGACTTTGCGGCCTCACAAGCGAGTCCGTTTTTGTCAATGCTCTCAACTGGCAAAATGTCCACCAAAACAACCTCGAACAAAGAGACCCAACAAACCGACACCAAGCCAGAACGGGCCTTGCCTGGGCAAATGCTGTCAATGGAGTGTCGGTTTGATTTTGACCACGTGTCGCCCAAGTGACTCTGAAATTCCGTTGCAACCCATACAGCCAGCGATACTACATCCGAAAAGATTTCCAAAGTGCCAAAGTTAAATCATGAAAGATTGACTCTAGGCTTGTTGAGGCGTCAACTTCCCTCGGAAGCCTACTACTAGGCGGCACGCGGACCGAACAACTCGCTCAGTCACTCCAGCACGGGAAATGTGGATGCGATTACCGACCCAACTGATCACGACGTTCCTCTTGTTAGCATCTGCCTCAGCAGATGTTGCTCGCGGACAATGGACTGCACCTACAGCAGCCTACCCACCAGTGGCAACTGCCCCGATCGCGGCAAACTCTTACTACGCTGGCAGCACAGTCTATGTGGCCGGGACCGCAAACTCTGTCGCACCGACCACCGTCTACGTACCTGCCGCGAGCTACGTACCTGCCGCGACACCGTTCTACGGTTTTGCGCCCGTGAGTCGCGGACTGCAAATAGTTTCAAACGGTGCCTACCAAGCTCAACGCCCTGCTTACATTGACAACCCGTCCGTCTACACGGGCCTGCCTGCCATGGGAACGATCCAAACCAGCTATCGTCCACAAGTACCCACGGTCCCAATTGGAAACGGTAACCTCACGGCTCCAGCGGCCCCGATCACGGCACCAACCGTCATCAGCCCACCGATGACGTCCTATCCCGCGACAGCACCAGCACCTCAACGCGAGGGCTGCCTCGGACGTTTCTGTCGCAAACTATTCGGTACCGGCTACACCACCTCCTATTACCGCGCTCCGGTCACATACTATCGACCAGTAACAACGCTCAATCCTGTTTCGGGAACGACAGTCACCGTTCAGCAGCCCTGCACTGCCTATGAACAGCAGATGCAACGCAACCCGTTCACAACCGTGCTGCCAGGCACCACAGGCAGTCCCACAAACTATTGCCAACCTGGATGTGGATATCCGACTGCTTTCAACAATTGCAATACAGTGCCCGGCTTCAGCCAGACAACCACCTATGGTCAAGCGCTGCCCTACGGTTCGTCTGGCATCAATGGAATTGGGCAAGTAGGAGCAACCGGCAGCGGTGACCTACAGGCGATGCCCATCCCTTCCATCCCACCGGCCGGAGTAACTTACTCGCAACCGACCAGCCCAAACCTTTCTCCACTGACTGGTCCGCCACCAACGTTGGCTCCTCCGATTTCACCAACGGGAATCGGAACGCAGCTTGGTACCGAAACAAAGGGAAACGACCTGTCCCCCGTTGGACGCCCAACACTTAACAAGCCAGCAACCTCTGAAGCGGCGGAAGAAGCAAAGACACCCAACGCCACTGACCAACCTGACAGTTCTGACAAACAGGATTCCTCACGCTGGAAACTGCAAAGCCCTGCGGACTCGACCGCCATGATTCCTCAGCACATGGCAACAAAAAACGAGTCAGACCCTGTTTCGTACAGCCGCTATTATGGAGCTGCGGAACCGATTCGCGCACCGACTGACTACGTCGCTCCCTACAGCGCCAAGCGAAATGGGATCGAACACGGGCAACCTGCAGCACCAGCGATTTCAGATCCCTTTGCTCCTCCAGCAAGCAATTCTTTTCCATCGGCTGCGCCTCACTTGCCCCGCTCTGAGGCAAACCTTTCCGACTGGACAGAGTTCACCAACACTCCCGCTCGTCCTGTCAGAAGCGCTGCTTATACGACTCGTAAGAACGCAGTTCAAGCCAATCTAGCGGTCCCGGCGGTCAAGCGTTCCCGTTACACGAAGTGGACGAGCATCCCCGAGTAACGGACCAATCCTAGCCGATCAGACCGATAGGCTTCGTCACTTGTCTCAAGCCAATCAGCCGGCGAACCCGGCACTTAACGTCTGCCCTTGCATACTCAGAGTGAGCCATCGCGAGAATCGGGAGGCCGCCGAGTCGACACGCCCTTCGCAACCCTCGATGCATCTGAGAAACTGGGGATGGTCCGAATCAACCATCCTCACCGGTGCTCGAGAATCACATGGAAAATGCAGCCATCGCGGCCGTCTTCGAGGAAATGGCGGAACTGCTTGAATTCCGGAGTGAGAATCCCTTCCGGATTCGAGCCTATCGCAACGGTGCAAAAGCGATCCGGGACCTTGACGAATCAGTCACATCGATCCTCGCTGACGACACTCGCGATCTGTCCAGCATTCCTGGTATCGGCAAGACATTGCTGGACAAGACGAAAACTCTCGTCTCTTCGGGGCAGCTACCGCAACTGTTAAAGCTGCGGCAGGAGATTCCTGATGTGGTGATTCAAATGGCCAGAATCCCCGGTCTGGGCGCCAAGAAGGCGATCAAGCTGCAGCAAGAACTTCAGATTGATTCGCTGTCCGATCTGCGTGCTGCCTGCCAGCAGGATCGGATTGCCAAGCTGAAGGGATTTGGCGGTAAGACCCAGCAGGCAATACTGGATGGGTTAGCAATCGCAGAGGCCGCAGCCGAACGCATTTACTGGTCCCAGGGAGATCAATTGGCGAAGGCGATTGGTCAGCATATGGAAAACTGCCCAGTGATTCGCAAGATGGCATGGGCGGGCAGTTACCGGCGTGGACGTGAAACCGTCGGCGACCTTGATCTGTTGATCGTGGCCGAAGACCGGCCGACCGCCATGGATCATCTGGAAACTTACCCAGAACTTTCCAGCACGATCCTCAGAGGCGAAACCAAGATTTCGATCCGAGTTGGCAAAGCATTTCAGGTCGACATGCGGGCCGTCGACGACAACCAGTTTGGCGCTGCTTTGCAGTACTTCACTGGATCGCAAGCTCACAACATCCACACGCGACGCATCGCCAAAGAAAACGGTTTGAAGATCAATGAGTACGGTGTATTTTCACTTGAAGACAATGCACAGGTAGCTGGCGCGACCGAAGAGGATGTTTACGCAGCCATTGGACTCCGCTGGATAGCGCCGGAACTCAGGGAAGACCGTCACGAGTTCGAATGGTCCCGAGAAGACAAGCTGCCACAACTCATCGAGCAGGAAGATATATGTGGCGATCTCCACATGCATACTAACGCGACCGACGGTGCCGCCACGCTTCGTGAAATGGCGGACGCCGCCGTCACCCGAAATCTCTCGTATATCGCCTTTACCGACCACAGCCAGCGGGTATCCATGGCAAGAGGCCTCGATGCCGAACGCCTCCGCGCTCAATGGAATATGATCGATCAAGTGCGGACAGAATATGAAGGACGCCTGACGATCCTGAAGGGAATCGAATGCGACATCCTTGAACCGGGAGGCATGGACCTGCCCGACGATTGTCTGGAAGAAGCAGATTGGGTTCTAGCAAGCATTCACTACGGACAAAAACAGCCCCGGGACCAGATCACCGAACGCCTGTTGGGGGCAATCGAAAACCCATGGGTTAGTTGCATCGCACATCCCACCGGTCGCCTGATCAATCGACGTCCGCCCTACGAAGTCGACATGGAAAGCGTGATGCAGGCAGTCAAGCAGCACGGCAAACTTCTGGAACTCAACGCAAACCCAGCACGGCTCGATCTGAATGATGTTCATCTGGCAGCAGCCAAACGGTTGGGAATCCCGGTCGTGATCAGTAGCGACGCCCACTCAACCGATGGACTCGATGTCATGCGATACGGCATCAAACAGGCTCGCCGGGGTGGTCTTAGCCGCGAAGATGTTGGCAACACCCGTCCGTGGGACGAATTGAAGACACTAGTCCAGCGTGGCTGAGAACCAATCAAATTCGCCGCATAACCATGTCGACGAATACTTGCCGCGAAGATTCACGCAGGACGCGAACAAAATCATCCGCAAAGTAAACCGCCTCAATGCCCTTGTTGACCGCCAGTTTTCCCCCAACAGACACGCTTTGCAACGACGAGCCCAAACGTAGCCAACCCCACGATGACGACCAAGGGCAATGCGTGCTCCGGGGCATTCAAGTAATGAGAAGCTCCAGCTTCCCCATGCCCCGGATGAGCAACAACAGTCGAATTCAAAGAGAGAACGAAAGCGACGACAACCGTTTTGCACAACGAATGATTCACCAAAGACACCAAAATAGAGAATGCGATGATTACCGAAACTCGCGGAAATGACGCGGCAACGACAGTTTACGTCCCGCAGCCTACCTTCTACGCCGAGTCTGGTGTGTTGTCGAGATCTTTCACGGCCATAAAGTGACAACAACGGCAATGCTGTCTGCCCGCCAATCCGGATTCTTCGTCAGGAAGATTCCTGGACAAAAGATTCCTGGACAAAAACATCTTCCGAATTTCGTTGGGACATCGCCTGCACGGATTCAATCACTGCGATCCTATTCTGCACCTGACGCTCTGGACATACAGACCTCGCAGATTCCTGAGCAATTTGCTTGAGATAGTAAGACTTTACGGCGCCTGACAGCACAACTCGGTGGCTATCAACCTGCACCTCAATGGAACGCAAGCTGCAACGCCCGCTGCTTCGGAGTCGCTGAAACAAGGCCTCTTGCAATTTAGAATTGCAAAGCTCATTACGGCCCATCGAATCGATTTCAGATTCCTTCAACATCATGATCTCCCCGCTCCTTGTCGTGACCAAATGACGTCCTGCGTCTTATCTTTGCAATCACATCAGTCTGTGGCAAGTAAAAACCCGTGAATGCTGGACCAATTCATGCGTTCTGTCAGCAGCTTTGATAGACCTGAACTCTTAGACGCGGGAATGGAGAAAGCTGATTCCGCCCCTGAGTCAACTAGCGATCGCGACGGAGATGCCAAACCGTCCCCCAAAACCGCCCAAGCCTCCAGTACTTCCAGCTATATGCCAGAATCACGCTCCTGCAGGGCTGCCAGCCGATGGCTCACGGCATCAACGCAGCCACTGCTTCACGGACCAACCGAGCAGCGGAGGCATTGTTCAAGTTTGCTGGCGGGTCTCCAGAGCCTTCAAACGCGTCCGCACCATCAACTGAACCTCAGCATTTTTCAGGTATCTGCAAATCAGTTTTTCAGGGTCATCGTGAATCTTGCTCAAACAAATCAGGGAAGCATCTACCAATTCGTCGTCCTGATCCTGAATTGCCAAACGAAGCCGATGCGTGATCTTCGGAGCGAGCCGGGAAAGGGTCGTCCCCTGGGCACCAACCAGTTCAAGCAAAGGAGACGGATCACCTGAAAAATAGTCGAGCAGCTTTGACACCCTGCGGCGATACCCCCCCAACGACAAGTTCAAGGACACCGCTGCATGCATGGCAGCAAAAGCGACTCGCGGCGATCCTCTTCGAATCAAACCATGGATGCGACTCTGACCTTCGGGACTGCTGTGGCGGGCATTGCCCAGCAAGCGTACTGCGACAGGCACGACATCCGGGTCGGAACACGAGGTCGCATTCATCGCAGCCTCGATTGCTCGAGGAGAGAGCTCCTCCAGTTTTGCAAACGCATAGCCTGCAGCCAATGCGTAAGCAGGGTCTGTCCCTTCAAGCCACGTTGCAAGTTGGCTCATATCGGCCTGGGACGATGGAATCGTCTCAGCATCAAACAGCAAGCTGCCGCCATCCTTTTCCCGCTCTTCGAAGAATCGCCAAGCAATCTCTGCTGTTTCTCTCGAATCAAGCCTTAGGTAACCGGCCCATTCCGGTGCGGTTTCGTTGCGACTGCGGGCAAACAGGGCGAGGGCAAATCCAATTTCAACGGTGCTGTAGTATCCAGATCGTGAAATCGACCATCCGGCCCAGCCCGCTTGCGACCATTGATCGTCATACAAGCATGCCTCGCTGCCCAAAACACCGAACCCACAGCAGATCGGAAGCAGATCAGAAGTTCGAGGGGATTTGTCGAGCGTTGTCGCTGACGGAAACGTCCGCCAGTAGTGGCATGAATACTGGAACGCCAACTCCATGACTGTTCTCAGCGGATCGCCCAGTGTTTCCTCTGCCAGCCGGATGATGGCCGCACTGTCTTGCGTGGCTTCGCTGTAGGTCGAGGGATAGCCCAGGTCAGCCGCAGCCGCCGATTGGACATCACATGGCATCGTCTGCTTGGGCAGGCGGCAAACAACCTCACTCGCAGCACTCTCAAGCAGGGCATTGGCGTTGGTTCGGTCCAGATTCAACTCATCCAGATCGATGATCACCTGAGTCTGGCGGACAAATGGCAATCCGACCCTCTCAATCGTTCTTCGCATCAACAATTCAATATCGACCCTTTGAAAGGTCGTGAGCGGCGGCCGAACTTTGCGATACCCAAACATAAAAAACCAGTCGTCAAACATCATCCAGTCAGACATTCACAAAATCGCAAATGATCTCGCCAATCTCGTTCATTGGGATGCAAACCCACAATCACAAAACACACATTTCAGAAAGCTGGAATGACAATTCTCAGGGAATCATCGCGGACTGGCAAGCCGCGCGACTGACAACCCGGAAAAGTAGCACAACTCAATCAAAACTGGACTTCCATCACAATATCTGCTGTGGGCATGCAGTTCTGAAGCCAACCGTGTAGGATTGTTATCTGATTGAAAGAAGGCAATACGAGCGTGAATTGACTTTTTCTGGCAGACGATTCTGCCAAGGTCGTTCCTTTCCGGGCAGGGAAACAATCAGACTTTCTACAGGCAATTAAATCCAAACAGGCAAGCAGCAATGAACGCACAGGTTTTTCGCGGGTGCATTCCCGCGCTTATGACTCCTTGCACGGTCAATCGAACCCCCAACTATGACGCACTGGTCAGCAAAGCACAGGATTTGATCTCGGCTGGGATGAACGCAGTGGTCTACTGTGGCTCAATGGGTGACTGGCCGCTACTGACTGACGAACAGCGAAGAGAGGGTGTGAGTCGGCTGGTTGATGCCGGTATCCAAGTCATTGTCGGAACGGGAGCTCAAAACACGGCGATCGCCGTGGAGCACTCAGAACACGCGCAACGAATCGGTGCTCACGGGCTGATGGTGATTCCACGTGTTCTCTCGCGGGGTACTTCCCCGACGGCACAACGCAATCACTTCGCAAGTATTCTTTCTGCGGCGTCCGATTTACCCGCCGTCATTTACAACAGTCCGTACTACGGATTCGAAACCAAAGCCGATCTATTTTTCAACTTGCGTGAAGAGTTTCCCAACCTCGTTGGCTTCAAAGAATTTGGTGGTGCCGAAGCCCTGAGCTACGCTGCTGAGCAGATCACGCATGCGAGCGACGAAGTCGTTTTGATGGCAGGTGTCGACACACAGGTGTATCACGGTTTTGTTCATTGTGGGGCCGTGGGAGCGATCACAGGAATTGGCAACTGTCTGCCCAACGAAGTCCTGACCCTGATTCGATTGTGCCAACTTGCTTCGGGCGGCGATGTAGAAGCAAGACGATTGGCTAGAGAGCTTGATGAAGCCCTGATCGTACTTTCAACCTATGACGAAGGCCCTGATTTGGTTCTCTATTACAAGTACCTTCTCGAACTGCAAGGCGACGACGACTACTCGATCCACTTCAATAAATCGGATTCCCTGAGTAGCAGCCAGCGAGGATTCGTTGAAAAGCAATTCAGACTTTTCCAAGCGTGGTGGAGCCAATGGCCAGGCAAGTCGTATGCTAATGATCGCGAATTGGTCACCCACGCTTAGCATGGCACTTTCCGCCATGGCGTTTCGTCAAGCCAACGTACCACTAGCACTTTTCAGGCGGGGTGTTCAAGACATCACGCATTGTCCCGTTTCTCTCTCGCCACTGGAAACAGTTGCTAACTTGATAGCAGGTTGCGATGACAGGTGAAATCCATGTGATCGATTCCCACACAGCGGGTGAACCAACTCGTATCGTGTTGTCCGGTGGCCCGCCACTGGGACAAGGGCCACTATCTGAACAACTGAGTCGTTTTCGTGACGAACACGATGCCTTTCGCAAGGCAATCATCACCGAACCACGTGGTTCGGATGTTCTGGTGGGTGGACTTCTCTGTGAGCCCCACGATCAAAACTGTCAGGTGGGGGTCATTTTTTTTAACAACGTTGGTTACTTGGGGAT
>Ga0315334_10002027_pt1 | contig 12647 bp, 10 predicted proteins | sample M150034915metaG_FD_205555 | JGI IMG/M metagenome (GOLD analysis project Ga0315334, IMG submission 205555) | Ammonia-oxidizing marine archaeal communities from Monterey Bay, California, United States - M1 500m 34915 | ecosystem: Environmental > Aquatic > Marine > Intertidal zone | place: USA... | reverse complement strand
TTCGATGTTCCGTCGGGTGTACAATGAGCGACAAAAGAGCAGCAACCTTTGCCCCTGTGTGAGGTAAAAATCGTGAAGAAAATCGAAGCCATCGTTCGCCACTTCAAATTAGAGGATGTGAAGAATGCCCTGACTGACCAGGGGATTCACGGGATGACTGTGAGCGAAGTCCGAGGTTTCGGTCGCCAGAAAGGGCACACAGAAATCTATCGAGGCACAGAATACGCCATCGACTTTGTACCCAAGGTAAAGATTGAAGTCATTTGCACGGACGACAATTTACAAATGGTGGTCGATACCATTCTGCAAACGGCTCAGACCGGGCAGATTGGTGACGGAAAAATCTTTGTGATGGACTTGCAGGATTCCATCCGAATCCGGACTGGGGAACGCGGCGAGGACGCCCTCTAGTTGCCAGCGTTACTGCAGTCACCCGACAGGGTCGGCATCACTTTACCGTTTCCTTGACGGTGTTGGGGGGATTGCTTTGGCATGTGGTCGTTTTGTCACTCGTCATTTTCTGGTTTGGGCGACCATTCCATTTTTGCGTCTGCTATGAGTATCCTTCATGTCGATGCGACCCATTGTTCTACGCTGTCGCGCGGCACTCGAAGAAGGGCGTGAAAAAGCGCGTGAACAGCATCGCTCAGGGACGCCTGGGATGCAGGTTTCAACATTGTTGGCTGATGTTTACGACGATGTCGTGCTGGACATCTGGCACGAGGCCATTCGTGAACATGCGACAGATGAACGTTTGACCGGTCTTTCGTTGATCGCGCATGGTGGTTTTGGAAGGCGTGACCTGGCTCCCTACAGTGACGCTGATCTGATGTTGTTGACGACTCCCAAGGCAGAGAGTCTGGCAACCAAGATTGCTGGGAACCTGCAGAAAGATATTGGTGATTCTGGAATCGATCCGGGTTTTTCGTTTCGTTCTTCCAGCGAAGCGTGCCGGATGTCGTGGGAGGATCCGGTAATTTATTCCTCCCTTGCTGAATCACGATTGTTGGCCGGCAGCTTGCGATTGTATAGCAAGTACTTTTATGCGTTTCGACATGGAGCGATGCGACGCAGCACGGCGATTGTAAAACAGGTGGTTGCGGCGCGTCGCGCAGAACGGGCCAAGTGGGGTGATACGGCCTATTTGCTGCGACCAAACGTGAAACGCTCACGTGGCGCGCTGCGTGACATACAGCTAATCCGGTGGATTGGATTTGCCCGTTATGGTGAGACAGACCTGGAACGCCTGCTCAAGCTGGGAGCTCTGCCGGAAGAAGATTATCGCCACCTTCGACAGGCGTACGCCTTCATGTTGCGACTTCGCCATGAATTGCATTTTCGTGAAGGCAAGAGTATGGATGTTCTGGATCGCGGGACCCAACTGGAGATTGCTGAAGCCTGGGGTTACACCGGCACCGAGGGAATGTTGCCTGTCGAGCAATTCATGCAGGATTACTTCGACAATACCCGGAACATCAGATACGCGGCTGCCTACTTTGTGGACGACGCCCAGAGCCGACCTTTGATTAACCGCGCGGTCGAGTCAATTCTGTCAAAAGAAATTTCCGAACACGTTCGGATGGGGCCTGCGTACATCTGGGTACCCAAGGAATATGTTGAGAAATTCGCGACTAACCTTCCGGACGTGCTGCGGCTGATGAGCCTTGCCAATCAGCACTGTCGGCGTATTACTCACCAGACATGGCAGACCATTCGGCATGCTATGCAAGATCGTGTTTCCACGCCACCTGATGACGAGACGATCGAAGCGTTCCTCTCGCTTCTCAGTCGCCCTGGGCGACTGGCGCCTCTAGTGCGACGGCTCCATGAACTGCGAATCATTGAACAGCTGATTCCTGAATTCAAACGAATGCGAGGACTGCTTCAGTTCAACGCTTACCATAAGTACACAGTTGATGCCCACAGTTTCCGCGCGATAGAGGCAGCGACTGAACTACAAAATGATAAAGGTGGAATGGGGCGGCGATACCGTCGGCTTGCCGATAAGCGGCTGCTGCACTTGGCATTGCTGATTCATGACATTGGCAAAGGCTATGAAGAAGATCATTGCATTGTGGGAGCACGGATCGCCAGAAAGACAGCGGAACGGCTGAACCTGGATCCTGTTACCGCCGAGACGCTCGAATGGCTGGTTCGGAAGCATCTGGCGGTGAATGTGGTGGCGTTTCGTCACGATCTCAGCGACCCGCAAATTGTGCTGTCTTTTGCAGCGGAGGTAGGATCGATACGAAGGCTGGAACTGCTGGTGGTGCATACCTATGCCGATCTGGTTGCGGTGGGACCTGGCGTTGCGACCGACTGGAAAGTCAACCTGATCGAAGATCTTTATAAGCGGACGCGGCGGTACTTTGACTCCGGAAGTCTGCCAGGAAGTCCGGATGATCCCGAAATTGAATTGAAGCGATCCGAGGTTCGTGAGCAACTGCAACAACTCGATTCGTACGAGAAATGCACGAAGTTGCTGGACAGGATGCCGCTGTCGCTACTTAGCCTTGCCGATTCCGATTACCTTGCCAAACAGATCGAAATGGTCGCCTGTAACTTGGCTGCGGGAGCTTTATGTACAAGCACCTATGACCCACGGTTCAATGCAATTCGCTACACCGTGGTAAGGCGTGAAGATGAGCATTCCATCGGAACGTTCGCACGGGCCACAGGGGTACTGAGTACCAGTGGATTGGTCATTCTGCGAGCTCAGATCGAAATGGTTGGGAATCTTGCCTGGGACAATTACTGGGTGACTGATTCCGAGTGTACGGATGACAATGCAGTCGATTCACGCACTGAGGGTATTTGCGCTAGCGTGTGTCATTTGCTTGACTCTCCCGACGAGCCATTGCCGTCATATCGCCGCAAATGGGATTCCCAGAACTCACGTGAAGGTGACAGTGTCAATGTTCTGCCAAGAAAGGTTGTGTTTGATAACGAGACGGTCGATCGCTATACGATTCTGTCATTCTTTGCCTATGACGAAGTTGGACTGTTGTATCGAATTGCGGCCACTCTTGCTGAACTGCGTGTGGTGCTGTACTTTGCCAAGATTGATACCCATCTCGATCAGGTGGCTGATGTGTTTTACGTTTCAGAACAGGATGGTTCCAAGTTCACCAGATCGGAAAGACGAGCTGAAATCCGGAATGCTTTGTTGAGCATGGGTGACTAGCCAAGCTGGATTCGAGGGCCGTTGATTGACAGTGAGGTCTGGTTAGGCAAACCGTAACTGTGCTAACGCGTACGAAAAGATTGGCATTCACACCGATCGCACACCTTCGGCTCATCTAGTTTCCAATTCTTTACCACGGTTTTCGTTGCACGCCATCCGTGGCGCGGCAAAGGTTAAGTGGTTCATTGACCGTGATTGCGAGGCGGATTCCTCCAACATCCCTGCAAACTTGGTTTGCACTTACTCAGGGAATCGAACCCGACAATCACCGAAATCACTGGTTAGGCCGAAAGCTGAAAGGCGGCGGGCAAGGAAACCATGATTTGGAAGGCGGCGAGCCCTCAATTCTTACGTTAACTCTAGACATGGATGGTCGTCTCATGCGTAATTCTGCTCTCACGCTCTTGGTACTGGCACTTCTGGCCAACACTGTCTCTGCTAATGACGAAATCAAGCGGCTTTTAGCTGATCTCAGTTTTGGCGACGTGATGAGCGCGGATGACAAGATTTCCACGTCTGACCAAGTTGAACCCGTTGCAGTTGAACGGGTGAAATCCGAACCTGTTGCAGTTGAGATGAAGATGCCTGTTTTGCCAGAAGTACTTACTGTTGTCCCGGTAATTGCCCTGCCGCCAGAGCAGACCGTGAAAGCAGTCCTGAAAGATCCGATTCCGGACTCCAGGCCTCTGGCTGAGGTCAACCTGATGGACGTCACCAACGCTTTGCCAGCACAGATCGTCACTATTCAGCCAAGGGAAGCCAAATCGGTAGGGCATCGCCTTCAGAACCAAGCATGTGAAACTCATGCCTATCAGACTGTGGTTGTCTGTCGACCACGGGTCAGTCCAAATCTTCCAACATCAACATTTCTGCAGTACTTCCGCGGCAACCCCTGCTATTCAAACGCCTGGGATGGCTACGGCTATGAATGCGGACCCCAACATGCTCATCTCCATGGTGAGTGCGACTGTTTCAAGGGGAAGAATGCCGGTTGCGAAAGCTGTGATAGCAAAACAGGCCGGTAATCTAGGTTGCTGACGAAGTCTTTGTTCGCCTCAAAAAAAGTTACACCTCTGCCCCGGTTCTGGTTCAGACGATTCGCGTAATTTGCCGATGACACTACTACCATGGATTGGGAGGGTGGAACGATCGGTGCCATCGTTCCAGCATTGATGGGCCATGGTGAGGCAGGGAGGGCTTCACCATGGCCCTTCTTTTTTGATAGTGCCCGATGCAAGCATTCAGATCTATCTCCTGAAACAAAAGAAACAGCCGCCGATACTGTGTATCGACGGCTGTGTTTGTCTTATCCGGCTACTGGCTGCGGCTTACGAGAACAAGTCCTTGATTACCGCGCCGTTTCGCACCAAGGTGATCGGTCGGCCAGTGTTGGTGTCGTATTCCATGGCTGGATCGATACCGAGGTTGTAATAGAAACTCGCCGCAACGTCATCTGGTGAGATTCCTTCATGCCTTGGCCCTGCCGCGGTATCATCGCTTTCGCCAATGACCTGACCACCTCGAACTGCACCGCCGGCCATCAACATGAACATGCAGCGTGGGTAGTGGTCTCTGCCGCCCTCAGTACTTTTCGAATTGATTTTGGGCGTCCGACCAAATTCGCCCGTGACGAAAACGGCTGTGGTTTCCAGCAGTCCACGCTGCTCAAGACCAGTCAGCAAACCACTCAGGCCTGCATCAAGCTTGGGCAGATTAGTGTCTTTCAGCTTGGTAAAGTTATCGGTGTGCGTATCCCAGCCGCCGAGTTGGACGCTGACTAATCGAACTCCGGATTCAACGAGTCGGAGAGCAAGCATGCAGCTTTGCCCGAACGAATCTTCGCCAAATTGTTTGGCAAAGCTCTCTGGCTCCTGACTGATATCGAAAGCCTCTCTTGCCTCTGCAGAAGTGATCATCGAATAAGCTTGCTCACCGAACTTGTCGAGACCCTCAAGCAGCTGATCGCTCTTCTCGAGTTCGGCAAATCTTCGGTCGAGTTTTCTGAGCAGGCTTTGACGCCGTTTGACTTCATCGATGCCGATGCCTCCTCCTAGAGAGATCCCGCGAACCGAGAATGGGTCGCCAAAATTGGGACTGGAGTTTGTTTCCAGAGCGGCGTAGCGGATACCTAGGAAACCAGCGCCTTGTCCTGCCTTGGGGACAGCGACGAGGCTCGGAATGTTATTGTTGCTGGGCTGCTCTTTGGCAAGCACTGAGCCATAGCTGGGATACTCAAGAGCTGGAATTGGCTTGCTGCCTGTATTCACATACTCGCGTCCAAGCCGATGAGCTGCCAATGTGTGGCTGACGCCGCGAAGGATCGCAAACTTGTCAGCGACGGCTGCAAGCTTGGGAAGATGTTCGGAAATCTGGATGCCAGGCACATTAGTTGCGATGGGATTGAAAGTACCTCGGTACTCGCTGGCCGCCTCGGGTTTCAGATCGAATGTATCCAAATGAGAGGGTCCACCAGGCAGTTCAATGAAGATTGCCCGGTCTGCTCGGCCCGGTTGTACTTCTCCTGCATGCGACATTCGCATGTAGTTTCCTAGGGTCAAGCCACCGAGCGACAACGTTCCGGCTTTGAGCATGTCCCGACGTTGGATTCCATCACAGGTTCGATGTAGTTTCATGGAAATGTCTCGTTTGATGTCCGCTAATGGTAAAGATTCAGGACTCGTGCCAGGTTTCACACGAACTGGCAATCTTCAGTCGGGAATTTGTTCAATGTGTCAGGATAAATTCTTTTGTGTTCACAAGAGCCCAGAGGAGTGACTGGACACCGTCTGCGGGGACCTCGGAGTCTTGAATGTAGGCAACGGAAATATCCGTTTCTTCTGGTTCTGGGTAGCGGTTGAGCGTTCGGAGGTATGCCTCTTCGACAAGTTGCTTGACCGTTTTGGTAGCGGTTTTTGTTGAAACTGGAGCAGCAAGTTCAGGCCATGCATTTGCGTCTTTCATGAGATCGGACAACGCTGGTACATGAAAACCGGCGAGCTCCATTTTCGCGGCCAGTCGCTGATAATCCTTCTGGATTTGCCGTTCCAGTCTTGTTTTTCTTTCGGCAGGCAGTTTCTGGTATTGTCCAATGCGAGCCATGAACTGTTTGCGATAGCCATCGGCCCGTTTGAGTTGCATCGCTTTGCGGGGGTCAACGCTTGCACGTGGCCCGGCGACGCCCAATTCCGAACAGGCTTGAGCCACCCATCCATTCTTGTCGGCGAGTCGCTTATGCATGTCTGCATCATTGCGAAGGTAAATGGACTGTAGCAAGCTTGGTGAATTGCTGCGGTCGCAGTCGCAGTTGGACTCGCGATTGGATTGTCCGAAGATTTCCAGAGCAAAGTCCTGTTGATTGCGGCGTTTTGGCTTGCCTTCGGCGATTGCCATTTCATCCAGTGCACTGCGGAGTTTTTCGGCATGTTTGTCAGAGCCTGTGGCCAGAATCACCGCGTCATAAACGACCTCAGCAGGCAGGCGTCGGGGAACATGATGCGAGAAATTTGTCTGATCCATCGCATTTGTTTCGTTGGTTTCAGCGGTCCGCTGGTAGGTTTCGCTTGTGACGATAGTGCGATGAAGCCACTTTAAGTCAAAATCGTGAGCGATGAACTCAGTCGCCAAGTAGTCCATCAAAGGAGCGTTGACGGGCGGGTTGGCAAGATTCATGTCATCCGTTGGACTGACAATTCCCTCGCCGAAGTAATTGCTCCAGACGCGGTTCACCATTGCTTTTGCAAAGTAAGGATTCTCGGCGGAACGTAGCCACGCCATCAGGGCCTCCCGAGGGTCGGTATCCAGTTGGATCGCAGCATCATCTCCGAGAATTTTACCGCTGGGGATTTTTATGGCGCGAGGCTTGCTTCCCTTTCGTTTTGACTGTTGCTGTGCTTTGATGAGACGTTGGATATTTGCATCATCGAAGACCAGTTCTCCGAAAGGCACGGTTTTGCCCTGTTGCGCTGCTTTTTGTACCGCCCGGCGTAAGTCACCGCCGTTGAGTTTCTCGCCATCGGTCAATGCGTCCAGCAATTTCTGACGCATCTGCTTTGCGTCCTTTGTGACCAGATTCGCGCTGAAGCGAATGGGGGTAAAGAGTTTCGAGAAACGCTCGAAGTCATTCTTTGACCATTTGTCAAAAGGGTGCTTGTGGCATTGGGCGCATTCGATTCTGACGCCGAGAAATGTGTAGGCAAAACCGATAGCACGCTCTTCGGGTTTCTGGAAATTGCGACGTCCCCAATACAACGGTAACCCGTCCCGTTCCGCATACACGCTCTCGTTTCCTGGCTTGCAAGCTTCGGTCATGGTTTTGCAGTATTCGAGGTAGTCCTCGTCAGGTTGGCGATTCTTGGCGGTGACGATGCCTTTGACAATTTCATCATAAGGCATGTTGTTCTGCAAACGGACACGCAACCATTCGTACCAAAGTCGGGTGGCAACGTTGCGAATAGGCAACACATTGGTTAACTGTTCGTCACTGTTACCAGTCCAGTCGGAAAATCGTGTTGCCCACCATGCAGCGTATCCAGGTGCATCCAGCAATCGATCGATCAGCAGTTGACGCTTTGTCGGTGATTTATTAGCGAGGAATTCCCTGACCTCATCGGCTCCGGGCAGGATGCCGGTGATGTCGAGCGATGCTCTACGAATGAATTCAGAATCAGTGCAAGCACCAGAGGCGAGGATTCCCAGTTTGTCGAGTTTTTGCTTTACCAGCCGATCCACGGGGTGGGCAGGTTCCACTGCCGACGGACTGAGTGGAGGGCCGATTGGTCGGATCACAGGGACCGGGACGACCGCGTTGTCGTAATAGACGACCACATGTGTGTCACCTCGGTCTCCGGATTGAATGTGTCCGGTTTCGTCGATCTGTGCCACTGCGTCGTTGTTCGAACTGAAGCGGCAGAGTTCTGTGACATCTTCGGAACAGCCATCCCGCCAGTGTGCGATGGCTGTCAGGTTGATGGCTTCGCCTTCCTTCGTGAACAGTACCTCTGCCGGGCTGACATCCAGACGATCCAGTTCACGAAAGGCAGTTTTGTCATAGGCAGCGCCTGATTCGATCCAACGTCTCAGGACGTGGTGCTGCCAACTTCCTTTCTCATATCGTTTGCCGCCTTCGTGCATGTCGGCGTCGATCGGTTTGGCAAGAATCAGGCTTTCGTCGACATCATCGGTATCAACGCGACCGGAATCTTCGTCCAGCAGTGCCGCATGATCAGCATCGAAGTCATAGCCGAACAGTGATAACTGAAAGCCACCGCGTCCTTGGAATGATCCGTGGCAGGCCCGACCATTGCATCCAAGCCGACCAAGCAATGGAACGATGTGCTTTTGGAAGTCAGGAACTTCGTTCGTTTCTTCGGTGGCATAACGGCTGCTTAGCGGTTTCGATGTTGGCTGGGCATCGGGTGACGCTGCAGAGGATTTGGATTTTGTGTTTACCGGTTCAGCAAAAACCCGCGCTGAATTGACATCGATTGCAATCAGACATGCGCAGACAATCGTCAGGATTCCGGCCGAGAGATGTTTCTGGCTGAGAAGGATCATAAACTTTGACATTAAAGGTTACAGTTGTTGGAAAACCAGCGTTCACTATTCCGGTGGCGCTGCTGTATCTGTTCGGTTCTTTTTGCGTCGCTCAGTTTCGTCAGGCTTGCGGCCTGCTTTGCGAAGCATACTTAGATAGGATTCTTTGATCACGCTATTGCTTTCCTGTTGGAAACGTGAAAGACGCTGTTCCGCTGTCTCGAGTAGTTTTTGGTCTCGCTCAAGCCGCTTTCGATACATTGCGACGTCGTAGCGTGCTTTGCTGGTTTTTGCGATCAGGAGGCGGGAGACAGCCTTCTGTAAACTTTGTCGATCGCTTGCGTGATCACGCACGGTGAGTTTCGCTGCCAGCAAACTGGCTTGGGTTTCCGCTTTTAACAATTCAAGCTCAATGTCGAAGAGACGCTCATCTCGTTTTTTGGCTAAGTCGAGTTTTCGTGCTGACTGGGCAAGATCACGAACGGCATGTTCATAGTGCCGGGGATGGTCGGTTTGCAGTTGTTTGAGTACTGGTTTGAGTTCTGGAAGGTGGGATTGAACTAAACCCTGTGTGAGCCTCTCGTTTTCAAGATTAACTTCGCTCGCTGGTCGACGCGGCGCAGAATCTTGCTTGCCATCATTATTGTTCTCGTTTGATGCCGACAGTGGATCCTCACTCTGAACGAGTGAGGATGTGATTGCGACCATCAGAAAAGCTGTCGAAAGGATCAGTAGTTTGAAGATGTTAGCCGTCATCGGTGCCCAATTCCTGAATCTCGGATGCAGCGATGAACATCCATGAAAACGCCGGTTCACTGCTGATGTCATTGACCTCGCTGTCGGTCTCTTCGAAGTAATCACCGATTGTATCGGGCAGCGCTTCACTTTGCTGGAAACCTGTGTCTTCACGCAGTTGGTTGTCTGCCCATGCCCTGGCGATCAAAGTGAACTCTGGAACAGCAACTGGCTGCAAATCGGTCACGTTGTCGGCTACCAAGGGAGGCACGATGCCAGGTTGTGCTACCTCTGACTGGGCTACCGAACCGGGTGTCTGCCACCAGCCCCGAACCATCATTCCGGCAAAACATACGGCGAGCGCGATGCAGGCTATTTTCCGTAAAGTCACTGTTTGCTGACCGGAATCCGTTTGTACCGGGGCTGGGATTCCTTCGCCGGAGTGTATCTCTGAAAGCATGGAAATCGCTTCAGCTTGCCGGTTGAGTTCATCCCCCAAGCTCGCGGACTCTGACAACGCTTTCTCGAACAACTTAACCTGCTCAGAATCAAGATCGTCCAGCAGATATTTCAGACATTGGTTTTTCAGATCATCGGTTAAAGCAATGTCTAAATGTATTTCGCCATCGGATGAATTGATCTTGTTCATGTTTCTCTACTTCAAATCGTTTCTCAGACGTTCCAATGCTCGACGCATTCGGGTCAGTGCGGTGCCCAACGGGACGTCTAGGCGGTGTGCAATCTGTTGGAAAGTCAAATTTTCGTATAGTCGCAAGTGCACGACTTGCTGCCATGCATCAGGCAGCTGCTTCAGTGCTTGTTTTAAATGCTTGGTCGTTTCTGCTTGAATCGCTGCATCGGTTGGGTCAACTGTCGGAACCTCCGTTCCGCCATGTTTCTGGTACATCTTTTCCGCAGCAGCTTTGCTCCGCCAAATTCGTGCTGATTCATTGGCAGCCACTCTGAATAGCCATGATTTCAGTGCCGGGGCGGCGACTGAGTCACCTTTTTCAATCAGTTTGACAAAAACTACCTGCAGACAGTCGTCGATATCTGAGTCCTGCGGCAGTCTTTTCCTCAGAAATGCCCGCAGACCCCCCTGAGAATTCTCGAAAACAGGCCGCCAACTGGCTGCCCGTTCCTCTGCCGTTTCGACAGAGGTTTCCGAGTTGGTTCTATGCGGTCGATCATCACTCATTGATCAAGGTACTGCTAGTTAGATGCGCAGGTCTGGCCGATTATTTCGGTCTCGGCCTAAAAAATCATCCATGTAGCTCAGGCGAGCTTTGTGACAGAGGTTGTCGGGCAACAGCGGATTCAGTGACCCAGGCGATTTTCCTTAATGGGGAACCGAAAAACTTTACCGACAAAGGGTGTGAGGGGAACCTTGAAACCGACTGTTTTTAGCCGGGTTGAAGATGGGTGGGTCTTGCGGTCTGATTTGCCAACAGGCTCTTGGACCGATTGTTCAGTAAACAGTATATCTGTGTGAACGAAATTCTGCCTGATTGCTGATTCTTCCTTGGGTTTTGGAATCAATGGCTGCAATGGAAAAAAACGTTTGGATCGGATTCGATCTTGGTGGCACCAAGATGTTAACGGTCGCCTATCAAGATGACTGGACGGTCATCGGCAGGCGACGCCGCAAGACACGGGGTCGGGAGGGGGCGGAGAGCGGTGTGGAACGGATCATTACCACCATCCATCGTTTGCTGACGGAAAATGACATTGAGCCTGAGCAGATTGCGGGAATTGGCATTGGGTGTCCGGGGCCGATTGACCTCGACAACGGCTGTATTCTAACCACGCCGAATTTGGGATGGGACGATGTTGAGATCGGAAAAAGTCTAAAGCAAGAATTTGGCTGCTCTGTCAAGGTGATCAACGACGTCGATGCTGGTGTTTTCGGTGAATACCAGTTTGGTTCGGCCAAAGGTTCCCGGTGTGTTGTCGGAATTTTCCCTGGTACCGGAGTTGGTGGGGGCTGTGTGTATGAGGGCCGCATCCTTCAGGGTGCTGGAATCAGTTGTATGGAGGTTGGGCATACGCGGATCAGCAGCAGTACGCGGTCAAGCGGCTACAAGCTTCCGGGAACGGTAGAGGCTGAGGGAAGTCGTTTGGCCATCGCCGCTGAAGCTGCCAAGGCAGCTCATCGCGGGGATGCACCCCATTTGCTGCAAACCGTTGGCACGGATTTGGCCGAGATTCGCAGTGGTGCTCTTGCGGAGGCGATTGTCAATGGCGACAAGGTAGTTCGGGATTTGGTGGAAGAGGCCTCTGTAGCGATTGGCTTGGCCGTTGTGAATATTGTGCATCTGCTGGCCCCCGACAAAATTGTCTTGGGCGGTGGTTTAGTCGAGGCGATGGAAGACCTGGTGGTCGGTACGATCCGCAAGACGGCTCGCGAGAGTGTGATGAGTGTCTATCGGGACCGTTTTGAAATCGTTGCCGCCAAGCTTGGTGATGATGCCGGGGTGCTGGGGGCAACTGCATGGGCGAAACAGGAAATCACGCAGCAGCAGTAATCGCGTGATCTGATGGATGAACTGATCTCATCCTGATATCGAGGTGAGTCGCAAGCCGCCGGCCTGAATCTCAGTTGCATGACCTCAAGATGCAGGTGCCTGCATGGAAGTAGGGGCCTGTTTGTTGTCGCGTGGGTAAGCGTGACGTTGTCTGCGTCACTGAGCGTTGGAACGTGAACCCTGTGGTCCACCGGTAATTTCCTGACCCATGGGAAGTGGGCGTGCCGCGGTTGCGAAACCGCGTGCATACAAGTGTTCTTTGAGTTTCCGGAAAGAGGCAAAACTGTCGGGGTAAACCCAGACGGTGATGGTTGTCGTGTTAGGGTCACGACCTGCCAGTTCGACATCGAGTACGCTGCTATGGGCCAAGACCTGTTCAATGGGTTGGCCATGCGGCGTGTTGAGTGGTTCGACGGTCATCCCAATCAACTGGATTCGGGTTGCCATCTGAACCTGTCCTCCGCGCGAGATCATTTCACGATTCCTGTCCATTCGGTACCGAGCTACATAGCCGTTAAGCGGACCAACCGCGGCTTCTGTCTGCCCATTGCGAGTACCTGAGACCATTCTTTCAAAGTCGCGTCGAATTTCGGCGAGCAGTCTTTCGATCGGAACAATGGACAAACGATCGCCTTTGAGACGAAAGTGAATTTCGTCCCCAAACACGGTTT
>Ga0315334_10002026_pt1 | contig 12650 bp, 12 predicted proteins | sample M150034915metaG_FD_205555 | JGI IMG/M metagenome (GOLD analysis project Ga0315334, IMG submission 205555) | Ammonia-oxidizing marine archaeal communities from Monterey Bay, California, United States - M1 500m 34915 | ecosystem: Environmental > Aquatic > Marine > Intertidal zone | place: USA... | reverse complement strand
CCAAAATTCATGGCCAATTTTTCATCTCCTAAAATTATTGGAATGATTTGTGTTTTAGATTTTATTTCATACCCTATTGCTTCTAATCCTTTTGATACTTTTTCTATATTGTTTTCTAACTTTTCTTTTTGTAATGCTCTGTTTGATTTTATTCTTTTAATTGAATGTTCAATTAAAAACGATGGTAATGCAGATGTGTAAATAAACGACTTTGATTTATTTATGCATAAATCAATAACATTATTTTGTGATGCAACATATCCGCCAAATGACCCTAACCCTTTACTTAAACTACTAATGTACAAATCAATTTTCTTTCCTACTTTGAAATATTCTGGAGTTCCTTTCCCTTCTTTTCCAATTACAAAGTCTCCATGTGCATCATCAACAATTGTTATTGCATTTGTTTTTTGTGAAATTTCTGTAATTTCTTTTAATGGAGCTAAATCCCCATCCATACTAAAAACACCTTCAGTAATTATGAATTTATTTTTACTTTTAATTTTTATTTTTTTTGCTAAATCATTCATATCATTATGTTTGTAAACTGCTATTTTGGCATCTGATAATTTACATGCCTCTATGATACTGGCATGATTTAATTCATCACTCAGAATTAAATCCCCTTTTTTGGCTATTGCAGAAATTGATCCTAAATTTGCCATGTATCCTGTTGGATAAATTAGACTGTTTTGTTGTGATTTATGTTTTGCAAGAATATTTTCTAATTTTTTATATGATTCATCATTTCCTGAAACAAGTCTGGAACTAGATTGAAGTTGATTTGTTTGGATTTTTGTAATTGGAATGCCTAGATAATCATTTGAGCATAGATTAATCAGTTTTTTACCTTTAATTGTAATGTAAGCTCCTTGTGCTTTTCCATATTGTAATTGCCTATGGAGATTAATTTTTTTAATTTTTATTAACTCTGAATCAATAAAATTGAGTTTATGCTTCAAGGCCAATTTTTTCTATCATTTTGAGGTCTTTTTGAGATTTGTTTCCATCCATAGTTAGATACCCTTCAGTAATTATTCCATTTGCTCCACTTTGAAGTAACGCTTCACCAGAATCTTCTAAATTAGTCTCTCTTCCTCCTGAAATTTTAATGACGGATTCTGGTAAAAGAAATCGAATTATTGAAAACATTCTAGTAATTTCAGAATTTGGTAGGTTTGCTTGTAATTCAAGTGGTGTTCCTGGAACTGGAACTAGTATGTTTATTGTAACTTCTTCTGGATATATTCTTGCCAACTCTAAAGTTAATTCCACTCTTTGTTCTCTCGTTTCTCCTAATCCTATGATTCCACCTGTACATAATTCTAATCCTGCATCTCTTGCAATTTCAAGAGTATCTAATCTATCTTGATACGTATGTGTTGTACAAATTTCTGAAAATTTTGATTTAGCTGTTTCTAAATTATGATTATATCTTTTTACTTTGAGTTCTTTTAGTTTTGATGCTTGCTCTTTAGTTAGAAAACCCAAACTACATTCTACACTAATTCCAACTTTTTCATTTATTTCTGTAATTATTTTACAAACATCAGTAAAATCTTTTGGTGATGGTTCTCTCCATGCCGCAACCAGACAATATGATTCGGCCCCTTCTTCTTTTGCTTTTTTAGCTTTAACAACTACTTCTTGGGGTGTTGGTAATTGATACGTTTCAATTCCTGTATCAAAAAATGCTGATTGCCCACAAAATGTACAATCTTCACTACATGCATTTTTTTTAATATTGTTTAATTGTTCTACGTCTACTTTATTTCCATTGTAATCTCTTGTTATTTCATCTGCACATTTGGCTAATTCTTTTAGATCTTCATCTGGAATATTAAATAGATTTTTTGCATCTTCAGATGAAATTCGAATTCCTGAAAATACTTTTTCTTGACACTCTTTAATGAATTCTAGATTACTCATGATGAATTTTCAATATTCCAATTATAAAAATATTATAATTGTTAACCCTGTAGAATTTGATGGTTAACAGTCAAATTATCTGTGTTTTTACAGCCTCAATTGTCTTAATTGTCCTATCTAGTAGTAAATTTAGTTCCTTTTCTGTAATGGCTAATGGTGGTACTAACATCACAATATTTCCTAATGTTCGAAAATAAATTCCCTGTTTTTTACCCTCTTCAAAAAATATTTTATTGATGGATTTTTTTGTATGAATTGGAGTTTTTTTATTTTTATCTGAAACTAATTCAATACCCATTAGCATTCCTTTATGTCTGACGTCCCCAACAATGTCTATTTCTAAAAGTCTTTGATAATAATCTGTGAATACCTTGGATGTGTTTTGTATTTTTTTTATTAAATTATTTTTTTGATACATATTAAAATTTTCATTTGCTACAGCTGCTGCTAAAGGATTTCCTGTATATGTATGACCATGAAATAGATGTTTCCAATCCTCAAATTCTCCTAAAAATGAATCATAAATTTTTTTATTTGCAAGTGTAGCTGCCATTGTAAGATACCCTCCTGTTAACATTTTTCCATACGCAACTATGTCTGGAATGCTTTTTTGTTCTTGATACTGTGTCATTGATCCTAGTCTACCAAACCCTGTTGCAATTTCATCTAACACAAATAATATTTCATATTTTTTACATAGATTACTGATCTTTTTTTGAAAACCTTTGGGATAAATTATTACCCCTCCTGCCATCTGTGCACCACTTTCCATTATGAACGCTGCAATGTTATCTTGTTTAGAAAATCTTTTTTCAATTTTATCTAAACAATTATTCTGATAATCTAAAAAAGTAAACCCTTTTGGTATTCTGTATTTATTTGGAACTGGAAATTGAATTGTTGAAAATAATTGTTTTTTAAATTTACTAAAAAATTCTGGTACATAACCTACTGACATTGCACCAAATGTATCTCCGTGATATCCGTTTTCTACTGTTGCAATTTGTGTTTTATTTAATTCTCCAATATTTTTCCAATACTGTAATGCCATTTTGATTGCAATTTCCATTGCAGATGATCCATTATCTGAAAAAAATACCTTATACATGCCTGGAGATATTTTTATTAGATTATCTGCCAATTTTTCTACTGGTTCATTTGTAAGATTAAACAATGATGAATGTTGTATTTTTTTACTTTGATTTGTAATAGATTTCATTAATTGTGGATTTGAGTGTCCCCAAACATTACACCACATTGAGCCTACTGCATCAATTATTTTATTCCCCTTGGAATCTATTAGCCATATTCCTTTACCTTTGGTAATACTGGGAAATGTATCCCATTCTTTCATCTGTGTGTTGGGGTGCCAAACAGAACTTTTCAACTGATTTTGTTTACTTTCAGATCTTAATAATTAATCGATGCACTAATCAACTAATAATATCAAATCTATTTTGTTGCAATCTCTATTCATTACAGGAACAGATACTGACGTTGGCAAAACATACGTTACTGCAGGTTTAGCTGCCTCATTTTATGAAATGGGAATTGATATTGGTGTAATGAAACCGTTTGCTGCTGGAACTGCACAAAAAAAAGGGTTCAAATCTAAAGATGTTGAAATTTTATCCAATAATGCACATGTTAATGATCCTGAAAATTTAGTCAATCCTCAATTTTTCCCAATTCCTGCATCTCCTTACACTGCTTGGAAAAAACTCAAAATAAAACCAAAAATTGCAACTATCTTATCTAGTTTTAAAAAATTATCTAAACTTCATAATACAATTTTAGTTGAAGGAATGGGTGGTGTTATGACTCCTATCCTTAAAGACTATTTTATTGCCGATTTAATCAAAGAGATGAAAATTCCTACAATTATTGTAACTCGAACAAAAGTGGGAACTGTTAATCATACATTAATGACTGTAATGATGTGTAAAAAATATAAAATTCCAATTAAAGGAATTATAATTAATAATTTTGATGATGGTTACCCAATTAATCAATTAACAAAAGATTTAGAAAATTTAACTGGTGTCAAAGTTCTAGGTTCTATTCCTTTCATCAAAGATATGAGTAATGCATCATTGTATAGAATTTTTAAAAAAAATCTTGATTTGGAATTACTATTGAAATAATATTTTTAAATTAAATTCGTAAAATTTTAAATTTGTTTGATCTACCTACATTTGAAAATTGTGCAATCTCAAAAATTATTTTTGTAAATGAATTATTTTCTTTAGATAAAACAAATGTTTTGTAATCAATGTCTATATTTTCTGATAAAACTACCCAAATATTTTCTTTTATGGGTTGAATTTTTGTTAGCTGTATTATTTTTTCTTCAATAACTTTTTTGTTTGATGATTTAGGAATTATGATTAACAATGTCATTTTTGGATCTTTTTCTAATGTTCTGATATCTGGAATAACTATGTCTAACTCTGTTCCTTGATAGTCTACCTTTCTTTGACTGTTTAGGAGTGCATTTGTAAGCAAATAATGTAATATTCCTGTGGCTAAAACTCCAACAGCTTCATCTTTTTCATCCATTGAAATAATCTTATCATAACAATTTTCAATTATTTTATTTATGATTATGTCAAACTTTTTTTCAGTAATTAATTTTACAATATATTCTGATTTTTCAATATATTCAAATAGATATTCCTTGATTGGATTTATTTCATCAGACATTCTGATTTTTTAATAATTCCTGTCCATTATAATGTAATTATTAGTAACTACGATATCTAGGTTATACAATATGATTTAATTTAAAATTAATTATTTTTATTTAGAACTATTGTATCAAATTAGATAATGGACTTCTTTAAAAATAAGATTAAAAAATATCAAGAAAAAAAATTAGATGAAATTTTATTCAAAGTTCAATTTCATAAATCTACAAAAAAAGAATTAGAAGAAAAAATGAATAAAATGGACAATGAGGATATTAAACTCCAAAAAGATATTTCATATCATAACCAAATGATGGAAATTTGGCTTGCAAATGAACAAAAATTACGTAAACAAATGAGTGAAAATTCCTAAATTATTTTATGATTACTATGAATTTTAATTAATTTTTTAAAATCTAACTTGTAAAGACATATCGTCTTTCTCCTCTACTTTCTACATCTGTTTTCACATCTACTAACACAAATTCTTTTTTGGTGTGCACCTTTGATTCTTCAGGTGCTAATCTATTTTCGTGTAATTCTTCATATTCACTCCATGTTAGTCTTCTTCTTGGTCCAATTTCTGCCTCTAAATTCATACTTTTTACAATGTCTTTGTATTCTGGTTGTACTACTCCACTGAACACCATAGCACTACTTCCACTACCATAAGATCCAAAACCTATTCTTTTTCCTTCTAAATCTACACCTTTTTGATATTCAAATTCTAAACTACTTCTAAATCCCAAATACAGTGATGCTGTATACAAATTACCAATCATTGTAGATGCAATCAGCGAACTTGAGAGTTTTGATTCATACACATCTTGATAATCTTGTGTTTTTGTAAACATTTTTGTAAATTCATGATCTTTTGCCATAAATTCTTCATCTCCTAAAACTGATTCAATAGTTCCACGTGGGTCTTTTGGTATTGGTTCTTCCATTCCGATTTGTTCTAAGATTTTTTTCCATCTTGGAAGTTGACGCCATTCATGTCTAACTAAATATGCTAATGCCTTCTTACCCATGTTACTATATGGCAAGTGCATATTGATGTAATCCATATGATCTAAAATTGTCTCATCTTCTTTCAATTGGATTAGATTTGTTGCAACCACTTTTTTCTTGTAAGATTCCAATGCTTTTCTAACTTGAATCATGTAAAGTAAATTAGAATATTGACCGTGTACAATTGGTGTCTCTTTTCCAAATGGTCTGTAAAAGTCATATTCATCTTTAATCGACGTTGCTGTTACTTTTGGATCAAATTCTAGTAATCTTGGATTGTCATTTAGTAGCATTACTACTGAACCTGCACCCTGAGTCATTTCTCCACTTGAACCCATGTCATATTTGGCAATATCTGACACTACAACTAGTGCACTTTTTCCTTCTGATTCTCCTGCTCTAATCCAATTTGTATTATCATAAAGTGCATATGAACCACTTACGCATGCAAATTTTGTTTCTACTCCTCCACAATGTTCAAAAGATCCTTGACCATAAACTTGTTCAAGCATACCAATAACGTATGAATTCATTGCTTTTGATTCATCAAATGCCGATTCTGTTGAAATGTATAACCTTCCTATATCATCTGGAGATAGATTATTTTTTTGCATAACTCGTAAACATGCATTAGCTGCAAGACATGCTGGATCTTGATTGGCATCTACTATTGCCATTTGAGATACTCCTAGACCTTTTTGTAATTTTACTGGATCTAACCCTCTGGCATCTGCAAAATCTGTTGCATCCAGATATAATCTTGGAATGTATATTGCAATATCATCTATGCCTGCAGTCATGAGCTTCATCAAATAATTGACTAATTAAGCATTTGTTGTAAATTTTAACTTGTCAGGAAGGGTATTTTTTCATTTTTTTAATATAATGTGTATCCCTTGATCGCTATTTTTCTAATTCTGAATCAAATATTCTTTTAAACACTTCAAATGGTTGTGCTCCAAAGAGTTTTGTCACTTTTCCATCTGAATTAATTACAAAAAATGCTGGTGTTCCAGTTAACTTTAATGCTCTGGCATCATTATTGCTATCAAGAATTATTTGTGAATGTGTTCCTTCTACCATACATTCAGACCATTCATTCATATCCAAACCAATTTCTTTTGCAAAAATTTCTAAATTTTCTGAAGATGCCCATCCATTATTTTCACCAGTCCAATTTGAATATAGTATATCATGATACTTCCAAAATACCCCTTGTTCATTTGCACAATGTGCCCCATGTGATGCTTGAATTGAATCTGGTCCAATTATGTTATAATCTTTAAAAATAATTTTTACTTTTCCTGTTTCAACATAATTTTTTATAATGTCCTCTTCAATTGAATGAAAAAATACGTTACAATAATGACATTGATAATCTCCAAATTCTACTAGTGTAATTGGAGCATCATAATTGCCCAATATTGGCGAACCATTTGATACAAATGTGTTCATTGTAATTTTTGCAGGTCCCATTTCTTCTATTTTTGGTGTAGGCTCAATTGATAACTCTCTTTCATTAAATGAACCATTGAATCCAAAAATTACTAATGTAATTGTAATGGATGCAATTATGGCACCTATGGCAAGTGAAGGAGCATGTATCAATAAATTATAATTTTTTAAAGTACATTTAGTCTTTTGTTCAATTAGTAAATAAGTAAGATAGTTTGAGTGATATCATGAAAAAGGTTTTTGTCAATGGTTATGGCTCAATTGGCAGCAGAATCACTTCATTTCTAAAAGATGATCCTGAAATTATAGTAATTGGTGTTGGAAAGTATTCCCCTGATGAGAAAGTAAATGTTGCAATATCTAGAGGTCTGAATGTCTATGTTCCTGAAAGAAAGTTAGATGATTTTTCAAATTATAAAATATCTGGAAGCATAGAGTCTGCACTTGATGAATGTGATCTTGTGATTGATGCAGCCCCTGGAGGACATGGTTACAAAAATAAAAAAAATCTGTATGAGCCAAAAAACATTCCTGCAATTTATCAAGGTGGTGAATCTACTACTGGGGATGAAACTGTTTCTGATTTATTGTTTAACTCTCGCGCAAATTATGATCTTGCATCAGGTAAACAACATGTCATGCAAGGAAGTTGCAATGTTACTGGTATGGGCAAAATACTAGAACCTTTACGTGAAAAATTTGGGGATGATTTGATTCGATTTGATGTTACTCTAGTTAGACGATGGGCAGACATTGAACAAACTGAAAAGAAAGTTTCAGATACGATAGAGATGACTGAAAAACCTCATCATGGTGATGATGTTAAACTGTATTTTGGTAAAGATGCACCTCTTTATGTTCGTGCAATTAAAGTTCCTACAAGACAAATGCATTTGCACATTATGGATATTAGATTCAAAAATATCGCACCAAAACCATCTGAAATTCATAATATCTTTACTGATGAATTTGGGGTAGCAACATTATGGACTGCAAAAGGAACTCAAGATGTTAGAGATTATGCTCAAAATATGGGATTTAATTTTACAGACACAAACATGATTCACATTCACGCTAACATGACTACATCAATTGGTGATACTGTTCAAATTATGTATTCTGATGATCAAACAGGAATTGTAATACCTGAAAACCACATGTTACTACAAGCAATGTTATTTGATAAATCCTATGAAGATGCGTTTGCACACACAGAATCTATTTTCCATATGAACGAGAAGAAACAAAAGTTACAAGAACATTTTGCTAAAAAAGACTAAGTTCTGATTTTTTCAATTCTGATTTTTTGTGGAATATTTTTTGAAACTTTTTCAACTACTATTCGTAATTCTTGTATTTCGACTTTATCTCCTTCCTGTGGTATGTCTTGCAGTCTTTCATGCAGTAGTCCATTAAGGGATGCATAGTCATCCCCATCAGGAATCTTTGTCTTGAAAATTTCATTAATAATATCAATTTCAATATCACCATTTGTAATTATTGTGTCTTGATCAATTTTTTCATATCCTATTCCCCTTGTCAGATCTGTCTCATCTTCAATTTCTCCTACAATCTCTTCTAACAAATCCTCTAGTGTAACTAGTCCTTCTACTCCACCATGTTCATCTATTACAATTGCCATGTGGGTTTTTCTACCTTTCATTTCTTTTAGTAAAGAACTGACCATTTTTTCTTGTGATGCAAAAACAGGTTTTCGTGCCATTTCTTCTAATGTAACCATCTTGTTGTCTTTTTCCAATTCTTTTAACACGTCTCTGACATGAATAAATCCTACAATATCATCACTTGTTTCTCCAAAAATTGGAATTCTTGAATGACCACTTTGATTAATCTTCGGTAATGCTTCAAAAAGTTTCATTTTAGAATTTAGTGAAAACATCTTAACTCTTGGAGTCATCACTGAACGAATTACTGTGTCATCAAATTTCAATGCACCATGAACCAATTCCATCTCTTCTTTTTCAAGTGCTTTCTCTTCCAACCCTTGATCAATTACTCCTTTGATATCTTCTTCAGTGATTGGTGGTGGAGCATAACTACTTCCAGTCATTTTAACAACTCCTTTTGTAATTACTTCAAAGAATTTTACAACCGGATAAAATACATAACTAAACATCAGTAATACTGGTGCATATCTTAATGCAATTTTAGTTGAATTTGCATTACAATATGTTTTTGGAGTTATTTCACCAAACACTAAAATTAAAAATGTCATAACACCTACTGCAATTCCTAATCCATCATTACCAAAAAATCTGATTGCTACACTTGTTGCAAGTGCTGATGCTCCAACATTGACTAAATTATTTCCTAAATTTACACTTGACATCATCCAACTTGGATTTGTTTTTAGTTTGTGCAGTGCTTTGGAACCTTTTTTACCTTCATTGAATAATTGAACTACCTTTGATTTTCTAACTCCAACTAATGCAACTTCTAATCCACTGAAAAATCCAGACAATCCAATTAAAACAGATAATGTTACAATTTCAACCCATAAATCTACCATGATATTTCCCTTAAAAATTTCTTACAACTAGTATTGCACATTTAGTTTTTTTGCACCATCTTTTGGTTACATTCGTTTAGTAATCCATGAATTTAAACTCTTCATACTATCTTAATTATTTTCATTAATTTAATCTGAAATTGAGGCTAGTTTTTTGGAGGTATTGCAAATGTATTTTTAGAATTACTATGATAATCTACTGGAATCATTGCATCTTTTTGCCTTCCTGTGAGAATTCCTACAACTACATCGTCTTTTTTTATTATTCCTTGATCCATTAATTTTTTAATTCCTACTACTGTTGCACCTGATGCCATCTCACAATCAAATCCATTAAGACCTACAACAGACATACCGTCTAACATTTCTGAATCTGACACAGTTGTTGCAACCCCATTTGTAAATTCTAGTGCTCTTAACCCTTTCAAAATATTTGCAGGTCTTCCAATTTGAATTGCAGTAGCTTTAGTTTTAGGTCGTAATCCTTCTTTATCTAAATGATCATAATATCTAGAAATTAATTCAGTATTTGGATTTCCTTTATTCCATCTTAACTCTTCTCCCTCAAATTCACCATTATACAAATCGGATAATGTACTTGCTCCTTCTGAATTAATCACTGCAATTCTTGGAATTTTTTTAATCCATCCCCATTCATATAATTCCATTAATGCTTTTCCACAACTTGATGTATTTCCTAATGCTCCACCTGGATAAACAATCCAATCTGGAACTTCCCAATTCAAATATTCTAATGCTCTAAATGGAATTGTTTTTTGACCTTCTATTCTAAATGGATTAACTGAATTGACTGTATATCCATCATAATTTTTTGCATCCTCTAATGATTGTTTTAATGCATCATCAAAATTCCCTTCTACTTGTACAATTTGAGCTCCAAATTGATATGCTTGACTAAGTTTTCCTGGTGCAATTTGTCCTGCAGGGATATATACATCACATTTTATTCCTTCATTTGCTGCAAACATTCCAGCTGAAGCTGACGTATTTCCAGTTGACGCACAAACAATTTTTTTAGCTCCAACCATTTTAGCATGTGTTACAGCTGTTGCCATCCCATTATCTTTGAAAGAACCACTTGGATTGTATCCTTCTGGTTGTAACCATAATCCATTTCTTTCAATACCTATGAATTCTGCTGCTTTTGACATTTGATATGGTTTTGATTGTCTTCCTTCTGCACCATCCAATGAAACTAAAACTTTTGAACATTCTTCAATATCTTCGGTATCTATTTGACAAAAATTCAGTAATTCTCTGAACCTCCATACTCCACTTTCATTAAAAATACTACCTTTAGAATTTCTTCTTTGATAAAATGTTTCTTTAAGATTAGGTGATGGTTTATTTTTATATTTTACATCTAATACATGTCCATTCTCACATTGTACATTTGTACTCATTATTGGGTACTCTAAACCACATTTTGGATTAACACATTTGAGATAAGCATCACCTTGCATTTGTAATTGTAGATAATTCGTGATAATTTAAATGTGAAATTTTTTGTAGGTAAAGATAACTTCCTAAACTTTAGATGGATGTAATTTTTAATCATACTGTGGTTACTTATAATGAACATTTGAAAAATATTCTGAACCATATTCTTAGATCTTATCAAATTCTTAATGAAATTGAAGATAAACCGGGAGATCTTGCTAAAATTGAAAAAGAAATGCTAAAAATTAATGGGTTTATTCGAGTTGTATCTAATAAAATAGATCTTGATAAAATCCCCACATCTGATTTTAAGATTGTAAAAACAAAATTTTCTCAATATTTAGAAAACTATTCTTTTGAAAAAGAGATTGTAACCATGACTCCGTTGTATTCTGATGATATGTCACGTGTAAAAAATATGAGATTAAAAATTTTGGAATCATTAAAAAATAAAAGTATGATGGATGATGTTTATGATTTATTGGATAAATTATGAATGATCAAAAAAAATGTATTTTGTGTGGTTGTCAAGATCATAGATTAATTGGCTGTTCTCGTCATTTTTCTAAAAAATGTAATTGTTACAAAAACAAATAATTAAAATTATTTTCGTTTAGGTCCAGATCGTTCGTGAAAATTTAAGCAACATTTACACTCTTTTTCAATACATTCTGATTCGCTATAATGATCACAAATACCGCATTCACAACTTTTGGACATATCTTTAGTAATGTTGTATTGATTAGCATTTATCTCTTGACTTTATCTGAGTTTAAGGTCAATCTGAGATTATTTTTTTGATTTTTTCTTTTTTGGTTTATCTTTAACTGATAATTCTTTTTCAATTTCGGCAGCTTTATTCTCTACTGCTTTAATTATTTCTTGAATTAATCCATCTAAATCACTATCTTCAACTTCGGGTTCTACCGTACTTGCAATTTCTGTAATTGTACTTGAAATTTCTGCACTGACATCCTCAAAACTTTCGGGATCTTCATATGCTGCATTGTAAAGATTTTTTAGATTATTGACATGTCCGATGACTTGTTCTGTTATGTTAACCGTGTAATCTGTTCCATTTACGTCAAATTCCTTTGAACTCATAATGATTTTCAAATTCTTTTGTTTATAACGTTTTTCAGTAATTTCTTAGGAATTGAATTATTTTAAAATATAATATAGTCTAAGGCCGAAGCATCGCTTATCAATCTTGTATGTTTTGAGGCAACCACATACCCATTTTTTACGTCTTCTACAGGTATCCATCTATTTGTAGATGAATAATGTCTTTTCTCAGACATCTCTCGTTCAATTGCTTCAATGTCAAATTCTGCTTCTTCTACTTGTTGTGTTGCAAGATGTTTGATTGTTACAAGAATTTTAGTTACTTTTACTCTATCTCCAAATTTCCATTTCAAAACGGGATTTTCATCAGATACTTCTAAAACTTTAATTTTCATATGTTTTTTCTTAAATGTGTCACTGCTGATTAATGCTCTTTCATCTGTAAATTCTTCAAAACTAATTCGTGAATTTACTTCTGCATCAGATACTGTTTCTAACAAAGATTCGGTATC
>Ga0315334_10002021_pt1 | contig 12659 bp, 9 predicted proteins | sample M150034915metaG_FD_205555 | JGI IMG/M metagenome (GOLD analysis project Ga0315334, IMG submission 205555) | Ammonia-oxidizing marine archaeal communities from Monterey Bay, California, United States - M1 500m 34915 | ecosystem: Environmental > Aquatic > Marine > Intertidal zone | place: USA... | reverse complement strand
GTAATCTCGCTCATGATTTTCAAGTTGACCGAGTAAAGGTGGCATTTCACCATTCTTGCTAATTCCAATCTTTCAATGATGATTGAGCCGGGTGATTAGCACCTGCGCCACGTTCAGGAAGGGGGCTCTGATGTCCGTTCGTCCAGACATCCCTAACCGTAGACCAACTCCACCGCAGACAGTCGTGTGGCTCATCTCCCAAACAAAGCTCCCTTACCGCATCTCTGGTGATTGGGTCTGACGGGTACCCAGATCCAAGATTCATCTCCAATTTCTCAGATAGCCTCTCAATCATGGCGTCACGGGTGAACTTAGCAATGATGCTCGCTGCACCCACCACGATATCATCAGCATCCATTCCATGTTTTGAGACTATATTACACTCCCTCCAATCGAAACCGAGCTCGGAGGCGACATTATCTCCAAATCTAGATGCATTTACATCACATGCATCGAGGAGGATTGTGCAGGTACTGGTGGGGCCGGCTGCTGCTCTCACCGCCTCGGCAAACAACACAACCTCCAAAGCATTCAGGTTTGCAGTGGCAATGCCTATGTCCACTCTTTGTGGGCTGCATATTACCTCTCCAATGCCCCAGCCCCTAGATTCCGATAGCGACTTGATGTCTGTGAACACTTCCTCTCTCCTACTGCTGCTGAGCTTCTTTGAGTCATCAGCTCCGATATGTGCAAGAAACTCTCTGTCTTCATTGGGAATAGCAAGTGCGCATACTACCAAGGGTCCGATTACCGGACCTCTTCCCGCTTCGTCGACACCAATGTCGCATCCTCGCACAAACTCTGAATATGCGCAAATCACTTGAAAACTACTCTATATTGACGCTATATTGGGGAATACTGAAGATTGAAGTCACTGCTGCGCGGCCATGGTGTGGCCGTTCAAGAAGAAGACTGGCCGGCCCAAGCCGAGCATTTCCAGAACTAAGTTTGTTTCAAATGTAGTTGAGTACGATCGGAAGAGCAGCAAGGAAAAGGCAAACGATGAAGAAAATCATCTGAAGAGTAAGAAGTTCTTGGATGCGATGAAACTATTTTCGAAGAAGGACGATAGAGATTAGATTACAGGATCAGGAATCAGTGTTCTCAAGACTTCCAGATCGAATTCACCAGCGTGAATAGGGGATTTTAGACCGAACGAAATGCTGACTTCCGGGGAAATTTCTCCGAATTCTCCTATCAATTGCCCTTGTACTAAGACCGAACATCCCCTACTTGAAATCCAAGGTCCAGACTCAGGGGTGGTCGATACGAAATCCACTTCGTCCATAGAGCCACCTAGGTCCCTAAGAATCCCCTGAGCTATACCCTTAGCAGTCGAGAAACCCCTACCAACTTCTGCACAAGCCCATGCCCCCCTTTCAAGGTTCTTCGCATCCCTGACCACTGTTCCAAGTTCGTATACTCGTTGCGGAAGTTCGTGATGTCTATTTGCAGCCAGCAGCCTGAGGAGCGAGGGCAGCACATATTGTCTCAACATGGTGTGTTCGGATGTGATTGGATTGGCAATTATCGTCTTGGAGCCACCCAAAGGCCACTTAGTCAGTTCGAACTGATCAACCTCATTGGATAAGGTCAGACTCTGTACCTCTTGCAAACCGCATGCCCGCATGCTCTCACCAAATCTACGTTTCATGTTCGAAGAATCCAGTGGAACGGCGTCGATGTGTAAGGAAGACATCTGATTTGGGAGGTTTTCAAAACCGAACCCTATTGCTATGTCCTCTACTATGTCTATGGGGTGCATGATATCGCTCCTCCATCTGGGCATAGAAATCACGTGCTCCTTTTCTCCGACCACGCAGTCTCCCCACCTATCGGGCTGATTCGGCCCGTCAGTAACAGTCCTGCTCTCATCAAGACGCCCTCCCATCTTCGTGAGCGCGGAAGACAAATCTTCGGAAGAAATATCTAACCCTAGGATTCTCTTGATAAGGCGGTCAGGAACTCTGTGTCTACGTTCAACACCTCTTGGTGTCGCGGTTTTAGTGCCGTCGAAACCGGTAACGAGAACGCTCTCAACAACTCCTCCACGCTCAGCTAACGACAAGCAAACCAACAGTAAGCACGCCTCGCATGCACGCTCATCCCACCCCGTTACATCGATGAAGAAGTCGTTAGTGTCTTCACTCACAGTTGTGTGATTTCCGTTTATTATGGGTGGAAAAGAGAGCAGATTGTCATTGGAATCCAATATAGCTGGAAATTGTTTGAGTCCATCCATCAGATGTGCGTATTCAGCGCCCTTGGGGTGCGAAACTAGGATTTCCTCGATGCTAAATTCCTCCGTCTCTCCGAGCGGTACAAATGAGTATGAGGGGGAAACGGTCAATACTCGGAAGGGCGGGCTTAGTACGGATAGGTCGTGAACTCCAATTGAGGAGAATCTCCTCTTCCTACCAAGAGTCAGATGCAACTTCTCTTGGTGGTCCATTAGAGATTGAATGAATTCATCCTTCTGCTCCGAATTTGATCCTGTATCCACTCCCCTTACGACAGCACCCATGATTACCGGTCTGACTTTCTCAAGTGAGGGATCAACACTCAACGAAATATCGCCTTCAGTGACCTCAATCGCAATCTGAGTCTCGCCAATTCCAAGGAAGGAGCGCGAAGCCTTCGCCAACGTCTCGTGGCTGAGTAGGTCGGGCCTATCTGGAAAGACTTCCAATTCCAATGTCAAATCGTCGTTGCTGTCAACAGGGCAACCGATTCTGGGAAGCCAATCTGACCAAGTTTCTGGATTATGCTCGGTTTCATTGAGACTCTGAATGTATCTGATGGAAGAGTGCTTCAACTCAAGGGTCGGCAATACATCACCTCAATTCGAGCCACATTGGTAGCGGTCTATCATATCCTATCAGACGCAGACCAGAGACCGCCGCTGTGTCATAATCCATGGCTCTAAGATTCCTTCTTCCAACTCTCTCGATTCCATCGACACCCAATTCGCGCATCCAACCCCGCAACTTGCTTCCAGCCTCGTCCAAGCAGCCTTCTACGTCGTCGTTTCGAAGAGGTGCAACCACCGCATGACATCCTGCCGCTACCGCTATCAAAAGGTCCTTTGCAGAAGGTGCTTCGTCAATCTCCATCATTACGAACTTACCGTGCTCAGCCAGACTCATTGCCTTTGAAGCGAGACCTATTCTTGGAAGTGTGGATGCCAGCCTAGAACCGTTTGGAGATGAGCAATCGACCACAGCACCGTCCATTTCAAGTTCCACTACAAGCCTGAATAGATGTTCTATCCTATCAACGGCACCTCTTAGAAAAACCAATGATGATTCCGACATTCTGCTGAATAGTGAAACCAGCAAGGCCTCAATCTCTGCATCATTGAGTCCGGGAAAATCAGCAATGTCGAAAACCATGCCAGAACAATCTCCCAATGATGAAACGGAATCGGACAAACCAATCTCCTTCACAAGCAGTAAGTCTTGCTTCCTAGGATTGGAGCAGACCAAAGCCGGCTGACTCTCTGACAGGGCACCCTTCCACCCTTCAGCACTTTCACACTCTACTAACCATGGAATCGGGAGAAGCAGGCCTGCTGCGTCGGAGTCCATGGGTAGAATCAAGGTGTAGTGGTCTAAGGGTGCGTGTGCAGAGAGGGGATCATCATTTGGTGAAAATGCAATCCTATCGAATCCCTCAGTCACATATGCCTCGGCTATCTTAGCCGGAGCTGGCAGATTTCTAGCTGCTTCGAGTACAAGAGCATCTTCATTCAATGATAGGCCAAGAGGATCCAGTATGTCTGTGAACTCAGAAATCTCATCATCTTCTATAGATCTCATATTAACCCCCTCGCCGGGAGGGGGACAACTTCCAGAGACGAATATCCTACCCCCTCTCATTCCTACTCCGGGTTCCGATCCCACTGAACCCATAACTACAATGGATCCATTGGACATCCCAGCCCCTAGCTTGCTTCCTGAGTGACCTCGGATGACGATGGCCCCCCCCATCATCCCAGCGCCCGCTTCATCGCCGACTGAGCCCTGAATGGTTATCTCCCCACCTCTCATCCTGAATCCGACCTTAGGACCCACATCCCTCTCGACCAAAATCTTCCCATCAACATGGAATGCCCCTAGCATCGACGAAGCTCCACCTCTCAAAGTGAATGTGCCCCCTCGATTCATCGACCCGGCACATTCTCCCAGATTTCCAAGGCAGAGAACCCTTCCCCCCTTAGGAAGGTGAGTGATGACTCCAATCTCGCCCTTTTTGGGACGCTCGTCACCCGCCTGTCCCCATCCAATTTTCACCGGGCGATCCTCGTCCAGACCCTTCTCAAGCAATTTGTCTAGGTCACGATTCAGTTTCAGGCTTTTTGCAATAATGTCCCTCATTTCACTTAACTCCCGTTAAGGGCAGCCGCATAGCCCATTCTACATCGAGAAAATAGCGTCTTGTTATTGACTCTTGCCAAGTTACGCTAGGTTCATAGGCGTCCTTCAGACGCCAATGGATTGCTGGTAAAGGCCTGCAAGGGGGCTTAGGTGGCGTGATTAGAGTCGCAATAAATGGATTCGGGACCATCGGAAAGAGAGTTGCAGATGCTGTGGACGCTCAGGATGACATGCAAATAGTTGGTGTGACCAAGACCGGACCAAGCTTCGGCTGTGAACTGGCGAGAAAGAAAGGCTTCCCTCTGTATTGCACTAGTGATGATCCTGAAAGCATTACCTCCTTCTCATCTGGTGGATACGATTGCCAAGGGGGACTTTCCAGTCTTCTTTCTATCGCTGACGTTGTTGTCGATTGCTCACCAGGCAAAATGGGAGCTGCCAACTTAGCAAAATACAAATCCACCGGGATTAAGTTCATTTTCCAAGGGGGCGAGGAGCACTCTCTGACTGGACTTTCATACTCTTCATGCGCAAATCACTCAAACAACGTCAATGCCGAAGGCACTAGGGTGGTTTCATGCAATACCACCGGACTTTCCAGAACACTGACTCCACTCTTAGATCATTGTGACCATATGAAGGTAGAGTGCACAATGATCCGTCGATCTGCTGATCCAGGAGACTCGAAGAGGGGCCCTATTAACGCTATCAAGCCAGTATTGAAGGTCCCCAGTCACCACGGACCCGACTTGATCACGGTTCTACCTGGAATCGAAATCAATTCTCTTGCAGTAGCAGTACCAACTACCATAATGCATGTTCACGCGATTATGGTTTACTTGCCCGATGACCATGGTCTTACTACCGAAACAGTTCTCGAAATGTGGAAGCAAACCCCGAGGGTGATTGTAATGAATGGTGAGAGAAACCGACTAACCTCTACCGCCGAGGTCATGGAGATGGCCAGAGACATGGGTAGGAAGTGGGGTGACCTGCATGAGATATTCGTATGGGAAGACGGAGTAAAGGTAGAGGGGGATAGTCTGTACTATTTCCAAGCCATCCACCAAGAGAGCGACGTTATTCCTGAGAATGTGGATTGCATTAGGGCACTAATGGGAACTGAGTCAGATTGGCGCTCTTCAGTCACCAAGACAGATGCAGCAATCAGCGAATATTACTCTCTCTGACTGGCGCATTAGTCACTCGTATAGTGTGAATAGTCAAAAGAGAATCTTTGGTCGCAAAACCGAATGGCTGCACTTAGATCATTATGCCTCGTCATTACATTGATGATTATCTCGCTATTTGCGCAACCTATTTCTTTGCAATTTATGGATTCCTCCGAACACCAAAATGTTAACTCCCAACATTACGAAAGCGGCTGGAAAATCCTTGCCAACCCCGTTCATACTACATACCAATTTTCAGAGGCAACTGGAATAATTCATTCTCCGTTCGGGTCATTCGATCCACTCTATGACACAATCCCCAGTGGGCCTTGGTCCAAGGTCGGCCTGAAATCCCCTTCTGAGGAATATATCTACGTCGTTCAGTCGTCTAGTACTGATTTGGAAGTCCTGAGCGGTCATTTGACCGCAATTGGCATTTCCATAATCGATTATATCCCTGATGAATCATTAATCGTCAGACTCCCAGAACAGTATACGGAAGAGTCAATCAGGCAGATTGAGCAGATTCAGGAGGTTCGATGGATAGGTAGTATGCCCACAATGTGGAAGGTGTACTCTGGACTCATACCACTAATGGATTCCGTAGGCATTGAGATAGATTTGGACATCACTCCATCTACCTCACTAACATCTCATGAAATCAGCTCCCTGTCGAATGATTTGGGTCAGCTTTACCAGATCGGCCAAACATCTCACTATTGCGACTTGCATATTTGTCAACTGAGGTCAGCAGATCCGTCGATGATTGCTCTGTTGGCATCAGACTCCCGAATCATGAAAATCGAACCCGGCCCAATCCTATCAATTCAGAATTCCAATGCTAGCGTAATCGGCGGTCTGATTGATGCTCTTTCTATTTCTGAAAGCTCTTTGACTGGTGAGGGAGAGGTCATAGGAATCTCTGATACTGGATTGGACGCAGATCACGGTGACTTCGAAGGCAGGTTAAGGAACCCCATCTACAACCTGTTTGGACCTGACAACTCTGGAGCCGATGCGAACAGCGGCCATGGCACACACGTCACCGCCACCCTTCTAGGCGATGGCTCAGGAGACTCAAACGCCACGGGAATGGTACCAGAAGCAACATTCCACTTCTATCAGTTGGAGGTCGACAGTTCCGGCCTCCTAGCTCGATGGGGGTCCCTTTACGAGATGTTCCAGCACTCATTGCAGAATGACGCAAACATCCAAACAAACAGTTGGGGTTCTGAGAATCTCGTGGGTCAGTACTCGTCTGATTCTCGTTCCGCGGACTCGTTCTCTTACGACAATCCAGGATTCTTAATCATCTTCTCTGCGGGAGACATGGCAGAGTCTGGAGTTACTCCTCCGAGCACAGCCAAGAATGTACTGTCTGTAGGAGCCACGACAACAGGGGCCTTCGAATCAGATCCAACTGGAGACGTGGCAAGCTTCTCTTCCAATGGCCCGACTGTGGATGGAAGGATTAAGCCTGATTTGGTCGCCCCAGGCGTTCTACTCTGCTCCGCAAGAGCGGAGGAAGCCTCATTTGCAGTAGGAGGAGATTGTTCGGATACGACGCATGAGGGAGACTCCATCCCCCTTTACATGACTCTAAACGGTAGCTCAATGGCAGCTCCTGTCGTAGCTGGAGCGGCCGCCATGGCTCGACAGTACCTCAGGGAGGAGGTTGGGATCCCCAACCCCGGTTCAGATTTGATTCGAGCACTATTGATAAATGGCGCCGATGACTTGGGCAACCCCGATGTCCCAAATCCCCGAGAGGGTTGGGGGCAAATCAATCTCTCAAACAGTCTCTATCCTCAGAAAGAAGATCAGAATCTGACCGTCTTCTTCGACAGTGATCGCCAGATATTGCCGGGACACAGCTTCATCTATACATTTGAGATGTCTGAGGAGGTTGGATTTGACGCCACCTTGGCGTGGAATGACCGAGAGGGGTCCGCTTCCGCCGATCAAAATGCTAGTAGGTTGGTAAGTGATTTAGATTTGAAAATCATTGCCCCGGACGGCACTGTCTATATGGGTAACAATTTCGCTAATGGATTCAGTGTGGAAGGTGGCAATAGAGACCAATTAAACAACCTAGAGAGAGTAAAACTTGCATCCACCCAGTTGGGAATTTGGACTGTCCAGATTGGGCATTCTGGTGGTTTCGCACAAGATTACACGCTCTTGCTAAGCGCAATAGGTGAAGAGAAACAGGAACCGGATCTAACTGTAATTCAGAACTCAATTTATTCATCTGACTTGAACCCCCTACAGGGCGATACTATCTCCATTCAACTGTCATGGTCAAACCAAGCCGCTGCACCCACTGGTCAATACTCCATCACCCTCGAGGACATTTCGGAAGGCTCCGTGATTAGAGATTCCTCGATGACATCCTTGAACGGCGGTGCAGTTGAGTCGTTCAGCCTCTACCATTCGTTTGCCTCCACAGGGCAGCACGTGCTAAGGCTCACTCTTGACCATCTTTCCGAAGTGGACGAACTAAACGACGAAATCTCAGGAATCAACAACAACGTCCTAGAAGTAGCTTTCGAAGTGACTCAAATTGGTGTCAGAATCACTCCCCTCATGGAGGGTGGCACATTGCCTTCAGACTTTGAAGAAACAGCCCAAGCACAAACTAGAGATTTGGATCCTAGCACCGCCAGTTGGGTCAATTTCCAGTTGGAGCTTAGGAACGAGGGAACCTCGGAGATTACAGTAGATCTAACAGTTTCTCCAGTTCAAATTGTCGATGAGTCAGGAATACTCGATCATCCTCAGGACGAGTGGTGGCGACTACTCAATGAGAGTGGCCCATGGATACTATCTCCTTCAGGAGAATCAGGAGATAGAGTCATCGTCACTTTGAATCTTTCAGATCACGATGCAGATATCTCCGATACTTCTGAAGCCAGATATGCATTACCTGGGATTTTCGTCACTGACCTTATTCTGTATGACAAGATGGCCCCAACAATCTATCATTCAATTCGGCTTTCGGTCGATGTCGCTAGGGTCGAGGGATTGTATACTATCGCCGCCGGTACCGAGGGTCTGGGGGCCGAGCCAGGAGAATTCGCACTTTTCACCCTCTCCGTGAAGAACATCGGAAACGGTCCTACGCAATACAGCATTTCTTGCGACAGCCCGGACAGATGGTCCATTAACATCGGCAACAGTCAATCTTCAGTATTCTCACTTGGCCCACTAAGCAGACTTCAGTTCGTACCAGTACCAATAAGAGTCAGAGTCCCACCTACTTCATCGGGCCTACCAGCGGGTGCCACTGAATTGGTTTCTTGTGTGACCACATCGGTCAACGATCCAATGTTACAAACAACCGAGGAAGCGACTGTTGAGGTGTTTGAGAGTAAGTTATTCACTACAGAGATTTTCGATTTAGATGGAAATTCCCTCGGCCCCATAGCTATCTCGGATACTCGGGCCGTAGTAAATGGAGATCTTATCTCAACTTCGCTATCGCTGAGGAACGTGGGAAACATGCCTCTTCAGTTTGAGGTCAAGGCACTATGCTCCAGCAACACGTGGCCGATTCAAGTATATCTTGCTGATGAGGACCCACCTTCTGAGGAGATAGATTACATAACTTTGCAGGTACAGCCAGACGAAAATGTAGAGATTATAATCACGACCATTGTACCACTCGCAGCTTCGAAAGGCGAAAGGAACACAATCACCATCAAAACAACAATGGATAGTACCACGGTCAGCAATGGAACGGTGTTAGAGGTCAAGGAAATCACAACTCTGGATATAGAGAGAACTACGAGTTTCTCCATTGCTATGGGCAGCCGTGGGTACGCCGAGATAGATCTGCACAATTCAGGCAATATTCCTCTCTCGATAGAATTGACTCTAGGTTCCTTGCCAGAAGGTTGGTTGGGGGGATTCCTGACGGGAAAGCTATTCTCCATGGACATGAACAGAGACTCGGTTGTTTCCGTTGAACTGGAATTACCCGGACAGATTGAATCCGGCTTACTTTCAGAAAAGGTACCAGTTATTGTCGAATCCACATCCCCGAGTGGAACCAAAGAAGTCCAAACCGTGGACCTTGAGGTGACAGTATTACCCTCGGTCTGGATTAAGTTAGAAAGTGAAACCACCCAATTGCAAGGACTTGAACCAGGAACCGAAGGAAGCTTCACAGTTTTAGTCAGTAACCAAGGAAACGTCGCCACCGGAGTTAGCCTTGCTTTTGGAAGTTTAGAGGGTTGGGATATGACCCTAGACCCCCCACTGATCAACGAGCTCGGAGTAGGTGATTCAGTTATTGTAAATGTTCTACTGTTGCCAAAGGCGTCTTCGGACGAAGGATTCGGATTGAGGCAATTACATATTTTCGCAAATTCGACAGCATCTAACGGCGATCTGGCCATTACTGATTCATACTATGAAGTGGAAGTCAGCAAATCACGATCTTCGAATAATGGTGGAATTGCCGGTGTTTTCGATGCCTTGGGCTTACCCACGTGGACCCTAGCTACACTATTTCTTCTAGCCTTGTCCGGATTGGTCTTTCTGGGTGTGAGGATGCGTGAGACTTACCAGCCAATTAGGAAGGATGAGGAAATCATTCCGCGGGGATCCGCTCTGCAGGCAGGCAATGAAGCAGAGCGGCGCGCAACGGCACTCGACACCTCAACCTCTGGTGAGGTAATCACCGGTGACGTCTCTTCTGGAGAGATTCAAGATGCGTTGGAAGCTACATTGCCTGCCCTACCAATTCACAGCGTTCCAGAGGGGGCAGCACCACTCCCTCATAACGGTCTTCCCGAGGGATGGACAATGGAACAATGGGTCGCTTACGGCCACATATGGTGGGAGCAGAATGGTCCGTAGAGGCGTTTCTTTTTTCCGTGCCATCACCTGCCGCGGTTTGTGACCGGTTCGATTGTACTGTTCGGCCCTCCTGGGGCTGGCAAGGGAACTCAAGCTGCCATAATTGTAGAAATGACCGGAAAGCCACAAATTTCGACCGGAGACATGCTCAGGACGGCAGTGTCTAGCGGCTCCGAGCTTGGAATGGAGGCCAAGTCCTACATGGATACTGGTAATCTTGTACCTGATCAAGTTATCATTGGTCTTATCGAGCAGAGGCTAAAGGAGCCAGATGCGTCCGAGGGAGTCCTATTCGATGGTTTCCCAAGGACAATCCCACAGGCAGAAGCCCTATCCAGAATAATTGAGGTGTCCGCAGTGATCTCGATTGAGGTTCCAGATGATGACATAGTAGGGAGAATTGTCGGAAGGCGAATGGATCCTGAGACTGGAGAGATTTACCATGTGACCTTCAAGCCACCCCCTCCAGAGATTGCCAATAGGCTGATTCAGAGAAAGGATGACACACACGACACGGTCAGAAAACGACTCAAGGCTTATCACAGTCAGACCAAGCCTCTGGGAGATTGGTACGAAGCTAAGGGCCTTCTGATTTCGGTTGACGGTAGTGGATCCATCGAAGAAGTGCGACAAACAGTATCCTCGGCTGTGAGCAGACTCTGAGGTCCTAATATGGTTAGGCGCAGACATCGAACACGGCGCGATTATTCAGAACGCAAGAAAGGTGCTCGGAAGGCGGTTGAGCATCTATCCAGCGTTCTTGTAGATTGCATGTATTCCGACTCTGAAATTTCTGATAACGCAGCAAGGCAATTGATACGAATAGGTAGGAAGCACGGAATCCGACCCAATTCACATGTTCGGAGATTGATTTGTAGAACTTGCAGACGGTCCTTGATGCCCGGAAAATCTGCTAGGGTAAGGGTCTATTCTAGAGTTGTGAGCACAACCTGCCTCAGGTGTGGACGGGTTCACAAATCTGGACCCAACTTCAAAGGGAGGAGTTGAATTGACCGTCAAGATTCCTAAGGAGATATTGTCCAGAGCCAAAAGCAATCAAATTGACGTGTCGGTCAGGATTGGTCGAAGCGGAGTTTCTGAATCATTTCTATCCGAGCTCTCGGAGCAATTGGATAAGAGGGGGCTTGTCAAGGTCAAGGCAAACAGAGGAATATCTCCAGATGGCAGCGTGAGGGATAGGATATTCTACGAAATCAGTGTTGAAACCAACTCTAAGTTGGTATTCCAAAGGGGAAATGTAGCAGTCTTCTGGTCCGGAAAGTAGCTCCATATTGGCATCATTATCTAGATACACTATAGTGACATATTTAGAGGCGATATTTCTCGCCAAGCATAATGGTTAGTGAGCCTCAGGTAGTTCTCGTAATTTTTATCCTATCATTCACTCTTATTTTATCGGAGTTGGTACACAGAACTATTGCTGCATGGTTCGGATCAACTCTCGTTCTGTTATTCGGCCACTACTCTGGAGTTTTCGACACTCACGGCGATTCCCTCGAGCATGCTATGCTCGGGTGGATCGAGTTCGAGGTGATAGGACTGCTTCTGGGGATGATGGTTTTCGCCGCAATTCTAGAATTATGCGGATTCTTCGAGTTGTTAGCCATCAGGGCCGCAAAGTTGAGTGGTGGTGACCCATGGAAACTAATCGTCCTATTGGGAACTTTCACCACCCTGATATCACTGGTAATTGATAACGTAACTGCAATCATCATAATTGCTCCTGTGACTCTGAGAATTTGCAACAAACTGGAAATCAACGCTGTCCCGCCTTTGCTCGCTGAGGCGATTCTTTCTGACACCGGGGGAGTGGCATCCATGGTGGGCGATCCGCCTAACGTCATGATTGCCGCAGAAGCGCATAATATGGCAGACATAGCGGATCAATTTGGGTTCAATGGGTTCCTATTTCGACTGGGAATACTCACTCTAATAGCCTGGGTTGCTACACTTGGATATTTCCGATGGTATTATCGAGACTGGGCCACCAATCTCCCTGCTGATGTTGAGTCTCTACTTCAGGAGGATGAATGGGAGGCGGTCAATGACAAGAGGCTAATGTACACTACGCTGTTCTTCCTTACGCTTACTGTAGTGATGTTCTCTGCAAAGGAGTTCCTACATCTGAATATCGAAATACATGCTATAGCTCTCGCTGGGGCAGGATTCGCCCTAATCGCGGCCAGACCTCAGGAGGAACTCAGAGAGGGCTTCATCAATGACGTGG